>Ga0194133_10000520_pt1 | contig 77085 bp, 95 predicted proteins | sample TA2KigOf40mmetaG_FD_155448 | JGI IMG/M metagenome (GOLD analysis project Ga0194133, IMG submission 155448) | Freshwater microbial communities from Lake Tanganyika, Tanzania - TA2015055 Kigoma Offshore 40m | ecosystem: Environmental > Aquatic > Freshwater > Lake | place: Tanzania: Lake... | reverse complement strand
TTGAACTGACAAATCGCCAGAGAATGAGCCAGAACGTGCAGCAATATCGCGTACTGATAAATCGCCTACGATTTGTGCGTCATTTTCTACTTTCAAAGCAGATGCTGTTAATTGTGCATCAAAGTCAGCATTGCCAACTACATGCATGGTTGAGCCGAATTCAGCAGCACCAGCAATTTCAGCAGCACCTTCTACTTTTGCAGTAGAAGCCGTCAATTGTGCATCAAAGTCAGCATTACCAATAACTGTCATTGTGCTACCAAATGTAGCAGCGCCTACTACTTCAGCTGCATTTTCTACTTTCAAAGCAGAAGCAGTTACTTGTGAATCGAAATCTGCAATACCAACTACGTGTAATGTAGAACCTAATTCTGCTGCGCCAGCAATTTCAGCTGCACCTTCTACCTTCAATAAAGAAGCAGTTACTTGAGCGTCAAAGTCGGCATTGCCAATAACCTTCATTGTGCTACCGAATGTAGCAGCACCTGCTACTTCGGCTGCGTTTTCTACTTTCAAGGATGATGCTGTTACTTGTGAATCAAAGTCAGCAATACCTGTTACGCTTAATGTGCTAGCTAAGCTTGCTGCGCCGCCTACATCTAATGCACCGTCTACGTCAGCACTGTTTTCTACTTTTAACCAAGAAGCTGTTAATTGTGAATCGAAATCTGCATTACCAATTACTTTTAATGTTTCTTCCATTTCAACTGCTTTAGAAGCTGATAACACTGTTAAAATCTTTAATGGATTAGCCATTTTATTACTTTTCCTTGCCTAGAGGCGAATAAAAAAATAGCGCTTTAACCTAAACAACCGATTAAAATCGCTGTATAATAAATAGTTTTATTTTTAGGAAAAGTCTTATTACGTATTTATACTAGCCCATAATAGTTACAACATAGCTATTTTCTTCAATAATATCGCCCATATCCACAAGAATAGAATTAAGGCTCGGAAATTCTATATGGGCAATTACTTGATAGAAGCTACCAAAGTTTTCTCTAACAGACACATAAATATCACGTGTATTTAATCCATGAGATACAGTATAAACAGAATCTATAGCGTTACCAATAATAAATGTTTTTTTAACAACGCCCGAAACACCAACTTGTGAAGATGTTCCAGAACCTAAACCGGAAGAAATTGAATCAAAGCTAGATATTTCTTTACGTTTTTTCTTTGGATCAGGATTATCTAATATAATTTTTTCACGCGGTATTTTAATTTCAACCGCATTTTCATCTATATTAACGTTTCTGTCTTCTCTGTTTTCTCCCTCGCCTAATAAATAGCCTAGCACTTTTACGGTTATAGTGCTTTTAAATTTTCTTTCTTCTTCTGATAAATCGTTTATAGTTTCTTGTTGAAAGGCGGGATCCATAAAACATTCATACGGATGATCGTCTTTTTTAATAACAAAATAGTTTTGTGCTGTTTTAGCCATGAACGGTTGCATAATCTCGTTCATTTGAGCTTGATAGTTGGTTAAAATGTTTATTTTGTATTCTACTGTAACATATACAGGAATGCGGACAGAGTAATGTTGATAAACTAATTTTTTATTTTTCTTTGATGTTGAAAAATTTAATTGGCCGCTCTTTTTTAATGCATCTGCATTTGCAAAATTAGATGTTTTATCTTGATTTAAAACTTTTGTAATAGTGTACCTATCATCGCTAGGAGAAACATTCGCTTGAAAATTACCTTTTTTGTTAGGGTCTTTATTAACACTGGTTCTTTCAAGCGATATTATAGGGGCTATTAAACTTCCATTTTTATCTCTTAGTCTTTTGTTGTTTTTTATTTGATAAGCTCGTTCGGCAGACCCCCAAATAACAGGTACTTTTTCCCAACCTTCATTTGTATTACAAAATACATTTAAATTTTCAACATATTCTAAGAATGCAGAATCAATAGTCTCAATACTGCTAGACTTAAGATTTAGCTTTTTAGATTTTTCAGAAGTTTCATCGCGCTGTCCACCCTCTATTTCTCCAGACAATTCTCCTGTTTTTAATGGCTTATCGGGCGGTAATGTAATACTTGTAGATAAACCTTGAATTGATTGTAATTGTTTAATTTTTTTTCTTGTTGTTGCTGGCGTATCTACAATTACTTTTTCTCTAGGTATTTTTATTTCTACAGCGTTTTCATCTATTTTTTTAAATTCTTTTTCTTCGTTTTGACCCTGCGTAATTACATAACCAAGAACTTTTATGTTAATAGAAGTAGTAAACTTTCTTTCTTCCTCAGTAAAATCTGACTTATTATCTTGAGCAAAGTTTTGATCCATGAAACATTCAAAACGATACCCATCTTTCTTTATTATAAAATAATTTTGTGCTGTTTTGGCAATGAATGGCTGTAAGGCTTCATTCATCTGTGCTTGATAACCAGTTAAAAGATTTATTTTGTATTCGCATACAACATAGATTGGTATAGGTACAGCTATATGCTCATAGACAACTTTTTTGTTTTTTTTGCCGGTAGCAAAGTTAGGACCATTACTTTTAGCAGCATCTGCGTTTGCAAAATTAGAAGTTTTATCTTGATTTAAAACTTTTGTAATATAGTGTCTATCATCTTTTGGAGATAAATTTGCTTGAAAGTTTCCTTTTTTATTAGGATCTTTTGTTATGCTAAGTCTTTCTAAAGAAATTATGGGCGGCACTAGAGCGCCATTTTTATCTCTTAGTTTTTTATTATTTTTTATCTGATATGATCTTTCTGCCGATGACCAGATAATAGGAATCTTTTGCCATCCCTCATTAGTGTTACAATTTATTTCTAAGCTATTAATATAATCAAAAAAAGCAGAATCAACTGTTTCTATCACAGTTGGTGTTAAATTAATTCCTTTATTTACTTCGCTATTTTGATCTTTAATCATTGAAAGTTATATATCTAATTTAAGTTTAAATGTTAAGTCTCTATTTTCAGTTTTTCTTATAGGTTTAGCTAATTTAGCTATGGCTATTAAATTTTTATTTTCGTCATAAATACCTATTTTAGAGATATAAGTTTCCTTTTCTAAATCTCCAACATAATCTTCGTAAGCGTACTTTTTAACATTTTTTATTTCTAAATTAGGATTTTCTATATACATTTTACTGCCACTAATTGGCGCACTGGCAGTCATAGAAGAGCTTTTAATAAATGTTGGATTATTAGAGTAATTAAATTCTCCTTTTTCCGCGTGAGCTAACATAGTTAAAACATTGACATAGTTTATACCTTCAAATTTTAAATCAAAACTTGAAGAAATAGTTAAATTGTTCTCTTGATTTAATCCAGTGCCCCAATATATCCATTTTGGATTATCGCTAACGCTGGAGCCATTGTCGTTATAAATATATGTTTCTGTATGTGAATTATCTAAATTCCAAGATCCAGTTATTAAAATAAAACCTTCATTATACAAAACTACTCCTGCTACTTGTCCTAGTCCATTTGAACCAGTGGTTTGTATAAGCTCCCCATTTTTTTTATAATCTTGTAACTTAGCAACTAAAGTACCGGATATAAAAAAATCTAGTTCTATTGAGCCTTTATCTAGAGAAGAGCCAAAAAATATAGATGGTATACTTATTAGTTTAATGGCTTGAGAATTTTTATTACCTAAATTAGAATTATAAGAAAAATGAGGACTTAAGTAGGAATAATAATTTAACACATTTTTAAGTGAATAAATATGTGGTCTATCGGGAACAAACGATAAATTTTGAGAATAATATTCTAAATTAATGGAGGAACTAAGAGGATAACTACCAGTAAATATTTCTCCATAACCACTATAATTGTGTTGTTCGGCAGATACTGTTTTAAAAGATTCTAAAGAGCTACCTTTTGGTAAAAATCGATAATATTGTGACATAATATATAATTATATTACCGTTTATAAATTTGTTAGGTTACTTTAGTAATCATCAAATAATCTGAAGCAGATCCACTAATAAAATATCCAGCATGATAAACACCGACAGTGGTATCATCAGCAAAATATGTTCCTGACGCATAAACTATGAACGAGAATAAATCTGGGCTGCTACCTGTATCGGTAATTATAAATCCTTTATCTCCCACTACGCCATCAGTATCTAAGCTGACATATAGATTGTATGGACCGGGATTGAATAAAACTAAACCTTTTCTATTTGTATCTTCGTCTGCTATGGCAAAAGCGCCGTTATCAATTGTCCAATCAAATGTATTGACAAAATTCTTGTTTACAGTTGTTACTGGTTTTTGAGATACATAAACAGGTTGAGTGACAGAAGAAGTAACAGTAACAACGGAACCTATATTAACAGTAGAAGACCCCGTATTAACAGTAAGAACGCCAGTTACATATACAGGCGCTGCCGCCGATGCAGTAATATTAATTAAATCTCCTACTACTACATCAACGTTTATATTGCCAGTAACAGGTATTGGGTTAACAAATGAAGCGGTAATAAATATTGGGTTTGAGTTAGAAGATGAAATTTGGTGTATTGGAATAAAACCATAGCTACTACTTTCAACCGCCAAATATTTAATCGACCCTGTGCCATCTTTAATTGTTAAACTTTCAGTAGCCATTAACTTTTATCCTTAAATCAAACCTATATTATATGAATTATCAGGGCAAGTAAAATCAAAAGAGTAAGGTAATTCACAACCTTCAAATGTTGGTAAGTTTAGGTTGTTTAAATATGTATATCCTGTTAATGTATTTAAAGAAATTTTACCATTATATATTTTAAATTCAAAACGTGGTTTTGTTTTGATAGTATTTTGAAATATATCTGTAGATTCAAATTTCTTAAATGACATTTTTAGTAGTCCAATCTAACTCTTAAAATCATTTCTTGTGTAGGGTCTTTCTTTAGCGGTTCTGACACCTTAGCTACAGCTAATAATTCGTTGTCTGGCGAATATAAACCAACAGTGGTTATATAAGAAACCGGAGCATCACTTGTGGTGTTTTTAACTCTAATTTTGCTATCTTGCAAATATGTTGGATTAGAACTATAATTAAATTCATTGTGATTAATACGGCAAAAATGAATAGTTGAATTTAGTTCTGTTGTATTGTTAAATGTAATGTTTTTTATACGTGCCCTTAGAGCATCGTTTATTTGATTAATTGAACCACTTTCAAAAGCCCTTTGAACATCCCAGTTATAAGTGCTATTTAATTGCACTTCGTGTGTTAATTGACCAAACTGATTAGATGCTAAAGAGTCTTCTGGAGCAGTAGAGCTTGATATAGAGAATATAATGGGCGATAAAGCAACCACGCCTGCTTGATAAAATACAAAACCAACTGCTTTATTTGTTTGCGTAGATTGAACACCCGTAGTGCCATTTAAAAATAAAGTACCATATTCTCCAGTAGGGGAATTAATAAAATAGTTAGACGCACCATTAGTATCAGATACGGTAATTAGCTCAGTAAAAGGAGATGCACTTGATGAATTTACGCCTATTGTTAATACAACGCTTCCTTTTTTAATTTCATCTTTTACTAACAATCTAGAGAAATTAAGAAAATACATAGATGTAAATTTATCTGTATCAGTAGCAGGGTTACCATCTCTATCAAATTCATAAATTGAGCCAGTTGGATCATGACCAACTAACACTTGAGCCATCTGGTTGTAAATATTACGTTTTTTCTTTAGAAAAACATCGTTGCTAATACTAGAACTAGCTGGAGAAGTGCTGGAAAGGCCAACAGTTAAATCAAAAAGATGATTAGCAGAAGAACTTAATACTGGATAATCATATACACTTTGAAACATTCCGTGATTATAGGATTTAATATTGTTATTAGAGTACGGCGTACCATTAATAATAGAACCTGTTAATGGTATATTTTCATGTAATAAAGTTCTAGTAGATACTAAATCGTTATCAAGAAAAGATTTATATGTTGTTGCCATTTATTTCTTCCTTTATGCTAATTTTTTAAGTATTAATATAGGTATTTCTACGGAAGCACCTGTTGTAATACCGGTTACGCTGATGTTTGTCAATATAGATTTAACATTATTAGCCGTTCCACTAGTACCCGCCCATGTTCCAACCACAGAACTTCCTAACTGTTCAAATAAATAATTACTTTGAATGATTTCATTTTGTGATTTTAAAGTTAATAGTAATTTAGAGCCTTTAGGGCCAACTAAAACGTCATCTGCATTTTTTGTAAAACCAGTAGGTGGCGAAGCAATATCTTCTACTAAATCATTCATTGAACTATCAAAGTAATATGAAGCAATATTATCGTCATCAATATAAGAAGGAGTCATATCTTTGATAGACATAAATCTGTTGTCCATTTCAACCATATATTGTGATTCTTTTAAATCTGCGTCGAGAGACAAACCGGCATTAGTGCTATTTATGCCTTGATCTATTCTAATATGATATGTTGTAGGATTACCGCTGCCACGTATAAGACCTTGATTACCGACATCTTGACCATTAAAAGTAGCTGTTTGTAAAATAAAGTCACTAGTTGTAGTGTCAGGAATAAAAACATATCCATTATTTACTAAAGAAGTGGCTTCAGAATATCGTGTACTTCCATCTATATTATTAGGTAACAATATAGGTAAATAAAGCAAGTTATTTCTACTAATAGAAAGTAATTTACTTTTCATACTAGCAATATTATTAGAAAATGCTTCTAAAACAGGAGTCTGTAAAACTTCTAGATCAAAATAGGCAGAACCGCTTGGGTGTGAACCGTTATATAAAGAATAATCTATTTCATCATCTGCTAAAGCAAATTTCACTATTCTAAAAGAGCCATCACCTTTCGCTAAACGCATACGACCGGTATCGGTCAAAACAGCGTCTAATATGATATCACCACTATTATCTAAAAATGCCATGTTTTTTCCCTTTTATGCCTATTTTTTATAAGTAGTATCAATTAAATAATTATCTCTTATAATCTTTAATTTGTACAAGAAATAGTTATTTGCACGTTAAATTAGGTAATACTACTCTGCCCCCTAACACAGAGGTTTTACCATCAACAGAAGTTACATACCATTTACCGCCAACATTTCTCCATATATTACCATTATTATCTTTACATACTGGCTGCGTTGGCAAACTTTCTTCAGTATTTTGCTGTGTGTCGGGAGAGATGGGCATGTTATTCGTATTAAAATTGATTTTATCTTCTTCAGTTTTAAAATTTAGATTTAAATCTATTTTTTTACCAGACGATTTAGATATTAATCTAATTTTAAAATTCTTATTCCATGTTTTTTCAGCAGCTATTCCAGTTGATAAACTGCCATTTTCTGTCAAAAAAGCAATTAAATTTTGCGTACTTGGCTTTATCTTAATATATTGTTTAAATGATTTGATAGGTTGTGTGTTGTTTTGTTGCTGGTTTAAGCTAAAGATATTTATTAAAGGATATATTGTACCTTTATCATTAACTATCTCTATTTCATAAATTTCAGTAGGATTAGAAATATTACCGTGATAATCAATACATCTAATAGTATAATAGTATTTTATGTTTGGCAATAAGTCATCATCTATACCCGCACCAGATGCATTGTTGGTAACTATAGAAAAGATTTTTCCTTTAGTAAAATCAGCATAAGAATTTGGTTTAGAGTCTAACCTAAATATTTGAAATGCTACGGCAGGTTCGTCTGTTTGATATGTTAAAACGGGAGGATTATAAATTGATTGATTTTGAGCTTTTACATTTAATTCAGTTATTTTTAAATCTTCTGTGAAGAAATTAATTGGTAACAACTTTTTTAAACCTGTTGAAGTATTACATAAAATTTTTATTTTTTTGTCTACTCCAATATAAGGTACAAATTGGACTTCAGGCTCTAATGGTGGATAATCTCTTAATCTATTCGTATATATAGGAGTAATGTTTTCGTCTTCTATTAAATAAATAATAATAGATAAATCATTGTTTTGCCCTATTTTATCAACCATTAATAAGTAATAATTTAATTTATATGTATATTCTTTATCATAATGAATTTGCGTGTCTACTAAATTAATTTTGTCTTCAACGCAATTAGGAATAACCCATTCTTGTATAGGCGCTGAAAAATTTCCGCCTGAACCAACAAATTTTTGTAATCTATAACCAATTACTTCACTATATTTTTGTTTTTTGTTTTTTAAACTATTGTTCAAATCAAATAGGAAATTTAAATTATTATTATTGTTTAATAATTCAGTAATAAAACTGCTATCTAAAACAAAATATTTATTTTTTTCTAATTCTGTAAACGTTTTTTTCTCTAAAAGATTAAATAAATCAACTGTTAAACTGTTTTTAAAAAAAACATCAGATATATTATTATTTAGTTTATGATGTGTATCGAAATAAATATCAGTATAAAATGGAAACTGTTCTTTAAATGGATTAAAATTATTTAAATATTTATCTAATTTTATATTTTGTTTTAAATTTCCTTGATAATACATATACTCGCTATCTAAGAAGCTTATTTTGCTACTAGTAATCGGTACAGGGTCAATATTAGGATCTGTATTGTCAAATATAATTTGCTCTAATAACGACGGATCAGATAAAAAACTAGTTCCTAAAGAGTTGAAATTGTTAGTGTCTGCATAAGTTTGAACTCTATCATTTACAAACTTATAAAAATTAGGAATCTGTAATTCGGGAAGTTCTTTAGTGGATATATATTCTTCATATTGCTTATCTAAAAAATTATATTCTAATAATGCTTTAAACTTTAAAATACTAGCGTCTTCGTAAGGAAAAATATTCAAACTTTTAGAAACAGGTATCTCTACTAATTCTTCATAATGAGATGCAAAGCTTTCATAAGATGTTTTAGTTTGACCTAAAAATGTTGATTGTTTTCCTATTTTATACATAATTATATTTTACCTTATTATCTGTAAACTGTTATATAAAGAGGCGAATCATCTTCAACGGAATAACAATTTCCACGAATATATACCTTATCGATACTACATTGTGGAGGTTGGATACTTAGGTCGGTATCATATGATTCATATCCGCTATAATTGATATTGGATAAATCAAAAGCCTGTTTTGCAGTTAATTTGTCTTTAGAAATAACTTGCCCTTTTCTAATAACAAAATTTGCCGGTATCGCTTGTAAAGAGTTAGTAGAAGGATGGTAATCTCTATCAGGAATATAGGGCCACCATTTAGGATCTATTATTTTTTTCATTTTTAATTCTTTTCTACTGCCAAAAGAAGGAGAAAAGTTATTAACAACATTTACTAAATTAGAAATATTAAATACATTTTCTATGAAAAAATATTCATTATAAATTGGTAACTTTATTTTATGAAAATGATTAACACCCGCTTTATCACTTTGATAAACATTCAATCTACATAGATATCTTTTTAAAGATGCAAATTGATCAAAATTTTCTTTTGTTAAGGTAATCCAGTTTTCTTGTTTCAAACCGGCTGCACTATAATTTAGGAATTCAATCTTGTGAATTGTATTATAGAAAAAGTAAAATTTAGATAGTAAATTAACGTCTTTTTCATATCCAGAAGGTAATACATTTGACGCCTTGCTATTTAAAAGATCTCTTATTTGATAAGGTGTTGTATTGTCTAATAAAACAGAATTTATATCTAGTGTGTCAGCTTGGAGATCATTAACTTTATAAGCTCGGTTCAACATTAATAACAAATTATCTATTTTAGAATTAATTTTTTCTTTTTTTAATATTGAAGAATTAGATAATTTAGAATATAGATTAGATACAGAAAATCCACTAATATTTAATGGATTAACTTCTTTTCCTTTTTCATTTGTTACGGTATTTACAGGAAAAAAACTTTTTATATTTATATCTAATTTATCAGTTGTTGATAAAATAAAGTTTTGAATATTAATCTCTAAATTATTATAAAGCTTTATATTGTATTTATTAGCATCTTTTAGTTCTATATTTTGTTTATTAAACAATATTCCAGTTGGTGAAATAAAGCTATATTTTTCATTTTCTATATCGGATGGTAGTGTGTTGGCAGAACCAATAAATTTTTGAGCATCTATTGATATTTGTTGAGAAAAATTAGTAGCTTTTATATTAAAAAACGTATCAGTAAAATTAATACTATCTAAGAAAATATATCCTGTTTTTTTAGGCAACTCACTGTCAGCTACAACATTATCAAACCAATAAGTATAAGAATATGTATCATTTTTATTACTATTTATTAACTTATTGGTATAAGACAACACCTGTTGCACTAGTGTAGTATATTCCGATATACTTTCTGCACTGGCAGTTTCCGCATACAACATGGTTTCAAATAAGTTTTGTAATTGTATATCGGGATAAATTGAAAGTATTTTTTGATAAATACCAAAAACCTTCATTAAAGATAAAAATAAATCTATATTTGTAAAAAGCAAAGGTTTTAAATTATTATATACTTGAGAATTGAAAAATAAACCAGTAAAAGACTTTAAATTTATATCATAATAAAAAGTATCAAGTTTTAATCTATTAAAAGAAGTATACTGATAATATTTATTAACATCATTAAGTGAATTATTAACCGCAGAGATTTGATTTTTTAATTCTTGTATATATTTATTTTCAACCGTTATTTCAACTCCGTATTGATACTGTCCTCTAAAAGTTTTACTATATGTCTTGTCAACGCATTCAAAAGATCGAATATCGCCTAATGAAAAATTTAATTGTCTTTCGTATATTTCACAATTTTCGTTTTTGCCTTCAAACAAATTATTATTTAGCGTAGCATTTACTAATAACTCATTCGTATCGTATAAAGGAATAATTTGTTTTTCTTTTGGTTTATTATATTGTGTCCTATCAATTTTTCTTTTATATATAGAAACACTTTTTAATTTATTTTTATCCTTTAAAACTGTGTATGCGTCACTAGCATTAGAACCGATTATGTTTTTAAAAATAGGCGTACTATTTTCAATAAAAAACGATCTTTCGTCTAAATTAAATACAAATGCAAAATTATCATTTGTATTTCTACTAAGAAATAAATTAGAAAAATATGGTTTTACTGGTGAACTATTGATTTTTTCTGGTAATATGTTAATTTTATCAGCCGATTGAACAACATTAAGAATTTGCTGTGTAAATAAGGAACTTTTAAAGATATTATTTATAACTCGTTTATCTAAACAATTATCTTTATTAAAAGCATAAGAAACCATGTCGGTAAACATAGTTCTAAGATCTACTTCTTGCTGCTCAGAGACATTTTCTAATTTATCATAATAAAATAAATAATTTACTTGTGATAAGTCATTTTTAAAATTTTCGTCTAATGTTTTGCTGTATGTGTTAGAAAAAGGAAAAACTATATCATAAATATATTTTGCTTCTGAGATGGAAGAATACTCAGAAGAGATAGAAAAATCATGATAAATAGGACAGTAGGCTTTTATAAAATTAACTATTTTACTTATATCAGATGTCTGAAATACTTGATCTATAGTTATATTATTATTTATATATAAAGGATAAAAAATAATACATTTTATATTTTTAAATTTATCTGTTTTGATTATGTCTCTACCGTCATCTATAGTTAGTTGAAAAGATAAATCAGTATTTTGTCCTTTTGTCTGTAAAGAAAGTTTATTAAATTGTGTTTCCTGTAGAACAGGAAAACAGTTATTTCTTATTTCATTGATAAATTCATCGCTAAATTTAATAAACATTAGCAGTCTTCTCCAAATGGACCATCATCATTGGTGATGTTAGATGTGTAAGTCCCGATTGAAGCCACATCAGTAGGACCATCAAATAACTCTTCATCCACAGTTATATCTAAAAAATATTCTACAATAGTAGAATCTTCTTGTGTGTCAAAAATTAAAGGTTTATCTAAAAGAATGTTATTTTTTATTTGTTCTGTTTGTTTTTTAAAGTTTAATTTTTTCCAATAAGATGATGTAACAACAACATCATTAATGTAAGAATATTTATCTTCTTCAACAAATATTTCCATATCAAAATTATCTTTTATGTTATTAACATTTTCCTCTTTAATACTTATTACATATTCATTTTGTATTTTATTTTCTAATATATATGATGAACCGGACACATAAGAAACCAACATGTCATCTTTTAATTCAGAAGCTAGTTTATCATCTGGGGCATTAATTAATATTTTGTACCTATATACACTTTCTGACAAATTAATTTGTGGAATTTTAGAATATGGTGAAAGAGAGTTTTTAGAACCGTCTAAATTATCTATATACTGTTCACAAGTGGATATTGTACCTGAAATTATATTGACATTCCACGCCGGGGCGTATACGTTGTTATAAGCAGAATTTGCTAAAGATAAGTATAATGCATAATCTCTATCATTTTGTAGCTGTTCTTCTTGTTGCTTTAAAAGATTAGAAAAGCTATAGAGCAATAAAGATTTATTTTTGTTTACGCTATTTTCAACACTAGTATAAGTTGTTTGTGGTTTTAAAAACGGCGTTTCTTCCAATATTCTAGTCTGAGTGCTATTTTGCGTTTCTAATAAATCAGCATATTCAGCATCATACAAAATGTCTTCATCGTGAAAAGAGTAATAAACAGGTTTAAATTTACCTTTAGAGAGTAAATATTTACCGTGAGTAGTTAACTCTAATTTTATAACCTCTTCTTTACTATCAAAAAAAGACATTTATTATCCTATTTTAGAAATAGTTATTTTAGCATCAACATTAACTAGTTCTACTAGTGAAAAATAGTCATATGGATAGTTGAAAGAGTAATCAGGTACTTTTTCTTGATTATTGAAAGTAAACTTAAAGTTAGCATCGTCTTTTGAGTCGTTAGTTAATTTATAATAGTTAATATTAGCCTGTTGCTTAACTTTAAAAATCTTGAATTTTATATCTTGAGGAAGCTTCTTACCATGAAACATTTCATTTTCTTCTAATCCGTGATTGATTTCTATACTTTCTTTTTCAACTCTACGAGCCTGCTTTGGCATTACTCCTTGCCAAATATCTGATAAATCGTCAGTATCTAGTTCTGAAGAAAATGGAAAAATATACATTACAAAGGGTTCTAGATTTGTATTTTTTACCCAATTTAAATGTGGAGGAATGACAAATTCTGTCATTGCTTTTATCGTTTTAATAATTGAGTTGTTTGGATTTACCTTATTAGAATTAACTTGCTTTTTGATTTCTTCAAAAGTAGCAGTTTCAAATGCCTTACCTAAACCTAAAGCATCAGATATTATTTTTTTATCTATTTTAAAATATCTAGGAGTATTGTAGGGAAATAAATTAACGTAATTACCATTTTCTCCAAATATTGGCTGCGCTAATGAAGCAAATTCTGATTCATTGTAAGTAGGATCGGTCATAATATATGGTATAACAACAACGCCTTCTTTAATTATTTTTTTATTTGCTATTAAACCAATTGTTCTTGTATTATTGCCAGCTATATCTGCAAAGTTTATTAAGTCAGTTAAATGTGCCACATCAGTAGCTCCTGCTTGAGCAGCTGTCGGAACGTCATTTACATATAAATTAAAGTCAAAAGGAAGAATAGATAACTTTATTCCTTCATCTTCAGTTACAGGTTTGCCGTAAGAAGTCCAAAGCCCTTTATATAAATTAGAATATATACCTTCTACATAATCTGATTTTGTGCCACCTAGAAAATTCATTCCTAAATTATTATAGTTGCCTACTTTAGCGAAGTTAATAGAAGGAGTTTCAAATTTAGTTTGAATTACCCAGCTATATTTTTTATTATTAGGGCTAAGTGATTCTTTTGGTATTCCGGTTGACACATCAATTGATACATCTTGTATTTCTGTTTCTGAAAAAAGATTAACACTTGCAGATAAATTCATCCTTTCTTTATAAGCTAGTGTATTATATTTAGATGACGGATTTTCAGAACCAAAAAGAGAGTTTTTATAATCAAACAATGTGTCTGAGCCGGTATTGAAAAAATATGTATACTTTTTTGCGTTTTCCTGAATTTCTTGTAAAGTATATGGTCTATTTTCGTCAGGTAAGAATACTATTCTTGCCACAGATTCTCCATAATAATAAGGAGGAACATATGGAGCATAAGCAGGAGAATCTAAGTATTTAAGTTCATAATTTGCTAAACTATATTTTATCATTTCATTTATTGGAGCTACAGAAGCAATAGCAGAAAAATCTAGGAAAAATCTACAAGGTGGTCCATACAAAGAATCAGCACCGGGAGGTAAATAAGTACCAGAAATAAAAGTATCAGAAAGATTTCTTAATGATTCATATAAAGGATGTTGAATAAACTCTTTATATTCTGAAGGGTTTCTTGATAGTTTTACATCTAAAATATAAGCCACGCCAGATAAAGGGGTAACTGTATCTATTTTTTCAGAAATAAAATTATTTAATCCATTTTGTAAGAAAAAATTGGGAACTTCAGCTAAAAAATTATGCATACTTAATTTATATGTATTATTTATAAAATTAAATGGTTTTAATGATCCAGTAGATAAGTTATAGCAAGGATACCTTAAATACTGTCTATCACTGCCCGATACTACATCAGTAGAATAGTACGTGGGATCTAAGTAATATAAATTATTACTTCCTGTCTTAAATTGTGATGGTATTATTTTGTCAAATTCTAATAAAGATTCGAATGGGAATCTAAAATCAAATTTGTCAGCAGATAAACAATAAGAAGTATTATACCCATTCGTGAACGGTGAATTTTCTGCTAAAGTTAAATTATAAGTTTCATAAAAATTAGGCTTTGAGCCGCTATAAGCGCCATAGTTACCAATAAATGCAGGCCAATCAACCGCAATAGACGATTTGATACTGTTCATTAATATGCCGGGAGCAAATAACGGCTGTAATAAAGTAAGTATTTGTTGATCTCTAGGAGTTCCGTTTGATAAATTTGTGTCGTACTCTATTCCATCGTTTGATAAATACTTACTAGTCGTATCTATAAAAGAATTTATGAATTTATCAGCTAATTGTGCTACTCTTTGTTGAGGATAGAAACCATTATAAGGTAATAATTTTTTTAAACCGTTAACGGTAATAGACAAATTAGAAACTCTAGATGGTATATTTACATCTTCAATAAAAGTCTTAATAGGATTGGTTAAATTTATGTTGGAATTTATATCATCTAAATTATCAACATTGGAATCTAAACTTAGATAACTAGATGTTAAACCGGCAGTAAAATCGCCATTTTTTTCTTTAAGATAATAATCAATTACATTTTCCATACGAAATTCAGGAATAATTGAGTATTTTTGTGATAATGGTTTTAAGTCTTCAAAATATTCATCGTAAGAATTAAAAAATGGTTTTTTACCTGATAATTTATCAGTTTCATAAATATAACCATCGTTTAAAACAAATATTGCTTCTGGTTCTGATTTATAAGTTTTAGTTGGTATTAATGGATTATTAGGATTTAAATCAAATATTTTCATACCACCAAAATTACTAGAACCAGTTGAACTTGGCAAATGATTATTAAATACATATTGAGGTCGTGGAGCAAGTCTATAAGAATCATAATTAGCAGCTTCAAAAGGTATATAAATATCTTTGGTGGTTATTGTTTGTTTACCAAAAAAAGTAGAAGTAAAATCGCCAACTAAATAAAGATTATTAGAGCCAGTAGCGAAAGAATAAACAGAATTATTTACCGATTTTCCAACGGCATATAAATAATTGTCAGTATATTTTGCTAAATAAGGAATATTATAGTCTGAATTTATTGTATTTGTAAAATTACCACCTAAATATATATCTTCATCAAATTTAGTTATGCTCAAAACTTCATTATTTAATAACTTATTTTCGTCTAATGCATACCATTCATTATTATAATAATAGCCAACATAATTTACTAATACACTAGCTGTACCGTAACTGGCTGTAGTAAAACTGCCACCAGCATACAATCTTGTAGTATCTGAATCATAAAACAAACATTTTACTTCATTATTTAAACCATTGCCTAAAGAAGACCAAGTTTTAGAAATGGTGTTCCATTTAGCTATATTATTAAGAGTAATTTCACCTCCTAAAGAGCTAGAGCCAGTAACAAACAAGCCACCAACATATAGATCATTTCCTGCTGCAATTATACAATTAGTAACACCACTCAAACCACCAGACATATTTATCCAAGCAGAGGAAGAAATATTATATTTAGCAATATAACGTGCATTATTTATATTTGGACCCGTTTGTGTAAAATTGCCTACTATATATAAGTCTTCATTGTTAATAAGCACTGCATCTTTTACGGCTGCATTAGTGCCGCCGCTAAGTTCCGTCCATGAACCTCCATTAATATTATTCTTTACTGCGTATCTAGCATTAGTAGCCGTTGAATTTAAAGCCGTATAATTAGGAGGTAAAGAGCTGGAGCTAGAAGAGGCTTTATTAAAATCTCCAAATGCATAAATAGTATTATTATATACTATAATTTTATTTATATTACAATTATCAAAATCGCCACTATTAAATAAAAAGTTATATTTTATAAAACTATAACTAGAATCAGAAATAAAAGCAAACTTATGATAATAAGGAGGTAATGAGCCGGGTAATCCAAACATATTCCATTTAAAACTATATCCAATATAAATACTATTATTAATTGTTATACTACTGCCAGTAAAGTTAGACTGTCTTTCCGGATAATAATTGATAATAGTTGGAGAATACTTACTAATTTTTGAACCATCATATTTTGCCGCCATTTCTAAAGAAACATTTCCAAAATCTTGCGGTTCCATTATAAAGTAGCGGTGTTCTGCTAATGAATATGGAGATATGGCACCTTTTTGCGTGCCGCCATAACTCATAGTCATGTTTAAATTATCATTCGAATAAACAAAATCAAAATTAAAATCAAATAATGGCATTATTAAACTCCAAAGTATATTATATCAAAAAAGTTAAATTTTATAAAATAAAACGTCTTGCCCACGGAATTATTGGTCTTGCAATTGAACCGCTAATATTACTATTATATTCATTAAAAGAACCAGTTAAATTATCAATTGAATAAATAGACGCATAGTGTGTTCCGGATACATTATGAATAACCGGACACTTTCCTAAAATAGAGGATGTAAAATTAGTTAACGCGGTATAAGATGAGCTTATAGAGCTAAATAGATCACTGCTTCCATCTATTCTTCTACGGTCAATATAGTTTTCCTTCCAATATGTTTTTACATGTGCCACGCTGGAGGAATTAACTAAATTATCATCATAATTATCTTTTACTCTTATTTCTTTAATAGTTACAGTTTCTCTAGATGGAAATACTTGTTGTATATAAGAAGCTTCATTTATAACCGGACTTGGATCATAAGTGTTATCTTTAGATAAATTATTTAGTAAATCGTGTGTTTGTAATTCCTGTCTTTCCGATACAGATAATCTTAAGCTTAAATCTATATTAGATAGTAAATTTTTATTGTTATCATAACTGTTAACAATATTAATATTTTGTATTCCGTCCAATGAACTACTAATCATTACCTTATGTTCCATAGGATAATTATAGTCAACAGCCGGTTCTTTATAGGAAGTGAAATTTGTGCTTCTGCTATCTATGGTAGTCGTTTTAGTACGATCATTATTTACTATAGTTCTAATCTTAGGAACATCTTGTACTAGGATATGGTTATTTTTTCTAGAAATATTTACTAATTTATTTTCTGTTCCTCTAATTTGCTTCCAAGAAGCACCCTGATAAGGGCCATAGATATTAGAAATATATGCGTTTACGTCAATAACATTACCATCTGGTGATATCGTATTAGAAGAGGTGTTAACGTTTTTAAATATAACGTTGTTTAATCCAACATAATCTATTATATGAGAGCCAGAAAGGTTACCTGATAAAAAGCTTATTGTAGAAAAATATTGATTAGCATATCCGTTGATAAATCCATAAGGCAATAACGATGGAACGGCGGATGCCGTCATCCAAGCATATTGAATATCATTTCTTGGTATTTGATGTACAACATATTCGTTATCGTGTTTTATTGATTTTGCTACCGCAGTTAAAACTAGTGTTGGTGGAACGGGAGCTATATATTGATCTTCATTCCAAGTAATAGAGAAACCAGAATTTGTATCCTCTTCATCTGTAACCCAAGAAATTAAAAATTTACCATTTTCTTCTGGTATCGTTATATCATACGGGAATGTATTTATGGTTTGAATAGAAGAAGAGCTATAATCTAGACCCTCAGAACCAGATAATTCGGCTAATAAAGTGTATGTTGGAACTTCACAATATCTACCAACGCCATGTTCATAAGCGCTATATAAACTACTGGTTGTATAATCGCCAACTACAAATATACAATTACCACTAACTAAAATATCAGTTACATAATTACCGCCAGATGTTATTAAATCATTTCCAAGCTGTGACCAATTTGTTCCATTCCATTTAGAAATAAAATTACCAGTGACAGTAAAAGAACCACCGGCATATACATTATTGCTATCAGAAACAAATATGGTTTTCACTATATCATTTAAACCATTTCCTAAAGCAGATACAATTCCGGTTTCAGTATCAAAAACGCATATATGGTTATAAACCTCTTCTCCACCGATGCCTGTACGCATATTGGTGAAATCGCCACCAATATATAATTTATTTTCATAAACTTCTAAAGCGCTTATAGCGCCGTTGTGATACCAGACATAGGAAGAAGTAGGATATGTAACTCCTTCAAAAAAACCTCTCCAAGAAGTACCATTCCATACAGCTATTCTTTCATCTCCATCCGGTTTGGGGAAGAAAAAATTACCTCCAATATATAAGTCACTTCCTGAAGACGCTAAAGCATAAACAGATGTACTTATTTCATCTCCAACGCCAACAGGTTCCCAAGATGTTCCATTAAATTTAGATATATAATTACCACTTAATGCGTCTTCTCCATCGTATCCGGCATATATCTCACCATTAAATTTAGTAATTGTCCAAACCGTATCTGGTAATCCATCTCCCAAAGAAGACCAAGCATCAGTTAAAGTATCGTATTTAGCTATGTTGTTTACTGATGTAGTTGGCGTTGGAACTGTTATGGTTCCACCAGTTTGTAATACGTTATTGTAATTACTATTAATGGAATCTAATAAGTCATTACCGACAAAATAAGTTTTTTCTCCTAAAAAGGTAAAATCATAAATTACTCCTTCGCCAGAAGAATAATCACTGGAAAGTTGTGGTATCCAAGCCGTTCCGACTAATTTATAGACCTTATAACTTGTATAATCGTCAAATGCTCCTGCAACATATAAGTCACTGCCACTGTAATGAGCCGCGTGTATTTGTTGTACATATCTTGTATCATATGTGGGACTACCATATACCAACAAACCATCACCGATTTGACTAAAAACTATACTACCAGTTACATCAAATGATATTTTAGCTGCGCCGCTTAATTCTAAAATTGCATTTCCATTATTATCAGCTAATTTATTGAAACCGCCAAATATATCTATAGTTCCATCATCATTGACAATAATTTTTCTTACGGTTGATACTCCACTTTCACCCTTTAACGCTTCTAAACCCGTTGAACTATTGTAATTAGGGTTTATATTATTTTGCTTAACATATGAGCCGTCATAATTTGCTACTGGAATCCAAATACTTGAAGAAAGAGTCCATAAACCAGCCTCAAATGTTACACCAAGATAAATATCACTACCGCTAAATTGAATATCATTTGCATAGGTAGGAACAAAGTTTAGTATTTGATCTCCCACGCCCGACCAAGAAGAGCCATCCCATTTCCATACTATATAATTTTTTGCATCCCATAATCCAACATATACATCAGAACCAGAAATGGTCATGCAGTTTACATAAGAACCAGAAGAAAAATCTGTAATATCTATATGTGGCGTACCTAGAGTTTCATAAGTATTAGTTGTCAGATCATATCTACCAATATTTGATTGAGCTAAGATATCAGATGTATTATTAACATTTCTTATGTTACCGGCATAATAAATATAATTATCTTTAACTACTATAGCGTGTATTGTACCGCTTATATAGTATCCATCACTAGAAGTTAAAATTTGCCATCCGGATGTTTCATTATAATAGGAAATACCATTTTTAGAAGTTGTATCACAATATCCAGCAACATATAAAGTATCATTTACAGAAAATATTTTATATGGATATTCTACTGAAAATACCGTTGAAGCTGTTAAAATGGTCCAATCAGTTAAAGGCTGCTGGATTGTAATTAATGGGTCAACACCGACTGTATAAAAATTTCCTCCAACGTATATATCGGTGCCACTTACATATAAGCAATTTATTTCTTCACCTCCGTCAGTGTCTACACCGCCACCGCTTAGAGGCATTAAATTACTACCTGATTCCCAAACAGCAATAGAATTTAAATTAACTGCTTCGCTACCATTAAACGCAAAATCGCCAGCAACATATATTTTATTATCTATTTTAGCTAATGCAAGAGCGTTATTATTTAATCCTAATGAAATATCAGACCAACCTTGGCTGCCGCCTGCGCCATGAGGCTTTGGTAATTCAACTTCTATTTCTGGATTGGGATTGTAATAAATTTTTAATTTATCATTAAAATCAGCAGTAGAGAAAGAATTAATAGTAAATTTAGTTATACCTCCCGGTGGTTCAATAAATACATATTTTTGCTCTGAAATTAAATAATCTTGATCTACACCTCCTGTATCATAAAGGATACCCATGAAATTATTTAATGTATAAGCAGACGAAGATAAAGTATATGTAGGAATTGGTCCATTACCAGAATTTCCTCCAACATATTCATAATATGGTTCTCCCGGTAGATAACCAAAGTTTCTATTTACTTTATGATAAGAAGGATTTACTGGATTTATACTCATGCTTTCCGCCAACCAAGCATGTAGTTGTTTTCTAACTCTAAAATTTCTATAATTTAAGTTATTGTAAGCAGAATATTCTTCCGCATCTCTATCTAATGCACCTCTACTATTTACTTCTGCGCCACCGGGAGCACTAAATCTTTCAACAAATACATTCTTTTTTGCAGCTCTTTGTATTAAACTTTTATCAGCATATCCTAGTTCATTAACAGAAGAAGTACTGGTTAAAATTCCAGATGCAGAAACAAATGATTTATTGTTTTCAGTTCTTCCAGAAGTCTGTAAGTATTCATAATTATTTAAGAAATTTCCTTGTTTCTTATAGGATTTAGGTAGTACATCAGAACTAGCAGAATTTTCTAAGTCTTCTGCAAATTGTATCTGTCCTGTAAATTTTGTATTTTCTATATTTATTGGTTTTATTATATCTTCACAAATTATTAACTTATCTGTATTTAATTTATATGTTTTAGATAATGTTCTAATTTTGTATGTATCATGTTCATAACCAGTAATATCATTTGGCAAGTATACTGTCGGTGGAGAATCTAGATTTTTATTGTTTATAATTTGTCTTAGAACTTCTCTATCTATATCATTTTGTGGTAAAAGATCCGTATCAACTAAGGTGTTGTTTCTTTCCACCCTATTCTTTAACCATATAGGCTTAAAATTATAGTATCTGCTGACTTTTAATTGTTCAGATAAGCTAGATAATTCTGCTGCTTGTTCCACATAATTATATTCTAAATGTGATTGAACGGGATATGACTTAACTTTTCCTTTAAATTCTAAGGTTGGTAATTTATTTTCGTATTTATTTCTTTCTAATATGTGACTTTCGACTACGTTTCTAATTTTGTCTGTTATATTTGCACTAGCTGGTAATATTTGATTTATTAAAACAGTTATAGAAGAATCAATCCATTTATAAAATTCTAAAAACTTTTCATAACTTGGTTCATTATTTACTCTACTGAAAAATAATTTTCTTAAGTGTGCAAGACCGTTATATTCAATACGATATCTCTCTGAGGGATCTCCGATTAAGTTATTAAAATCTTTTATAGTAGCAAACCAATCAAGTATTTCATCATTTATAACTTGAGCCATACTTTTTTCTATAGCAATAAAATATGTATATGGTTTTGATTGTTTTGTTCTAGTAAAATCGTCAATAGGAGAAATATCTATTAAGTCATTACTATTCAAAGTTTCTGGTTGTTGCTTTTTTAGAGAGTAAATGTACTGATTTTCTACGGTCGATAAATCATTGGGAAAGAATTTATCACCAAAAGCTGTATATTCATTAGTTAAATAATCCGCTAACCATCCTAAGCCGTAATTATAATTTGCATCTAAACTGCCAGAAGAAAAGTCTTTAACGTAAAATTGTCCATTATTATCAGAAGAGGTTACATCTTCAAAAGTCCAATCTAAAACTAGAGTATCTTGACTGCTTATAATATAACTTGACGTAAAAGTATTAACGATAGAGTTTAAATAGTTTGGATTCCAGTTTGGGTATTGTCTACCATGTGTATTAACTTCTAAAGCATGTGATAATAGCTCGTCATTATTAAGATAATCAAACCATAATCTTAAATTTGATATTTTTACATCAGAATAAGCTTTTATAGTTGTACCGTCAAAATTTTCATAATGGGCACCAACATATAATCTTTTATTTTGCTTTATAGCCTCTTCGTAATTACCAGATAATATATTAGCACTAACAATAAAGTTGTTATTAACGTCATCACCTAAAACATTATAACCAACAAAATCTAAATAATATTTTGTTATTTCATCAGAGCCGGAAGTTAAATTTATATTATTAAGTTTATCTGGGTATAATCTAACAGACAAATTCCATTTTTCGTTATTATAAGTATTTTTATATACGCTACTTGTGACGTATATTTGCTGCCCGTTAAAGGATCCAGACAAGCTAAAGTATACATCTGGACTGTCGTTTGCTATCTTAGTGGCGTAAACATAAAAATTAAATTTATCACTGCCCCAAGATAAATCATTTTCGTCATCTTTAGCGGTATGAACGCCAAAAAGAGAAACATCAGTATACTGAGCGCTGAAATAGTCTATAGAATAGACATCATTTCTTTTTGGAAATATAACTTCTGTTTCAAAAGTTAATGGTATAAATTTTAACTTTTCATCCGTAGAGCCGGTAATAAAACCTTTTGAGGTAGGATTTCCCGGTGTTTGCTTTTGATAAATAAAACCGGTTATTTTATCTGTGTTATTAAAATTTATATATTTTTTCTTTATTGCTGTTGGTACATATCTGTCTTTTAAGTCATATGTTATATTATCAGCATACAAATTAATTTTAACTAATTCATCATCTACACCAAAGCAACGAATTAAATTTCTTAATGACTTTTCAGTTCCTTTGGACTTATAAATAAAAGTTAAGTTGTTGTATATATTTTGATATATAGCATTTTTTACATTATAAAGTTTATCTGAAAAATCTTCTTTTTCAGTTGATGAAAATAATTCCTCATATAATGAAGCGTCAGAAAAGATATCGCTAAATTCAAATCCATGAGAAGTCAATAAATTTTTAGTAAAAGTTTTTTGTTTATCAACAGATTTTAAATATTCTACATCTTTTATTCTTGGCAATTTTTCAATATAAAGATGCAAAGAATCAAAATAACTTGAAATAATTTGTATTAAATAATTTAAATCTTGATAATCTTTATTTTCCGTTTCGTCTACTATCCAAGAAGGAACAGATTTATAAAAAGATGTTGGATTAGTCTGATCGTATTGAAAACCTAAAATAGAATATTCATCAATCACTTGTTGCACTAAGGGATTAGAAGAAAATATAATTGGCTCTTTTTCTTCTATTATTTTAGAAAAATATTCATTTATAGCAGAACTAGTATTTTTACAACCAGCCGTATAATTAACTATAACGCCATTAGATAAGCGTCCAGAATAATCAAGGCATATCTTATCTAAATCATTAATGTTATTTTCATCTATTACGCCTTCATTAAATTTAAAATATATACCTAGATTTGTATTAGCTGTATCTTTATTTGTGCCGCCACCGGAAGAACGGTGCCAGCTATTGAAAATTTGCTTAGAGTTTCTAGCGACTTTCCAAAATCTTAATTCATCATAGCTTCCATAAGAAACACCAAATCCATTCCATGCGTTGTTATTAGCATCTATATTAGTTCTATAAGCGCCAATATTAGCTATCATGCCGGAATTATTAGCTAAATTAATTTTCCCTGTTGCAGTAGTAGTTATTTTTTTAACCAAATCACCATCTACATATAAACTTATGTCTAAATTATTATTATTTTGACTGTTATTTTTAAAAGTAAAGGCATAATGATGCCACTTATTTTTATCTATAGAATGTTCAATAGATACGCGGTCTGCTCCAGAAGAACCAGACATGTATGTAACGCCAAAACTAGTACCGTTTAAATTTTCAATTAAAAGTCTAGAATAAGAATTATCAGATTTCGCTTTACCATTCCATAAGTCAAATAAGGCATATCTGGAATTAGTTAAAGAACCGGTAGAAGAATATTCATCTTTAAACCAAAATTCTACTGTATTACCTTGTTGAGTAATACCTAAATTACATTCCCTGTTAGTTTTTAAATCATATATATTAGAATTTTCAAATTTACCATCTATAGCCGGATTTGGACCACCTTTAACAGTTATATACTGCGGCGCAGAAGAAGAACGATAAGAAACTAAATCTACTATTTGTGAACTTAGTGTTATATTAGCAGATAAATTTACATAACCAGTTGTTTTAGGATATAAATTGTCAAAAACATATAAATCAAAAGGAGTACTGCGATTTCTCCATTCTAATTTTTCTTTCTTAGAGCCATCATATGGATAGTTTTGATATATGTTGGTTAATGCATCAACATAATATCTTTCTGCTGAACCGTATCTAGCAAAATTAGAAGCCGACGTAAAATCAACAACAGGAATGAATTTATTTTTTTCTTCTATAACCTGTTCAACATATTGTTGAGATTCTGAATCATCGTAAATTTTTTGTAATTCTTTATTACTAATGATGTTTTCAGAAGTTTTACCAAATAGATTTTTTAAAGACATTATTATTCTACCCTAAATTTAAATATATCTTTGAATTCTTGTAATTGAACTCCATCCCAAGTAGCTAATTTTATAGCATAACCATAATCTTTTTCAAGAATATTCATGTCCAAGTCAAAATAATTACCATTTGAATCGTAAGAAGTTTTAGTATAAGCTAACGATCCAGTTGAATAATCAATTACAGTATAATTATCGTTAAATCTAAAAATTTTATAATATAAATTGGGAATTATAATATTTTCTATATTATTATAAGCTACTGTATAGATATTAGGTTGCCAATCACGCTCACGAACAAAAATATTAAATCTGGTGTTTTCATTTTGAAAATATGAAGATTTCATATTTGTTATGTTTATAATATATTGCGGTACATCACTTACAATATCGTTTTCTCTTTGTAGAACGTCAAAAGAGGAAGAGAAAAATTTATCAGTAATATTAGATGCATCAACCCATTTATCATACAAAATACTAGCCGTAGTGTTTATAGCTACTTGGGCTTTATATACGCCGGGAAAAGGATTGGTTACTGATAAATAAGAAGGGATTATTTCATTAGACAAAGAAGAATTGGAGTAAAATTTAACAGTAGCTGTTGGATTATTAACTATATTTTTAGATGCTCCATTTACTTTATTGTAAAAATACAAATTCATTTTATTGTCATCAGCAGAAAGCAAACTGCTAGAGGCATAAAAACTATTTCTATCATCAGTTACAGCCGGATTCCATCTAGCTTCTATGGCAGGTCTACTATAAAAAAACTGCGATCCTCTGGCAGAAAATTTTTTAGTATAAAAACTCTGTAATGTTGAACCATCTTCATAAGATGAAGAAAGTTTGATAATAAAACCATAATTTGGTATTACGCTAGATAACCATCTTTCAGTTATTTCTGTAATATCTAATTCTATATTTTCTAACCCTGTTTCAAAACTACTAGTTAAAGTATACTGCGATGATGTTAAATAGTCGCCTCCTTGAGTATCCCAATAAGTCCCACTAGAAGCCATAACCCATGTTGCACCGTTACCGCCTATATTTTCTTTAAAGCCGTCATCGGTATAGCCTTCCATGTCTAAGCCATAACCTTCTTCCCAATACTTTGTTATTGGATTTATGGTCATTTTAAATTGTCTAGGAACACTGAAAGGATGTACAACGTTTGTTAACTTTAAAAAATAATTTACACTACCACTAGCTGGTAATTTACCGGATTGTCTATCGGATAAAATTTGCGATATTGGAAATTCAACTAAAATTCTGCTTTTTTCCAAAGAAGAAGTAGTAACTTGACCATAAATTGAAAAAACTTCTAAAGAATCTGCCGCCCCAATATTCGAATTTATAGCGCGTGACCTATAATCTTCTTTATAAGCATCGGTAATAGTAGTATCTTTAGAAGCAATAAATTTTTTAATAGACATTATAAAATTGTTCCTTTTATATCACTATCCGGATATTTTAATTCCATTACAACATTGAGAGGTACACTTATAAACCTTCCATCAGCAGTTGTATTTTGTTTAAAATCCATTTGTGAATTAGAGTAATTATTTCCAACTCTTGGCTCCACTTTAACAGAAACAACATCAATAATAGATGGAACTTTTTTCAAGCTAGAATAGATATCAATAATATTAAATGTTTCTCCAAAATCAGGAAGTCTCGAAAAATCAGACTTGAGTTGATTTAGGGCATCAATTAAAATATCGCTTTTTGCCTTTTCATTTGTACCTAAAGCTACAAACGTAATAGCATAATTAATAATTTTTCCATCTAATATATCTATAGAATCATTAATCATTTTATTGCGACTTAGCCACGTTTTTATGTTTGATTTTACGCTTTGATTAGCGATGGTTAGTTTTTCATCTGCGTCTTCACATAAGATATAAAGATTTAAATTTCTCTTTAAGGAATTATCATCTCTTATAATATTTACTCTTTTAATAGCTCCAAATTTGGATGGCATAGCATATACTAAAGATTTATAATCTTGCTGCGTTACAGCTCTATTCTGAGCAGAAAAGCTATTTTCAATTCTTCTCTTTAACTCCTCAGAATCTATTACAGTAACATCACCAAGTAATGGAACATCGTTGTTTATTTCTAAACTTTCCTGTACAGCATCTACTAAATCAGGGTCTAAATCTTGTTCATTCATAAAGTCAAACTTTGCATTTGAAACAGAATTTAAAGAGTTAACTGCAAAGTTAACGCCATTAGAAGAATCGTTATATCTATATGTGACAGTAAGAGTGGTATTTGAAGGACAAATACCAAATTTATCATTATTTAATAGTCTTGAAGGGTCAAAAGAGTCGCTGGAAATATAATCTTTTCCATAGATATCCAATACTACATTGGTAGGCTCAAAACTGATATTATTAGAATTATCTAGCTCTATATTAGTTGAAGCACCGAATTGTAATGAGGTAGTTCTTAAGTTTCTATCAACCACAAATCTTCTTGGAACAACAAATGGTTTTAATATTTCTTTTGCCAATACGGCATCAGTAGGATTTTTATTAGTATAAGATTTATAAATAACATTTTGAGATAAATAATCAACTTCAAAATATTCATTACCCTCTGAGTCTACAACAGATAATATTTCAACAATATCTAACTGATTTAAATTAATTTTCTTAAATCTCTCATATGCGCCGACAGATACAGTTTCTGATGTTGTCAAGCCAGAAACTACAGTTCCTACCGCCTTTACAGCATAAAAAGTCGGTGATCCGTCTTCGTCTACTGTACTTACCCTTATTTCATTGTTTGGATTATCAAATCTTACATCTTCGTTTAATATAAACGATACTCCGTTGACTGTTTTAAAAGTACTACCTCTTTTTAATACGGGCGCATAATCAAAATTAGGTGTTAAACCACCAGCTATAGCCGGAAGAGAAATATAAAAACTAGCCACCCCTGTTGAAGAAACAGAATTAGTAAATTTATATCCTAATTGTCTACCTATTTTTATAATATTTTCATACTCTACCGCATTATCAAGAAAGCTTTCATTTGCCTGATAATCAATATAGAAAGATAACATATCGCCTATATATGCTACAGAATCTAGCATTAAAGAGCCGAACGACGCTTCGTTAAAATCCTTATAAGAATCTTTATAATATCTCTTAGCATGTTCTATTAAATCGTCTTTTATGCTCTGAAAATCACGACTTGTGTATTTAATAGGTATTATTTTTTTAGCCATTTATGCTTTCCTCAGTATATAAATAGCATGTTATACAAGTTATACTTCAATATTTAGTATATCTTTTACATTTAAATTGGTTATTGAATATTTTATTTGTATAAAAACCGTATTTTCATCGTTTGATTCTGGTTTTGATATAGCTATATCGTCTATAGTTAAAAAACTCATATATTGACTTACCTGTTGTCTAATTCTTGTTGTAATGCTAGCTCTAACCGCATCGGTATCTTGGTCAAACAGAAATCTTCTAATTCCAACACCAAAATCAGGTATCATAACCCTCTCACCCGGATTAGTAAGAATAAGCATTTTAAAGTTTTGTTTTATAGTATCAACAATTGTTTTATTTAGTCCATAGCAACCGTCTATAGAATCTTTTAGTAACGGAAGTTTAGGTGAATATCCTTGCATATTTTTTATTTCCTATTATTAAATATTTATTTATTTGCGGCTAGTATTGAGAAATCTACTTTAACTGCTGGGGATAACCCAAACACGTCTTCTTTAAGAACCCATTTATTAAAATCAGTTTCACCAGAATTATTAAAAGCTAATTCTACAAAACTCTTGAATCCTTCTGGACCGTCTACCGGATAAGGCATATCAAGATCTAGCCATAAAAGCCCTATACCCGTATTACTATAAACATCGATTAAGGATTCAATTTTCTTAAATTCAATACTATACGGAGAGTCGGACCAAATGGCGTTAGGAGGTTTTTTATCCGCTGAATAAGCTTCCTTGCTAAACATTTTATCTAAAGAAGTATATTTTCTGTTTACATACTGTAGTAAAGTTTCATTTAAAATATTATTTATTTTATAATTAGAATATACTGAATTATTTTTTGTAGTATACGATTTGAAATATGTACTATCTCTATTGGATAAAATTTTTTGTTCACAATTAATTCCATTTACATTTTTATTTAATGCATTATTTGCGGCTTCTTTAGAGGAATCAAGATTAAAACTTATATCATCAGAAAACCAAGCTAAACTTCCAAAATACGCTAAAGCTAAAGGTAGATTAACAAAAGGAAGTATTGGAGGACTGACGGGCGTAGGTAAGCCCAAAGGTATAGAAACCGCAGGAATGAAAACCGAAGATAAATCAGGATTAAGCGTTTTAGCACCTAAGTAAAGTTTTGATACTAATGATAAATTTGGCTCTGTAGTTTCTGCCACGCCTTTTAAAATTTTAATTGGTGTGGTTATCATACTTTTTAAAATAAACTTAATTAAATCTAAATTAGCATCACTAAGAACAGTATCTTGAGCGTCTAGTGGATCTGACGCGATTCTAAAACCTTTTGTTACTATATTTTTTACTGTTCTAGAAAGTGCTCTTTTTGTGTTAATAAAAGGTTTAGTATTGTTTTTATTGGCGTTAATGCTGACATAAGAAAGAGCAAAGAAATATGCTAATATATGCTTATGAGGAATTAAAAAGTTAAATAATAATTTATATTCATTTGAATTTTTAAAACTATTCCATACGTTACTGTCCGAAGTTTGATAAATTTTTTGTTTTGTTTTTATATTATTTGAATAATATATTAAATAAACACAATTTGAATCTAATTCAATACATTTATTATTTTTTATGTTTTCTTCAAAGTCAACTAAAGATATTGGCACTTCATTTGGCTCAGACATGATTGCGTTATTTGTATCTTGATCGACTCTTTTTGTAATTTTTGGTAAAACATAATTATTTAATTCAAAAACAATTTTTTGTTTTAAAATTCCTCTTCTTTGTTCTAGCGTATTATTTTTACCGTAAAAATTCATCATTAATTCAAAAGTTTTATTATCATTAAAACGCATTTCGTTTTCTACCAAATCAGTTAATAATTGATAAAAGAAATTATTATTTTTAAAACTTTGTGGATCATAAAAGCTAAAAAGCGAAGCAGCTTTTAAAATTGCCTCATGAACATATGTTCTAATAAATAAAGTATATAATGAATTTAATATATTTTTTTGCTTACTATTTTGCGGTATATCATATATTTCATCCGGCTTCAAAATATAATTAAAATTATAATTTAAAACTGCTTCTGGTGCGCTTGATACCTCTTCGTACTTAGGCACTTCAAAAAAAGAACAATTATTTTTATTACTTAAAGCGTCTTTTTTGATTAGATCTATGTCTAAATAATTTGGCTTAATATCACAGCTTTTTTCATCCATTGTTTGATTAATTACTAATTTTAATAACTTAGTATAAGGACGACCATAGCCTTCATCAGACAAAAAGATAGTTTGAGAATCAGGAGAAGAAGTATTTAACTTAGATTGTTCTTTTAAATAACAAAATTTGTTTTCTACCGACAATAAATTTTCAATAATTGAATCATTAAAATACTTAAATGTCTGTTTTAAGTCGGGGCTAGAAGAAGTATCTATTTGTTCGCCGGAAACAGGATAAACACTTTTTTTGTTATTTATAAACTTAACAAAAACATCCTGTTTATTTAAATTGCTAAGTGACAGATTTAAATCATTAAAAATATAATTTTGTATATTTTGATCTATAGGTTCAGTGTTTTTTATATTAATAAAATTTTTATTATTTTTCTTTAAAATTAAATTTTCTTGTAAAGAATTTAAATATTGTGTTTCATAAACGTTATAAGTGGCTAGATTGGAATAAATTGTATTATAGTATTTTTCTGCTGTAAAGAAAGAATTAACAAATAAAGTTCTCTTGCCACCAACAGAGAAAAAGAAAAAATCTTTCAAAGTATCGTTTGAATCCAATAATTCACTTATAGCAGAAAGTGTAGATATACCTTCAAAATTAAAAAAGAAAGAATTAGCAATATTAGACCTAGAAATATTTAAATATTTATATAATGTAGGATATTTTTTTCTATTTTCATAAAAATCATATGTATTGTCATTTATATAACCATCAAATAGTAATAATACTTTATCGATAATATTTCCTTTAATTTCATAAAATTGTTGTAATGTAATATTATTATCGCGCAAATAATCATCTACATATTTAAAAGTTTCATGAATAATAGGAATAATTCCTTCTGTTTGGTTTGTTGAGTTAGAATTTAAATTTAATACGTTTTGTCTTAAGTTGTTTAAATCATCGCCACCAGTAAATTTAAACTCATAATTTAGTCTCTGCTCCAGATCGCCATCTATTTTATTGTATAAATAGAAATTATTTTTATCATCATAAACCTCATAAGAAGAATTACGTAAACCATATTTAAATAAATAAAAAGGTATTTTTTTATCGTTTACAGAACTATCGAGTAAAGCAATATTAATATCCTTACTTTTGTCGGGATCATTAAGTTTTTTTATTTCATCACCTTGTTGCTTGAACGCATTAGAATCTGGAGGCGGAATTTTGAATGTTTGATTGTTAGAGTCCCATTCAATTATTGTTTTATTTTGCTTTTTTGTTGAATAAGTTATCTTGTGCCACTCTAACGCTTCTTCATCAAATATGCTATACATCGAGTTAAAAATAGAGTCTATACTGTTTTTCTGGTCTTGATCAAAAGTTCCGAGCGCTTCATCAGGTAACATATTGCACAAAACATTAGGAGCTAAAGAAATATCAAAAGGTTTATCAGAACTTAGCAATTTAAAAACGTCTTCTAAATTTTTCTTTTCTTTTTGTTTTATTTGATTAAGCAGATCATCTATTAATTCTTGATCCAAGCCTTTATCTTTTAATAAAGCCTCTCTTATGTTATTTATTTTTTCTCCGTCACAAATTACGCTTGTAGAATCAGCAGAGGAAGGAGTGTCAGAATTTATTAAATCCCTACAGATAGTTAAATCTATATTATTTCCAAGAGTAAGGAATAAGTTAGAAATAGATTTTTTATCGTTTAGTTTATTTGAATATTCAGGATATTTTCTCTTGACTAGTGTTATGATTATCTGCATAACATCGTCATTTAGGGTAGTGTTACTAAATAATTTGCACATCTCTTTTGGAGTCAAGCAAGATGAAAGATCATCAATTAGACTTATTAAATCGTTTTTTACTTTATCAGGCGATAAAGAAGAATCACCTAAATCATTTAATAAATTGTTAACATTGTTATTAGAATTATTATTTAAAAAATCACCTACTTCATCAGCCGATTGAGGACTATTATCTGTATAGTCAGCGTTTGGATCAGATAAGCACGCTTTTGCAGCATTAATTAAAGCAGATTTAATCGTTTGCTGTAATAAATCCATCACCATCTGAATAATTGCATTTTCTATTTGTTTAACTAAAGAAGCATTTTGACTTATTACAGGAAATTCTGGTATTCCAACCATATTTATTGTCTTTAAAGCATTAGTTAAATATGGATTACAAATACTATTTGCTGCTAAAGTATCAAGATATTTTTTAGCGTTTTGATAACTATCTAATAATTGTCTATATTCTTCAGGAGATAGATATTTAGCCATGCACGCTGAAGAGATAGCTAAAAATTTTCCCCAATCTATACGCTTGGCTACAATGATATAATTCATTAATTTTTCTTTAGCCGTTTTACCACGCGGTAAATCTAATCCTAATAAAACTCTCATATTAGGATCAACTACCGTGTTTAAATCAACAAAAGCGCTTGAGAACGGATCACCTTCATTTTTTATTTGATTATCAACTGCTCTTTGGCGAACTCTTTTAAATTTTTCTATTTCACTAGGTAACTTATATTGAGCTAAATTATTTAAACGCATAGCGTTATCTACAGAACATTGAATTAAATTTAATGGTTTAAATTCAAATTTAAAAATGCTTGGATAATGCTTTTCCACCAAAAAAGTCTCTATCTTTTTTTCATAGTTAACATCTAATAAATTGTCAATAATAGCTACGGAATCGTCAGAAGGATTAAAATTAAGCAAATAATAGACATTAGTTTTATCTAAAACAGCTGCGTCTTTTAAAAAAGACGTAACACCAGTATTGAACACTGCATCTGTATCAGGCAAATCATTTATATAGTTATTTTTCAAATCTTCATATGATCTATTTTTAACTATTTCATATAAACTATTTAATTTATTATTGTTGAATGTTTTAAATTTTATTTCTGTAATGCATAGTTCATCAAAAACTAATTCTAAACTTCCTAGCCATATTTCTTTAGAAGTAAATAATAAATCACGCTGAGTATTTACGAAGGCAGAAGGAATATTTTGCTTTAGAAAAAGAATTATTTTTTCTTCTAGTTTCATTACATTTTCAGCCTCTACTGCTAGATTAAAGGTCATGTAATCTGGGTCTAATTCCCATGTTCTTCCCACTAAGCCCGTATTATAATGTTTAAGAGTTGTTGTCAAACTATCAAAAAATTCTTTATATTCAAAATAATTATTAAATGTTTTAGTTTTGTATTTTTTAGTAGGACTTTTTGGTTTGAAATTAGAAATTTTATTAATAACGTTTCTATTCAAATAATAATTGACATATTTTTTTGGAATAGCCACTAAAACTCTTAATGTGGAGCACGGTCTAGGATTTATATACCATTCTTCTGCTCTAGAAAAAATGTAATAATTATTTAGTAAATTATCTATTTCATTAGAAGAGAATCCTTTTTCTTCTAAAATTAATTTTGAACCCTCTAAATAAGCTCTTCTTAAACTATTATTAAAAGTGTTTCTATCTTCTACACTTGTTACATCTTCTAATTCATAATGCACAGCATAACATGCGTTATGTACATCGTCGTATACGACACCGGGAGGTTGATTAATCCAATCAATTTGTGCAGCTGAATAATTTGGCAAATTTTCAATAGCTAAATTAACAGGATGAAAAGGTAAAGACCCACTAATTGGCTTTAAAACGCTTTTAACGTAACCAATTTTATAGTTATCGCCATCTTTTACTTTTATCCTATTCCATAAACCCTTATAGCCTATTTTTTCTTCTAACAATATAATAGGAGTATTATCGTCCAAAAGCTCATAGTTAACAGGAATAGGAGTTGAAGGCGGCAATTCTTGAATAGCGAAAAAATGTTTTAATACATCGCCTGAATTACTGGATAAAGTATGAGTATTAAAATCTTTATAAACAGGATACTTTTTAGAATTTACATTAAACATATTAATTTAATAAATGATAAGAACTAGCTATATGCTTTTCGCCATGATCCAAAAACTTATTTCTCCAAGAACCTAAATTAATAGATTCCATTTTATTTTTTTCTTGTAAAGAATCAAGAAATGTGTTTACGTTTAAACCCAGTTGAAAAACACTAGTAGAATAAAAGGTTACTGCATCATCGTAAAAAGGTACTTGATGAACGTGTGTACGTAATTCTTCATTAAGACTTTTTTGTGCCTGTATAAAACTTAGAAGAGTGCTATTTATAGCGTCTATTTTCTCAGATAACTCTGTTAACCCTTCTATTAGGTTTTGACCTTTTATCATAGGTTGTAAAACGTCTGGGCTTTCATTATTAGCTATAAGTTGAACACCAGTACCGTTCATACTAGGTGCATTTATAGATAATACGTTGTCTGTGTTGGTTACAATTTTAAAGCTATTTCTAGCTATCAAACGAACATCATCTGCTTTTATTGCCACTGCGGAACGAGGTGGGCTTTCACCAAACATTGGTAATTTAATTCCGAAATACTGATCAACAAGAGATTTTTGACTTAAATACACTCTGGCTGCGTCAGCACCGGTACTTGGATTAACAGGACCGGGAATATCCTCATGATCAAGAATGGAAGAAAAACCAACACATATATCTATAGCGCCACATTTAGCATGACCGGCACCACCCAAACCATCTGTATGATCATTAAAGCCATCTCTTCTAAACCAAATAGCTTGATTATTCTGACCTTCTATTGTTTCATCGGCATCAGTAGTATTTAAATGACGAATATTATTGGGTTCATACATTGTACTTCTAGCAAAGCCCTCTTCAGCATTAGGGCTAGTTTCATTCTTGAACAAGCCGTAAAGATCATCAATAATTTGATTTAATTTATTTCTTCTTATAGGTGCCATAAAAATTCTTAATATGTTAAAATATTATCATTTTCTACCATTATATCATATATTCTTTTACATTCACTTATATAGTAGTTATATTCGTTTTTTTGAAGTTTTAAAACAGAAGCAGCCGCCTCTCTATTAAAGGTGTCGCCATAAATTTTAAAATTTTTTCTTGATAAATAGTCATATCCAGAAACAACTGTTAAAAAGGGAGTTGAAACTAAAAAATCAGCTGCTGTTTTTTGACCAAGTACAGCAGCCCACGGAGCCTGTAAAACTTTACCAACACCTTTAAAGAACCCATCGTTTTTTTGATCTTGTATTAAATCAATACCTAAATTATTAGATAAAGTTTTGTATTCCGTTTCTCCTCTAACAAAAGGCCACATAAATCCTCTCCCATAAAATCTTTTATTAGAACCAAATAAAGCACCAACCGAGTTAACGTTTTCAGCTTCTCGTTGGGAGTAAATAACTTGTAAGTCTCCTGTTACTGTTTTCACGGCTGCTAAGACTAATGCTGTACTTCCATAAGTATTAAAATTATAATCTTTTACTGTTGAATTATACTTATAAGTCTTTAAATTTTGAGTGATAGAAGATGAATAAACTTTAAGTATATTTGCCGGTGTTTTATTAAAAATTTTCTGTAAAATATTAAAACTCAAAAAAACGGGATTATATTCTGTTTTTGGAGTTGGAGGAGGTTTACTAGAATTAGGTTTTTTAACTTGAGCTTTAGCTTTTGCATTAGTTACAGGCTTTTTGTCTGAAAAGTTGGTGCTTGGACTAGTAATTTTTTTTCTTTTTTCTCTCAATGTTCCAGAACCATCAGAATATTTAGAAACTTTAGAAGTTATAAAACCACCCTGTTTAGTAGAACTATTAGCATAATCTACAGCAACCGTGTCTCCTACGTTTAAAGCAGGAATTTTTGCATCATTTAAACCAAAATCAGGAAGTGACTCATTTACAATTTTATCTTCAGGTGTATTGCCACCAAAACCTTCAGGTGGCACAAAAATTTGCCCTGCTGCACCCTGTGGTAAAAGCTTATATCTAATTGGAGGTTGTCCTGATAAAGCATCAACCATTTCAGCATGATGATTCATATCAAAATTAGCAGGATCTTTTTCAACTCCTACTACTTTTGCAAATCTTGTATTAATTCCTTCTTCAGAATTTGGTCTTAATGGACCGTTGATAGATGTCCAATCATCAACAGCTTTTTTAGTTGTTAACTGGTCATCTACGCGGGGTCTTAAACGAGCGTTTTTGTCAGGTCCAACAACTGGCGTATCTCTATCTTTTGGATTAGACATATGCTATCCCTCGCGTATTAAGTCAAATAGCACATCCTTCTCTTTCTTACTCATACCATCTTTTCCGCCTTCTTGACGTTGAATAATGGCGGCTACTTTAACTAATTGCTCATTAGATCTTTGTAAAGTTTCAAGATACATGGCAGCGATTTCACCAAAGTTTTTATGAGTATACTTATCTTCGGAATGTTTATTCATGTGGTCTACTAAGTCTAATAAAAGCTTACTAGTTACGGCGCGATCATTTTCTATATTTTTAGTCGCTTCATCGATGTATTCTTCTAATGTTTTATAAGAACTCATTTTTGTAAATCCTTGTTTTTATATGAGAAATTTGTCCATTTTGCCATTTATTTCTAAAATCTTCATACTTTTTTCTAAACTTCTTTAAGTTATTAACTACCTGCTTAGTATTTAAGCCTGTAATTTCTCTCATGTATAAATAAATAGCCTTCTTATTAAAAATTTCTATATTTTCACTTTCTTTAAAAAGAACAAGGATTGCTTTATATACTCTTAATTCGTTTTCTTTTAAACGTTTATCAAACCAACCATGCATTTCTGCTTCTAAAGCAGCCCAAAACTCCTCTTTTTCTCTACTATGAACATATGAATCTTCATATACTAATTCTTCTTCTTGAGGAGAATCTTTAATATCTTCTATATAAACTTCTTTTTTATTATTATTCTTTTTTACTTTATGTATAAACCAATTTTTAGTAATAACTGAAAAGTAAGAAAATGCCTTAGAACCACGGGAAGTATCATATTTGTCTAATATAGTAGTTAAAAACGTTTTACATTCGTTTTTTAAATCATCTATATTAGGTAAGTTGTTGAATTTATATGTATATACTATCTTTTCAACCATTTCATTAAATGCAGGTTGTATTAAAGATATATATAATTCTGTTTTACGATTGTTGTCTAGAATAGATGCATATTCTAAAATAGCATCCTCATGTAACTTCGTAAAATATTGATTTTTGGCTTCTACGGGTTTTGCAGAAATGACAACAGACTTTACCGGGGTTGCTGGTAAGGTCTTTTTATAAGCTCGTTTAGGACGTTTAGCTGCCAACTGAGCCGATGGTTGCGCCTCTGAATGGGGCTTTTTGTTCTTTGTCGTCTGTTTGACTGTTTTCTTTGGTTTCTTGTTCTTGATTTTCTTCATCGCCACTCACAATCATCGTTTTTTTGAAAACCTTACACGCATCAACGACGAGAAGCGTATTGTTTATAGCAGAAGTTAGTGCAGGATCATTATAATAATTTTCCATAGTGGCTAACGGCTGTAATAGAACGGCATATTCATTAAGCATTTTTTGCATTTCGTCTACGTTGTAAATAGCATAAGACATGTTTTGAACTAATTTTCTAACATACCATATTAAAATACAGTTAATAACAAAGGAAACAGCTAATAATGAAGCAAATAGTGTAGTCATATTATAGCTTTCTATTTAAGTATTCCTGTTTACTGTCTAATAATAATTGCCTATTATCTTCTATGGCTTCTTTTACCCTCTGCCCAGCCGCCTCTTTTTGTTTGTCACGTTCAGGTAAAGAGGTTAAAAGCGTAGGTAGTTTATGAACTGTGCCGGTTTCATGGCAATCAAGGCATTCATTAAGAGTATCGCTCATACCATGAAATGCTTTAAAGGTATTTTCGCATTTATCACACTTATAAATATAGGTTGGCATTACTTTCCCTCTACAAGATTGGCAGTCATGGTAGTAGGAGGATTAGTTACTAACAACTCTTCCCCTTCCTGTACTAGTTGAAAGCCTTTTAATACAGGAACAATATCTGTTTGCTCCATGATACTCTTTTGAAGTGCTACCATTACACATGTTAAAGCTTGATCTGAAAGTTTCATATGTTATCCTTTTAAATTTTGTTCATTAAAACATTTTTTTAACCCATCTAAAAAGCTTATTTTAGCAGACCATCCTAAATTATTTAAATTATATGTATCGGATAAGGTGGATAATGGATCAGTTGGGCGGGCGGGTAGATGATTAAATATCGCATTTGATTTTATGGTTAAAATATAAGATTTAATATAATTTAAATCATAGTTTTTTCCTGTTCCCACATCATATACGGCACCATTAAATTTACAATCTTGTTTAGAAATAAATATATTACAATCCACTATATCATTAACATGTATATAATCTCTTTTATGGCTTCCGTCGCCATATACTAACAATTCCTTATCAGCTCTAAGCTTTTCCATCCAAGCAGCTATAACAGTTGGATAAACATCAGTTGATTTTTGATCTTCTGAATACACGTTAAAATATCTTAAACATACAGTATCAACATTAAATATGCGCGAATATAACTGACATTCTAATTCTCCTTGAAGCTTTTGTAGGCCATAAGGATTAACTGGGCCATTTCCGTTACCATATATGGCAGAAGAACTAGAAAATACAACTCTTCTAGTACCACATTTTTTAGCATAATTTAAAATAGATGTTGTACCAAGCGTGTTGTGATAAGCGGTTTCTAAAGGATTATCAACACTCATTTGCACTCGCGGATTAGCTGCAAGATGAAAAATAATTTCTGGCTTGAAATCAATATATTCTTTATATTCAGATATTTCTACCACATCTCGTTTTTCTTTTAAATCTATTCCTCTTGTTTCCCATCCTGATGATAAACATCTTTCATATATTTTAGAACCAATATAACCTTTATGACCAGTAACTAATACTTTCATACTATTCTCCAAAATGTTTTTTAACTTTTGATAAGGCAGATCCAATTATTTGATGCATATCATAATATTTATACTCTGCCAATCTTCCGCCAAATATATATTTTTCATTATGATTTAAACTTCTATATTTTTTATATATTTCGTTATTTTTTTCATCACCTATTGGATAATAGGGTACTTTGCCATCATCATAATTATCCGGATATTCTTTTGTAATAAAAGATTTTTCTTGTTTACCGAATTCAAAATGTTTATGTTCAGTAATTCTAGTATAAGGTATTTCTGCGTTTGTATAATTCATAATAGCGTTTCCTTGATAGTCGCCATCATGAATTTCATTCTCAAAGCGTAAACTTCGATATTCTAATTTACCAAACTGGTAATCATATAGTTCATCAATTTTACCGGTATAAACTATGTACTTGCTTATTGATTCCCAATATGTTTTGTTTTCAAAAAAATCAGTTTGTAGTTTTACCTCTACGCCATTTAATAATTTATCAAAAATTTGAGTATAGCCACCAATAGGAATACCTTGATATTTATCAAAAAAATAATTATCATCAAATGTTAATCTAATAGGCAATCTTTTAATAATAGAAGCTGGTAATTTATCAGGAGTTCTACCCCATTGTTTTATTGTATATCCTTTTATAAATTTTTCATATATCTCTTGACCTACTTGAGACAGAATCCATTCTTCTAAATTTTGAGGATTGTCATTTTTTATTCTAACAGATTGTAGTTTATTTTGCGCTTCAGAAGGAGTTCGGACTCCCCATAATTGATATAAAGTAAATAAATTAATAGGAAAAGAGTAAATATTATTACTAAAATTTACTTTAGGTCTATTAACATAATTATTAAATTGAGCAAATTGATTTATGTATTTCCAGATATCTTCATCATTAGTATGAAATATATGAGGTCCATATTTATGAACATTTATATCTTCAATTTTTTCCGTATAACAATTGCCGCCAATATGACTTCTTTTTTCTAAAACAAGAACTTTTTTATTTCTTTTTTTTGTCTCATGAGCAAATATAGAGCCAAATAAACCAGATCCTACAATTATATAATCATACATTTGTAATCTTTACTCCTACTTGTTCATGAAACATATTGTAGCCTATAAATTCATATTGAATGTTACTGTTTTTGTCTACAAATTCATTCCAAGCTTTAAATTCTCCATTTTCCCAACCATGATAATTATAAAATTCATCAAATAAAATAATTGTTCCTATTTGAAGACTATTTTTTAAAGTTTCTAAAACATACTTGGTAGAAGAATATAAATCACAATCAATATGTAAAAAAGATATTTTCTTGTTATTTAAATTAATAAAATCTTGTAAAGTATTTGAAAATAGTCCTTTTATTAAGGTTACATTTTGATTAATTTTTGGTAAGTTACCATTTAAGTTAAAAAAACCTTTAGGAAAGCCATCTCTCCAATCTTCCGGTAATCCTTCAAAAGTATCAAATCCATAAAATTGTCTATCTTTGTACATACTTGAACATAAATTAATAGTTTTTCCTTCAAAAACGCCAAATTCTAAATTTAAATCATGTGGAGGGCTATTATGCAAGTAATGAAGCATTATTTCTTCTTGCGATTTAAAAGCTTGTAAATTTTTTAAAATTTCTAAAAATTTATTTTTATCCATATATTATAATCCTATAAATTATTTTTCCAATATTCTAAAGCATATTCTTTAGAAAGATATTTTTTAGCAAAATTTATACTTTCTTTACTAATAATATCATACAAAGAAGTATCTTTTTCTAAAATATTTAAATTACTCTTTAAATCACTAAAATCTCTTTTAACAGGAATATAATGTTTCCAAGGAATTAAAAATTGATAAAAATATTCTTTATATGGCCTTTCAACCAAAAACAGTGGCCTACCGGAATGCATCAATAACTTCATTCTACCTGAATAACCATTTCCTTCTATGTCAATAAGATATTTCCATAATTTTATTTGTTGCTGCATAGTTAGAAAATTATTAGATGTAACAGAACCATCTACATTTTTGCTAAAATTAGTAATTCTAACATCTAAAATATCGTTATTATTTAAAGAAAAATTATAAAATTCTTTTCTAAGATTGTTAGTAAAACTTCCTATCCAGCCAATTTTACAAGTTTGATAAGATTCTAAACCACTTTTATAATTTAAATCACAGGTTTCATTATAATTATTTATACCAACTTCTCTCCAATTTTCAAAAATAAAATCAGGACATGTACAAGAATAATCATCATCTATGGTAGAATAAGAAAAAGTTTTAATATTATTTATATTTTTTATTGGCCTATCTTCAGTGTAAATATTGAATTCTATGTCTTTATCAAGCGATTTTAACATTTGAGAAGCTAACTTTATAGAGCTTTGATTTCTTGATTCATAACCGCCATAGTTTTTAACTTTCAGATTTTTTCCTTCCTTGACAATGTTAATTAATCCGTACATATTTATACCTTTAGTGAATGAACAAAAGTAGTAGAATAATCTGATGAAGGTACAAAAACTAATTTTCCGTCTATTGGTACATGGTAACCTCTTAAATCAGAACATTCTTCCCAATATCCATAAGAACAACCAGATATTCTTCCTAGAATAGTCATTAATAAATCAGCGTAAAAATTTTGCTGCTTTTCTTTAAAAGCTTTATCGATCAAATAAAGATTAGAAAAACTTTTTTTAAAAAAATCGGTTTTAAAGATAGTAGAACCGCAACTGGAATGTGGTCCGTAAGAAATATTAAAATATTTATACAAAATATTTTCTTTTGAACCACAAAAATTTAAAATTCCAGACATATCATATTTTGGTTCAATACAAATCTTTTTAGTAGTTAATACATCTGTTTCTAAAAACAAAGTGTGTGTAAAATCATCATTTAAACCATATTCAAACATAAGCTTGAACCATCTTGGATCAAAAGAACCGGCTCCATCATGTGTTCCTTTATGCCAAATATCGTCATAATCGATTAACTTTGCGTTAGAATATTTATCTATTACTTGTTTAGGAGATTTACCGCCGCAATTATATACTAAAACAGGAATATCAGGATTCCATTTAAAAAAATTATGAAGAACAAAATCAGCTCTATTGATATCATTCTTCATCATCATAATAGCTTGTATTTTCATTAATTTATTACCTTTTGAACAGTTTCTAAATACTCTTTCGTTACTATTTTCCAATCAAAAGATTTAGCATACTCAACTATTTCTTTACGATTATTAATTGAATATTCTCTATTAGATTCTATTTTTTCTTTTAAGTACTGTAAATCATTTATTTTTTCTTCGGGAATTACAGTAATAAATTTTTTAGTTAAATCTAAATTAGCTGTACTTTTTTCTGATATTACTAAACCTAATCCGCTAGCTAAAGCCTCCATACAAACTAGTGCATGAGCTTCAGAAATAGACAAGAGAATAAGATTAGCATATTCTGTTGTTTCATTGTATACCTTATCTTTAGTCCATTGTCCTAGCAATTTATTTGTTGAAGAAAGATTTAAAGTATCGCCAAAGCCAGCAAAATCTATATTTAGGTTTTTATCAGAAACTAAATATTGTCTTTTTCTAAACTCTATTTTACCTAAATATAGGCTTCTATCATGATATTTAGGAGTATTAGTTACTCTGTAATTTTGTGTATTAACACCATTTTTAGTTATAAATGCCTTGTTACTATCAAAGCCAAAATTAAGGTAATTATTTTTTATTTGTTCCGATAAAGCAAAAATATAATGATTACCATTTAATATATGTTTAAAAGTTTTCCAATAATAAGGATAGTAATGTTCGTAGTTTTCTGCCCAACCACAATGAGAAGTGACAGCTAATTTTTTTGTCTTTACGTCATGCAAGTAAGGCAATAAATCTTCATGTTGTAAATGTACTAAGTCAAAATTGTTTTTTTCAATTTCACTTTTAACCCAAGATAAATTTTTAGAATTATATATATGAGGATGAATGCCAAGATCTAATAGGTTATTATAATACTCCCAAACTAATATTTCTACAGCTCCCCATGCTGGGGGTGGCACCTGTATATCTCCCGCGCATATAAAAGCTAATTTCATATTAGATCCTTAAATAATTCCTTATATTTATTACAAATATCTTTTTTGTTAAACATTCTACTCCAAACTTCTCTAAAATTAAATTTGTTATTTAATTGTTTTAAAATACAATTTTCTAAATCAGAAACCGAAAACTCAATATTTGGTAATATCTGTATATCGCATTCGTTTTTTAATACTCCTTCAATACCACCTACAGGCGTGCTAATAATTGGTTTATTAGCTGACATTGCTTCTAATAATACTAATGGCATTCCTTCGGCTATTGAGGCTAACAATAAGCAATCACATTGTTGATAAATTTGATCTACAATTTTGGTATTCGCAGTTGCCTTTATAAATTTAATATTTTTTATATCAGAAGAAAATAATATGCACTTTCTTAGATATTCTTCATTTGCAACCGAGCCAATAAATAACCAGTTGTATTGTTGTAAATTTTTAGAAGATTTTATATATTCAATAATTTTTAATTGATTTTTTCTTTCTTCATAAGCGGCATTATAAAGAATTGTTTTTTTATTTTTTTCTAATCCTACTTTAGAAATAAAATCTTGTTCTAATACTGTTTCTAATACATCTCTAGAAAAATTTGGAATATATACATTTTTTATATTATTTTCTTGTAAATATTTATTTGCTATTCCATTTTTTGTAAAAGTAACCACCATGTCAAATTTTTTTAAATTTTCAGTAGCATTACGAAAGTTATCTTTCCAGCTATAAGTTCTTTCATCTAAATTTAAAACACAGACATTTTTTTTACCCCATGTTGTGTCGTATAGAGATAAATAAGGAGTATGCAAATCGGCAAAAAATAGCACTAAATCATAATTAAAAATTTCAAAATGCTCTTTCATTAAAGGAAACTGCTCAAAAGAACAATCGAAAATTTTATATTTATATAAAGTTTTATCTCTTTGCAAGCTTGGTGTTGTTATAACAGAAACATTATAATCGTCTGCTAAAGAAGATAAAACTTCTTCACATAATTTTTCTGTTCCACCAACTATAGGATGATATCTTGGAACCACAAAGCATATTTTTTTCATATTATTCTAAGGATATTAACTGTTGTTGTACTATTCCAGATAGTTGAAAAACAGAAGAAGAGAACTTTTCATGTAATTTTACTTGTTCAAATGTTTGTTTAATCCAAGGAGCAAGTTTTTTAGCTTGAGACTTGTATCTACCGTAGTCTTTAAAACAATCTCTTAATTTATTTTTATAACTAGACATTATAGGATAAGCCCAGCTTGTTCCTTCTTCTAAAACACCTTTCCACACATGTTCTTTGCTAATTGGTTTTAATTCGTAATCCACTTTACCAAACATACGCTTTTTAGAATCATTATCATTAACATATAAAAAATCTGTATGACCACTCCAATCAGTTGCAATAACCGGCAAAGCGTTTGCGGCTGCTTCTAACAATGGTAAGCCAAAACCTTCTCCATGAGTTGTAGAAACGATTGCTTTAATTTTTGGATGGGTATACAATGATGCCATTTGTTCATCGCTTAAATGACCATGCAGCAAGGTTATAGAACATTTACGATCTTTATAGTTAGCTAATATGGCACTTAAACGTTTATCTGTATGAAACTTGTCGATTATAGAGTCATTAGCTGTATTTGTTTTTAACACCAAACCAACTTCTTCATTTTTAAATTCTTCTAAAAATCCAACAATTGTTTGTTCTAAATTCTTTCTTGGACCCCATTGGCAAACAGCTAAAAAGTTAAAATCATACTTTAGTTTTAAATCTAAATCTACCTTTTGTAAATCTCTGAATGGTAAATGTACAACTTCGACAGGCGTTGATACTTTGAATTGTTGTCCTTGAGGATTACCAAAAATGGTATTTACAAAACCAGACTTAGCGTGTTCACTAATAACGATGATTTTATCCATTAATTGTGAATTCTGCAACCAAGCAGGAGATATTAAATTAGTTTCTATTCCAGCGGTGTATCCAATATTAACGGCAGCTAGTTTCTTCCATTCATTAGGGATAGTTACTTGAATAGAAACGTCAAATTGAGGTTGATTATTTGTTTGCTGCAATAAAACTTGAGTTTTAGAAACAATATTATCTATGTATTTTCTTTCTTCATTAAGTTCATGAAGCCACCCAGTATTGCCCCAATTAGTGGGTAAAATATAAAGATCAACATCTTGTCTATCTTTTAAAGATCGTAATGCAAATCTAGCCATTTCTCCATAACCGCTTCTAGATAATACAGGACCACTTATTAATATTTTTTTCATTCTAGTATTCCTTTACGCTCCAAGATGTATGATTTTTTCTAGTTTCCCAAGAACCATGTTTGTCATGAATATCAGTCATGATTTTATCCCATGATTGACAAAAATTGTTAAAATTAAAACAATTTTCTACATGCTGTTTACCTTTCAAACCCAGTTCTTTTCTTTGTTCTCTAGTCATGTTATGAATTTTGACCATAGCATCTACTATACCTTGTTCACTTACACGATCTTCATAAATCCAAGGTACATCTTGGCTACCTACTATGATTCTGCTAGCAGGTTCTACTAATACACCAAATTGTTCTTTTCCATCTGTTAGCTGGTCTTGAATACCGCCAGTTTTATTACCAATTACTGGTGTTCCGCAAGACAAACTTTCTAAACAAGAAAGACCAAAACCTTCCGCATCGCTAATATTTATAGTGCAATCGGCAGCGTTGTAAAACTTAGCCATTTCTTGTGGATGTATTTTATTAACAGAAATAGCAAAATTATCTCTAGTTAAGCCATTTTCTTCTGCTAATACATGTAATGGTTGACCGTTTGGATCATTAGGGTCCGTATGCATCAATAAAAATGCCTTATCGTGTCCTACAACGTCCAAGAACTTTTTATACCAGTAAATAAGTGTTCCACTTAGCTTTCTTCTAGCGTTTCTGTTAGTCCAAAAGAAAAGCGTTTTGTTTTTCATCCTAAACTGTGCATATTCTTTTTCATCTAAAATCTTGAATATATCAGGGTTTACTGCATGGGGGACATACTGTTCTTCTACTTCTGGAGCAACAGTTTTTACAATATCGCTAGTAAGTTTTGAAATCGTAACAATTTTATCGTTTGATAAATAATATGGACGATTAAATTTAGGGTACGGATAGTTATCCCATACATGATAGTATACTATAGGAACATTAGCTCTGACTTCTTGCTCCATATTCCAAAACCAAGTATAAAATCTTGGATCAGTCATCATCCAGATAATATCTGGTTTTTCTTTTGCTAATATACCTCTAATAAGATCTGGGATTCCATACCCATCTACAGGAATAATGACAAAATCATCACCATATTCTTCAAATTTAGCGTGTCGATAATCAGAATGTTTAATAGCACCGCCAAGAGAGATAATCTTATATTTACCAGTTTTCATTAAGCTGTGCAATATATAGCTTGTTTGTGTACCAACGCCACTAGGAGATCTTGGATCATCACTCATGGTTAGGATTTTAATTTTCTTATTTGACATTTTCTTTTTCCTTTTCTAAATCCGAATTATACATCAATTCAGCTAATTGCTTTAGATTTGTTTTTGGCTCCCAACCTAAAACTCTTTTAGCTTTTGATGCATCCGCTAATAGTAAAGGAACTTCGCTTGGTCGCTTATACTTATCATCAACAATTACATGTTGCATTAAATTATAACCAGCAATTTCTGATACGCAATTAATAAAATGTAATATTGTTCTAGTTTTACCAGTACCTAAAACATAATCGTCAGGTATGCTGTGCTGCATCATTAACCACATACCTTCTACATATTCTTTTGCGTAACCCCAATCTCTTTGTGCATCAAGATTACCAAGACGTAATTCCTTTTGTAATCCAAGTTTAATACGGGCGGCGGCTTTAGTAATCTTTCTAGTAACAAATTGTTCACCACGTCTAGGAGATTCGTGATTGAACAAAATACCAGAGCAGGCAAAAAGGTTATATGCCTTACGGTAGTTAATAACTATATTATGAGCAGCGACTTTAGCGCAGGCATATGGTGAGACAGGAGATAAAAACGATTGCTCGTTTTGAGGAGCAGCCACATTATCGCCAAACATTTCACTTGTAGACGCTTGATAAAAGCGAGTAGTAGGGCATAGCGTTCTAATTGCCTCTAAACAGTTTACAACGCCCGTAGCATTTATTTGAAATGTACTTTCAGGTGATGTGAAGGACGCGCCAACATGACTTTGTGCAGCGAGATTATAAAATTCATGAGGCTGATAAGTTCCTATTATTCTCCACAACGAAGGGGCATCTGTTAAATCACCATTTTCTAAAGTTAAATTAGGATTATTTAATATATGCTGTATGTTATACAGTTTTTTATCTTCCATAGAACTTCTACGAACTAAACCAATAACTTTATAATTTTTTTCTAATAACAACTCCGCAAGATAACTACCATCCTGTCCGGTTATTCCAGTTACAACAGCAGTTTTCATTTAGGACATTCCTTAGTATTATTAAACTCGCAATTTTTACAACTCAAGCGATTTTTTGGAAAAAAACTTTTATCAATACTATACAATGCTTTTTTCATTAAATTAAGAGCATTTTCTGTTTTTTTATCGCCACTTGTAACGCGAAATATTTCTACATTATCTTCCTTAGCAGTTCGTTTAAGCAGAGCAAAATGTGTTTCAACCATAGATGTTTCTATGTTGTGCTTTAAGCAATAAAAATGCTTATATAACGTTAATTGATAAGTAGTAATTGCATCACTTTTTTTCTTAGCATCCCAACCCCATGCACAACTTTTCCAATCAAGAATGTGAATTTTACCATCTTCAGTTTTAATTATAAGATCAATAAAACCTTTAAAGTTCCAATCAGCAAAATCAGCAATTTTTAGATAAATATCTTCTTCAGCAGCAAGCACAGTAAAATTACCAAATTGCTTTAAGACGGCAGGAAGAACTAGTTTAGCTAGCGTTTTTCCCTGTTCACGCATTTCAGTGATTAATTTTTCGTCAGGAGTTTTTTGAGAAGTAAGTTTCTTAATTTCATCTTCAAAAGATTCAGTAAAGATCTTTACTTCATCCTCGCTGTTATTCAGCAGTTTCTTTTCGCACGCTTCATGCAAAGCAGTGCCGAAAGCAGTATATTCACTGCCAGTGTACTTTCCTAATCCATCTACGTAAACAAGCTTATACTTAAACGGACACTCATTCCAAGTCTTTAAAGACGAATAAGAAATATGTTTAGACATTATATACTCACTTTCTAATATGAGTATACACTAATCTTGCATTCTTGTCAAAGAATTAATCTTTAGGTATAATTGTGGAGATAGAGATTTTAAGAATTTTGGATTTTCATCGACAAAATAATGCTCAAAACCATTAGCAAAATATTCTCTTAAGCTTGTAGCAGCATACGGTGAAACAAATAAATTAGTAGTTAATATAGCTAATCTGTCATAACCTACTGTCTTGTATAAAAAGTCATCAAATATTTTATTATAGTCAAACTGGATATATAAACGAGGATCACAAAATAAATCTTTGTTTTCTAATGTGTCTCTTAGTCTTTTACGTTTTTCTATAAATTCATCTATAATTCTTTGATCTCCATATACTTCACGACCATATATTTTTTCTACGTTATGAGCCAGTTCATGTATTATACTTTTAATAAATGTATCATCGTCAACTATTAAATTAGATAAAAATATAGCACCATTTAAATACGCAGATTCAACATTTCTTGCTTTTAATTGAGGAAATTGCCCAATATATACAATATCTATTTCTCTTGCTAAATGCTGTGGAATTCTTTTATTAACTGTTTTAAATATAAAATCAAGATTTATGTCTTCTCCTACAGCATCTTTTATTACTACCATTATTTCATCAAATAGAGTATACTCTTTTAATGCTTTTTTAGCTTTTTTGGAAGATTCTCTAATATATGATTCACTACTCATTTTTTTGTTCTTCTGGTGCTGTTTGTGTAATTTGTTCACTATTTTCTAAATCAGCAAAAGCTTGCTGATATCCACGAATAAAGTTCTCCTCTGCAATAACCATTAGAAATTCTGGAAACTCTTTCATCATCTCAGTAACTATCATCTCAACAGTTACTTCGCCATTTTCTGGTTTGCTTTTGTTTCCTACATAATCTACAAGCCATTCTTTCATTGGATTTTCTTTTTCAACAATCTTCAATAAATCTTGATTAAATATTTCCATTATAATACTTGAGCGGCTAGAGTAGCTACAGCGGAACGCTCACCTTTCTTTAATGTAATGTGACCAGAAATTTCGTAATCTTTTAACTTTTCTACAGCATAAGTAAGACCGTTTGTTGTAGCATCTACATATGCATTATCTATTTGTTCAATATCTCCGGTTAATACTATTTTTGTTCCTTCGCCTACCCGAGTAATTATAGTCTTTAATTCGTGAGAAGTTAAATTTTGCGATTCATCGATGATGATAAAAGCATTAGCAATAGAACGACCACGGATATATGTTAAAGCTTCCATTTCAATTGTTCCAGCTTCCATTAACATTTGTAAATGTGCTTTATCATCACCCATAAGAAACTCTAAATTGTCTTGTACAGGCGCTAGCCAAGGAGACATTTTTTCTTCTAATGTTCCCGGCAAATAACCGATATCTTTACCCATTGGCTGGACGGGGCGGGATACAATAAGCTTTTTATAAACCTTGTCATCTAGAATTTGTTGTAAGCCAGCCGCCAATGCATTGAGTGTTTTACCACCACCAGCACGACCAATAATAGAAACAATTTTAACTTCCGGGTCCATAAGTAATTCTAATGCAAATTGTTGTTCTTTATTCTTTGCATAGATACCCCAAACACCGTCTTTATATTCCCGAACTTTTGTAATTGGCTTATTATAAGCACGGAAACGAGCTAGTGCTGTCTTTTTATCATTTGCATTGGATACAAGCATTACAAATTGATTTGGACATAACTTAATATCTTTTTCTTCAAACATGATCTTTTCGCCAGCATAGAAACGATCAATTAAAGCATCATCAACAAGATATTGTGTAAATCCTGTAAATACTTCTTCTGCACGTTCTACTATTTGATTAGGAATATAATCTTCTGTATTGATACCAAGGGAGTCACACTTGACTCTCATGTTGATATCTTGAGACACTAAGAATACATTTTTATTATCTCCTATTTCACGAATAAGAGTTAGGGCAGCAGCAATAATTTGGTTGTCGGCATTATCTTTTTCAAATCCAGTAGGAAGTAGTGACAAATCGCAAGGAATAACTGAGGCAATTCCTTTGCCCTTACCTAGCTTTGCCCCGTCATCTAAACTTCCTTTTTCTCTAAGGGCATCTAGGGTTCTTATAAATTGTCTTGCGTTAGCTCCAACACCATCTTGACGTTTCTTGTGCTTATCTACTTCTTCTAATACTTTTAAAGGGATTGCTACGTTATGATTCTTATAAGCAAAGATTGCGTCACAGTCACTTAGATACACGTTTGTATCTAGAACATAGTATTTTTTTGACATTATGTATTCCTTCGTGCAATAAATCGGCACGATATAAATAGTATTCTAGCGCATCTTGTCTTTATTTTTTACATATTTCATTACAAAGTCATTCATTGCAATACTTCCCGCTACTGCTGCATTCATTGAGCGCACTGAGCCGTATTGATTAATGAATACATAACGGTCACAGAGTTCAAGAGTTTCTGGTGTAATCCCTACTCCCTCTTCACCAATAATAATAAGTGGATTTTCGGGCCACATAAAATCATAAATAGATTCTGCTTGCGGTACGCTATTTTCAAGTGCAACGAAAGTATATCGTTCCTTTAGCTTTAAAAGCTCCTCACGGGTCTTTACGTTAATCAAATCAGTGTAGTGATGTGTTCCAACAGTTCCACGACGGTCATATTGTTTACGACCCAAATAGAACATTTCACGACCATTCATGGCATTACAAGAACGTAGAACAGAAGAAAGATTAAAATCTCCAACAAAGTTTTCCATCATAACTGCAAATGGAAAAGACTTTTGTTGAAGATCAGTCTTTATCATTTCCGTAGTCCATTTAACCAAACGATCATGCTTATACCGATCAACGATGTTACGATTATCATTAGAGTTATTGTTTATAGTGGTGATTTGCATAGTAAAAACACTATACTAGTAAAACTATTATGAGTCAACTATTTTTTTATTCTATCTAAAGTAATATTATTTTGAAATTTAACATCTTTATTGTTTAAAGTCCAAATTTCTCCATTTTTTAAAGCAACAACAAAATATAAATCATGTTCCTGAGAATAATCTATGACTATAAAAGCATAACCTTCCATATTATGTTTACAGCTGTAAATAGGAAGCATTGGATTTAATTGTAAAATCAATTATTTAATCCTCTATACGGTCAACTAATTTTGTAGCTACTGCTCTTTCTAATGCCTCTAAAACAAGCTTTTCAAACTTTTCTTGTGACCATTCACTCCAACCCATTTCTCTAACAAGATTGGCTTGAAAATCTTCACTAACATCAAAATGAATAGTTGCAGTACCATCTGGATTATCTACTACTTCTAATACTTTAAGAGTTCCCAATCCTTTTATATCCATATATTCCTCCTAAAATAACTAGTAATCAAAAAAGCAGCGGAGAGTGAAAGATTCGAACTTTCGATACCTTTTAAAGTATGCCTCGTTAGCAGTGAGGTGCCTTCGACCACTCGGCCAACTCTCCAATACATAAACAGTGTCTCATGTCTGTGTGCTTATGTAAAGAAAAAAGGTTAAGAAGTAAATAGTCAAAAAGTAGCAAAATGCCGAAGATTTTTTTGGTCACTAGTTAATAATATACCACACCCTACTTCATAGGGAGGAGAATGCGTTATGAAAGGAAATAATACATGGATTAAACATAAATTAATAGCAGCAACAATGATGTTAGTAATGATGAGCGGTTGTTTTAAACGTTGCGGAATGTTTAAAGAAGAAGGTTATGATGCCCGTGAAGCAATGAGCAGCACCGTTAAAATATATACTAAAATCTCTGGTCATAGAACCAATTTAGCTAGTTTATTAGGTGTTAATGCTTCAGTTCCACCAGAAACAAAAGAAAAAAGCGAAAGCAAAAGTTGGACAGGTTCTGGCGTGGTTGTCAGAAATAACTACAACAAAAAAGAAAGTTTGATATTAAGTGTTGCCCACGTAACACATCCAGAAAAGGTAACATTAGAATTTGATGAAAGTGGTTTTTATTTCTTCAAAATAGATACAATAGAAATGATGGTTGAAAGATTAGATGGTGAAAAATGTGCAGCATATCCTATGGCTGGCGATGGAAAAAAAGATTTGTCAGTTATTAAAAGTGCTTGCATAGCAGGAGAAGCAGCAGAATTAGCTGACAATACACCACCAGTTGGAGCAAGTGTGTTAATATCTGGTGCTGCTCTTGGCTATCATCCAAAAAACATCTTCATCGTAACTGATGGTAGATATATGGGATTAGATGAAAATAACGAAGAAATAGTTACTCTTCCTTCTGCTCCCGGTCATAGCGGTTCAGGTATCTTTTACAAAGGTAAAGTAATTGGTTTATTAAGCAAACGTACAATAGCTTATGAACATATATCAATATGTGTTAGCTTAGAAAATGCTAAGACATTATTGGCACTTGCAGAGGGATTGTGGCAACTAGAAAGCGCTTAATCTTCTAAGCAGGTAAGGGCGATCAAACCTTTTTCTTGATCAGCAGCCACGGTTTGGCAAACATGTTTTACCATCCGTGGTTGTTTCTTTTCCCATTCACCATAAAAAATATAACTAGCAACAGCAAGTGTGTTTATTATTACCATTATTCTTAACCAAACTGTGCTGCTATTGTTATTTTTTTTCATATGGACGATGACAGAATCGAACTGTCAATCACGGCTTGCAAAGCCGTTGTTATCCCGTTTAACTAATCGCCCTATTTACTACCTACACTTGTTATAATTATACCGCAGATTACGAAAAGCGCACCTATTATATGAAATAAATTAACTTTTTGTCCCTGTAACACAGCACCAGTATACCAACTAATACAATATAAACCATCAAATAGTATAGCAGCCATCCAAGGAGAAAAAGATTGTTTTGTTATGTATGTCCATGTTATTACTGATAATTGTCCAGTTAATAAAGGCCACAAAAAACTCCCACCATTAAATGACTTTAATGAAGCATAACTATTTATTAATCCAACCACTATAATTATTATTATAGGAAGCACATAATAAATAGAAAGACGACATCTTTTTGTTCGTTAATAAAGCGAACTCCCCATGCCGTCACCTGTGGGATTATGCAAACTACTTCTTTTCTACTGTGTTTGTAGAACTGTCAGAAACGCTACCTGTCGATGGAACGGCAGAGGAGCTTCCATCTACGGATGGGGCCACTACAGCGGTTTGTGGAGCAACTGGAGCGGCTACAGTAGGGGTTGTTTGTGTAGATACAGCGGGAGCAGTTACTTCAACAACAGGTGTAGTGGTCGTAGTTGTGCCTGTTACTGGTGTAGAAGTCTTACTGGTACAGCCTACAAACATAGCTGCTGCTACTGCTGTCATAACGATAGTCTTCATTGTATATTTTCCTTTATTCAATAATATGGTCTACTAAACCGTATTTCAAACACTGCTTTGCATCAAAATAGATATCTTTTTTAAGAATATCTTTCAACAGGTTTTCTGGGATTTTTGTACGTTCCAGATAAATTTGCTTAATGGCTTTCATTAAAGTTTTATTGTTTTCCATATCATCCACTAACTCTTCATACTTTCCTACTAATCCAGAAGAAAGTTGATGAATAAGCATATAAGAATGTTTATTGATGGAACGTTTATGGGCCATTACAGAAATAAGTGTAGCAGCAGACGCTGCCATACCTTCAATAATAGAATGAACAGGTACTTTACACTTGCGTACATAATCAACTGCTGCAAGACCGTCAAATAAACTGCCACCGGGACTATTAATATGCAATTTAATATGCGGTGGAGCAATATCTAAAACATTAGCAGTATGAAGCATATCTGCTTCGCTTGCACGAATAGCCTTATTGAGATCTAAAATAGAACCTTTGTTAACTTCAGTATAAAAATAAATACGTCCATCTTCATGTTCTACCTCAAGAATATCTTCGTCTTTTTCTCTAGACTTACGTTGTGGCGCAGCTTCCTTCTGCTTATCCTTATCGTCGTTGAGTGTTTTACCGAAGATCATATATCACCTATTTCTTTTTAGTTTTACTCTTATTAATTAACAATTGTTCTTCTATTTCTTGTATTGTAGCGACTAAACTTGGGTCAGTTCTACTTTTAACAACAAATGTTTGTGTATTTACTTTATCGGTTGCAGCATAACGATGAATCTTAACTTGTAATGTAGCACCTCTTGGAGATCTTTGCAACTCATTTTTAAAATTTTTTGCATTTTCATAAGAAATAAAAACATTTTCTACTTTCCAAGAATTAGACATTATTATCTCCTTTAGCCATGACCTCTTTAGGTGGAGGATTCTTTACTGATGGTACAACAATTTTACTCTTACGTACAGATTTTTTTTCAAAATCTTCTTTTGTTAATACAGGTAATCTGCAAGCTTTTAGCATGCTGGATATATCTAATTTTAATTCTCCCTCAGTATAACCAAACGGATAATTATAATCACTAAAGCCAACAGGATTTCCGCTAACATCATAATATACTTCTACTATACCAAAAAAATCACCAGATTTAAATACTCTATAATTCCAATCTTTAACGCTTGCTTTTCTCATTTTTCTTTTTCACTTTCTTAGCTTTTGTTTTTTTAGGTTCTAAATCTTTTATTGTTAGAACTGGTTTTTCAAAAGCCTTACTCATTAATAAGAAATCTTCTTTTGCTTCCGCAGCTGATTCACCATAGGGGAACATAAAACTATCTGTATAACCTTTAATCTTTTGTCCTTCATAATACACTTCAATTATACCACATTCAGTCCATTTTTCTCCAGCGGAACTACAAAATTCTTTTTCATATAATCTATAATTCCAATATGTTTCTTTTTTCTTAGCCATATATTTCCTTTCAAGTTGTTAATAGTAGACGTGTTACTACACTAAAGAGATGGTGGCAACCAACAGAATAATATTTTCAGTATTATCTTATCGTTGATTACGGTCCAATCAGTTTCCTGACTTTCTGCCCATTACCCAACCTTCAAGACTAATGATATATAGGAGCTTTCCTACCAACGATGTGTCTACACAACTGACTTCGGGTTTCGTTGTGCTTTCTTCGGGCAATATTTCGCAACGCTCCCCGCTGTTAACGGAATTATATCTGCTATAAGGATTTTGTCTCACTCATTAAAGATGGCTACTTGTAAGCCTACTACCTACTATCAACAAGCAGGAAATGGGATTTGAACCCACGACCGTCACGTTGGCAACGTGATGCTCTACCACTGAGCTATTCCTGCAAATACCCGTGACCGGACTTGAACCAGTACGCCTTTAAGGGGCAGCAGATTTTGAATCTGCCGTGGCTACCATTACACCACACGGGCATAGTGCGAATAAGTGGATTTGAACCACTGACCTGACGCTTATCAAGCGTCTGCTCTAACCAACTGAGCTATATTCGCATTTTGAGCCTGTAGAGGGATTTGAACCCCCGACCTATAGTTTACAAAACTATTGCACTACCGCTGTGCTATACAGGCTTACTGCCACTAATATTTAATTGTTGTTCTGCTAATCTTTGTTGCTTTTCTTTTTGTTTACGTTTTTCTTCTTTTAAGAATTTATCTAAACACCTACTACAATACCACTTAAAACCGATATGTGCAACAGCCATCATATTAGGAGCATTATGCCATCCACATTCATCACAGGAAAATTTATAATTATTCATACTAAAATGGATTTAAAGTTTTTAATGCTCTTTCGCTGTATTGTACACGCAAATCATGATGAAGTTTAGCATTACCATTTACTCTACGTGTTATTTCTTCTAAATTCCATTTATCAGATAAATCTAATAAACCACGTTCTTTAAAATATTCACAAGCAATTTTAGTACTTATTTCTGGATCACATGCTAATTCAGGATTGTTTACTAAATCAACTCCTAATTTCTTAGACATATTAGTATAGTTTGCTCTACCTGTCAACTGAAGAATGCCGCGACCAATAAATTTAGGACCATCGCCAACTTGAGTATTACCTAAATTCTTGCGTCCTTCATAAAGAGTACCAACAGGTTCAAATCGATTACCGACATCTCTCTTGTTCCATTTAGAGCCTAGTTCTTTGTCGTATCTGAGTTCTCCGCTTTCGACGCCGACTTGTCCAAGAAATGCAGCAATCCGTCTAGGGGTATCGATACAATAAGAAGGAAAAACTTTATTAAAAGCATTTGTATATACCTCTAGTTTTTCAGGTCTTATATTAGGATATATTTTCTTCAACTGATCTTTTGTTATATTCATCTGTTTGTTTTTCCTGTTTGGTGAAATAGGCATTGATATTAAATTTTTTCAATAATCTAAAGAATCTTTTTGATTCTAAACCTAAAAATCTCATTGCCTCTCTTTTAGTTTGTGTAGCTGAAACAGCATATTTTAATAATGCGTCTTTTACTATATAATTAGTACTTCTCCAAACAGGAAACCCATGTAAAGGAAATCCAATAGCTTTATATCCTAATTCTAACTTTAAAGCTATTAATTCTTCTAAAGTTAAATTATTTAACATTATTTCAAAGTATTCATTACTTCTTTTTTCTTCTCTTAATACTTTACTAATACTATAATCTTTACAAGTATTTTTATAATTATTCTTTTTCATTATTGGCAACTCCTAATATAGCATATCCTGCTATATCTCTCCAAGGAGATTCACCAAATGCATCTTTTTTGTTGGCTATTCTAAATAATTTATCTATTACTCTTATAATAGCAAGAGCGTCTGTATATTGATGTGGTTTAATACCATCTGGATATAAGACGCTCAAGATTTTATAAGATTCAGCAAACGAACTACCGTATGCAGCATTTTTTTCATCTACTAAACTGCCTATTTCTTCACCAATTAGCTTATATGTTTTGTGGCTCATAACTAACCACTATAACACAATTAAGCTTCTTGTGTAGCAGTTTTCTTTTTCTTATCTTTTTTGTCTTCTGTAGTCTCAGTCACTTTTAAACCTAGCTCCACATTTGAAGATTCTGTAGAAACAGCTTGCTGAACAACGCTTTCAACGACTACTTCTTTTTTTTCAACTGATTTTTCAACTGGTTTAACTTGAACAGCAACTTGTTGTTTTTGTTGAGCTAAACTTTGTCTGTATAATTTTTTACGTTTTGCAGGATTCATGTTTATATTCCTTTTTAATATTTAGATTTAACTACAAATTTTTGTTGTTGTACTTTCTGGTTATGCTTATTATGCTGGCTCTTCAATTGGTTGTTCTAATCCCGGTTCCGGTGGCGCTGCCATTTCTCCACCAGTCGGTGGTGCTGATGCTTGTAACTCTGCATCTAGTTTTGCTTTCTCGGCTTCATATTCAGGAGTTGTGGGTTCCTCCGGGGTAGCTTGTAATTCAGTTTCAAACTTGTCAAAGTACAATTTAACATTTGTTATTAAATATCTGTAGAAAATATCTCTATCTTTTTCGTCTGAAAGGAGTGAAAATGTTTCTAAAATTTGTTTTTGAATTTTCTTGAATGTTTCCAAGGCAAAGTTTCTACCAGTTAAGTCTTCTCCTTCTACTGGTTGAAATGCATTCATTGGATCATTTTGTTGCTGCTGTTCTTTATCTTTTTTATCCTTGTCAATATCAATAAACTTAGGATTCTTTTCAGGAGTTAATTTTACGTCTACGCCATCTTCTTCTTCTAATTGTTCTTGTGGTTCTTCCTGTGGAGCAACATCACCCGTTATTTCGTCGTCTACTCTAGAATATAAATCTGCTGTAGACAATAAATTTTGTATACCACGTACTATGTGTGCTTTGAAGGATGTGCGTTGTGAAACGTCTGTTTTTAAATCTTTATATCCGACTTCTAGAATTGGAACAATGCTATTTAAAAGTTTCTCTAATGCATTAAGACCTGTAGAATTATGTTGAGTAGTGTCTTGTTTTTCTCGCAATACTTTACGAATTTCTCTACGTAATCTTCTAAAGTTTTGATTTTCTAGACGTAGTTCTTCTCTTTGTTTAGATTTTAACTGTCTCAAAACATTTCGTACATATTCTCTTAATACTTGCACATGTTCCATCTTAATATCTCCTTAAGCTTCTACGTTTAACTATCAGTGGAGCACCAAATCCTGTAATTGCGCCCCCCATACCAGCCGCCGCCATTTCCTTTACTTTCTTCTTTTTACGTAATAAATTATACTTTTCTTTTTTACAGGATAAAACTTCACTAATTATATCATTTATATCAAAAACATTTTCATTTAATTGCTCAATTTCTGATTTGTAATTTAGCAAACTTAATAATTTACTAACTGGCTCGTAACTACCATTAAATTTATATACAATATTATCAAAAATAAATGTAAAACCATTATTAGTAGAGCTTAGGGCGTCCGCTTTTTTAAGATTTCTTATTTCGTTCTTTAAAATGTTTTTAGTATCACCGTCCGTTATATTACCTATACTCTTAATAGCTGAATCAATATCTTTGCTAATACTTACTAAATCTTTATTTTTAGTTAATAAAAATAAGCTTTTCATTCCTTTTAGCATATCTACAGCAAAATTATTAATTATAAGCTCTAATGGATAGATAGACTTTTTTATAATAGCTTTTTTACTATTTGGGTTAATTATATTTTCTTTTATATATTTTTTATCTTTGTCTTCTAATTTTTTAGAAATATCAACTATAGATATTCCACCGACCCCCATAACAGTTTTAGCAATAGCAACTTTTAACATGGGGTCTACATTAATTTTTTTATGTTTTAAAATAGTGTTTATATAAGCGATAACTCTTGCTAACATAAAATCATCTATAGAAGATTCGTCTGTTAAAGATAACTCTTCGTTATTTATATAACTGTTAGTAGCAGATAATAAAGAATCAATTTTATTTATCGCTGTATTTAAAGGAACCTTATCAGATAAAGAAGATAATTTTTTAAAAGCTGATATTTCATTGTGATTAGAATCTGAATTCTTATCGTCTTGGGCAGAGTTGATAATTTTTTCTAACTTATTAGATCTTTTAGACACATCGGAAGAATCAGCAGGTATTTCTTTACCTGTTGCATAATCTATTTTTTTATATTCATTATGATTTAAAATAAAAGTTTTTGTATCATAATTTATCATTTCATTGTTACTATGATCCATTATTTGAAAACCAAAATAATAAATATATCTTTTTTCTTCTTGTTGTAAATTATCTGTATCTGTTTCTTCAAATAATTCTTTTTGTTGCTCATGACTAATATATGTATTTATTATTTTTTCAAAACTATTAATTGCATTTTTCAACGACAAACTTTTATCTTTATCAGATATTTTATTTTCTATTTCAGCTGCTGTAATACCACCAGTTTTTTTATCTGATGAATTGATAATTGTTCTTGCCTTGCCGTCAACAAAGGAAATAAAAACTTTTTGTCCTGATAGCTCTTTTGTTTTTTTTAAACTAACATCGCAAGCGGAAGTTAAAATTTCTTTTATTTTAGAAAAAGTTAATTCTTTTTTAGTTTCTAAACCGCTCTCTAAAATAGTTTGTGACATGGGTTATACCTTTTTTCCACCATTATAAACCGTATAAGCTTCTGAATCTTGCTTAAGCGACGGCACACTATTAACGTGTCTAATAAACGGCACTTGTACAATATTACCGTTAACACTACCAGTTAATTCATTAGGATCAATTTTTATTGTAAAATCTCTTGCCATTTATTTTTTAATAAATCTGCGAATTAATTCTTGATATATAACATCTTCTCTTTTATTAAAGGCGTCTTTTAGCAAACGCTCTTTTTCAGTAAATAATTGAGGATATGGATTTTTATTTTGCTCTTGCTTTAATTCTTCTTTTATTTCTTGCGGACTTTCTTCTTTCATATAATCTCCTCTTCCCAAAGCTGCTTTTACATGTTCTTTAGCTTGTAATTTTGCCTTTTCTTTAATAGTTAATGGTTTTTTTGTTTCATTCTTTTTTTCACCAGCAACTTGAGCGCCTATAATTCTTTCAGCAGAAGATTTAGAAAGATCAGGATTTTTTTGTTGCACTCTTTTTACTTTACCCGCAAAAGTTTTTGGTTTTTTACCTTTACTTTTCTTTTCATTTAACATTTTGTTTTTCTCCGATTTTTTCATGTCTGTCCAATCTCTAAAAATCATATTTCCGCGCTCAAAAGCATCACGTTCCATTTCTCTTAACTGCGGATTCTTAGAAGCATATGCAGGATCTTTTGTCGCTGACAAATCGATATTATCGTTCATACCATGTAATTTTTGACAGTGATGCACTAGTTCATGTGAAAAAGAACGAATTATATCTTTACCGTGTCTATCAGTTATAAATAAATGTATTTCTTCCTTTTGCGGATCGTAATATCCTGTTTTTCCTAATAAATCATTTGCGTTTTCTTGATCTTCTTTTAAGAATAAACGCGGAGGTCTATCTAACACAAGTTCTTTTTTAGCATAATTATAGAACTCTTTTAGATATTTTTTAAGATCGTCGTAACTAATGTTTTCTAGTAATAGGTTCATAAAATGAAAAAAACTACTTATGCGCTATGTCATAAGTAGTTTCTCACATCTTAAATTTCTATTTTAATTAGATTATTTGAATATGTATAACTGTTTGATTTGATTGTTTTTCTTGTTTATTTTGCGGCATTTGTTCGTAATATATAGGCAATTCTAAATGTTTTTCAATTGGTAGATCTTTTTCTTTCTTTAGTTTTTCAGCTATGGCTGGGAGGAACATATCAAACTCCTTATGGGCATAAATACCCATATATTATTTAGTCCTACCAATCTTCAAACGTCTTGATGTGGGTAATACGTTCTTTAACGTATAAGCTTTTTTGAGGAGGCATATCACCAAATATATTTGGATATTTAAACAACCATACTTCTTTATATCCATCAAGACCAGTTTCTGGGGTATTATTAGTTAATATGCCATATGCAAACATTTTATCATTTTTATTGTCAATAGCAACTTTAACTAAATCTCCCTCTTTCATGCTAGCACCATAGATTTTTTGTAATCGTTTCCAAGGGCATCAGTGATTTTTGGAAAGTGTTCTGGGTGTTCTACCATCAACGCTGCTAGGAAATCGTGTTTTGAAGCAACAGACATTTTAGAAAAAACATACACTATACTGTCTACATCTTTATTGCTTAGATGATCTGGCATTAGAATTCGTTTTTGCATGTGGATCGTATGGCTCCTCGTAGGAAAACTTCTTTGCTTCTGCGTACTTACCCAACTGTCTCCATAGAGTAACAGTCCTTTGGCAATCTGTCAACGCTGTATGTGCCCTGCCTTTAAACTTTATATTAAAATGCTTGCACATGCTGTCCATTGAAGATGATTTCATAATTCCTTCGTTAACTAATTGAGAACCCATGTGTTTAGTGTCTAAATAGCGAGGAAACATTGGTCTATCAAGGCCATATCTTTTATAATGTTTAGTAATAAATCGTAAATCAAATATAAGATTTTGTCCAAGAAGTAGGTCGCTTTTTTCCCAAATATGATTTAATGGGTTAAACATATCTTTAAAACTAATTGAATGTTTCCATTTTTCTTCTGTATAGCCATTAATTTTTAATGCTTCTGGACTAGCAGATTTAATATTGTATGGCCGAATATTACATTCATATTCTGCTAGAGATTTTATATCTCCGAAATCTTCTTGTTGTAGTTGCACTACTCCAATTTGAATAATTTCATGCTTTGACAAGTCTAGACCTGTTGTTTCGGTATCAATAACTGTAATTCTCATTTAAAATCTTTCTAAATAGAACTTCCATTGTTCAGGAATATTTTTTTCTAAATTATATTGTCCATCAGTTATTTCTTGAATATATGGAAGTCTATTTGGTTTCTTCGGTAATTTAAATAGCTTGAAACCGGTTTCTTTTACAGTTTTATCGCCTTTTTTCTGATTGCAGGCATAACAACAGGCAACAACATTATCCCATACTGTTTGTCCACCGTTTTTCTTTGGAATAACGTGATCGATTGTAAAAGTAGAAAGAGAAACGTGTAAATGGCAGTATTGGCATTTACCTTCATCACGAATCCAAACGTTTCTACGAGAAAATCTTACAGAATTTCGTTTATTGCCAATATAACCTTTTTTAAAAACTATAACTGCCGGAACTTTAAATTCTGTAGAAGGCGACCGGACAGTGCAATTATATTCTTCAACAGTAAACGCCTTATTAGAGTAAACCAGCGTAATAGCACGCTCCCAAGTTACCACTCCTAAAGGTTCATAATTGGCAGATAAAGCAAGAACTTTCATATTTAAAGTCTCCATTTATCTGCCAATCATACATTTATTTGAACTAACAGTCAACTAGTTTATAATTGTATGTTAGAAACTGAATCTTTTTCTGAGGACTTATCGTTGATTTTTAAATCTTTAGAAAAAATTTCATTTATATGACCACATATATCGCATGAAAAAATAGGAATTGGAACAAATGTATCTTTACCTTCTTTTGAAACTAGGGCTGAAATTCTTTTAATTACAAATACCTGCTTAAATGTTTCGTTGTCACAACTTTCACATGAATAATTTACAGCGTTTTGTATTTCTGCTTGTGAATAACTCATAAAGCCTCCTTATAGACTCATTACTATCATACCACAAAAAGCAAGCAAAAGTCCTATTAATTTATGTCCATGTAATTCGTTAGACATAATAAAAAATGCTGTCGCATACCAAGCTGCATGAAAGAAAAACGTTTGGAATACAGAAGTTACTGTTAGTGGCAACATTCTTTCTTTTAGTTGATAAGCAAATATAGAAGCACTAATAAAACTTGTTAAATATGACCAATACCATTCGGTATTTCCAGAACGGATAGATTTGGAAAGAAATGCTGCAAATATTCCGTTACTAATCAGACATAGTGCCACTATTGCTATCTTTATGTTATTATTCATTTATTTTACACATGTCGTATTGTATGACTATCTTTCTTATGCCTTCTAATCTGCTATTTTTGTGTCCATCTTTTAATACAGACCAATATGCTCCACGGTTTAGGATAATTTTACCATGTCTTTGTATTTGATTAGCTAAAATACCTATTCCGCATTTTAAATTTATGTATGGGTCAAATGTAGTTTTTCTACTGTCATTCTCTTCAAACTGTATATCTTGCGTCCAATTAAAATCGCATTGGGAATGCCACATTGTATCTGCATAACCTAATTGTAATAAACCTTCTGCACAGGTATATTTATTTGTTATTGGATCTATACCTAAGCTTGGTTGTGGAAACCTTGCTTTTGGATTATGACCACTTTCGTACCAAGACATTGCTGCAATAAGTTGTCCCCATACATTTACTTTTTGATCACGGTTCAAATTATAAAAATTAGGGCAAAAGAATTGCATATCTTTTACGTTATCAAATGAATCATAATTTCTATATATTTGTTGAAACGTATGCTCACTCCATTTAATTCGCTTTGGATTTTTTTGTTCCCATAGCAGAGGTTTCATAATTGGTGCTGGTGAAACACTCATAAACAAAAAGCTTAAAGCAATTATTATTTTTTTCATATTAATTTATGTCTCTTTGTAATGTATTTTTATAACGCGGCTCCTGTTTTATTGGTGGATTTACCCAATAGGACGTAGCTACTTTATAAATAACAAAAAGAGATAATACGGTGACGCAAACTGTTATAAAATGCTTTGATAATTTGATTAAACCTTGTAATTGTTCAGAATTCATGTTTATACCTTATCTTCATTAAAATAGTCGCTTAAGTTCATTTTAAGTCTAATAATGTTATTATACGTATAATCTCTTGTATCCTTTATATCCTCTCCTTTAAACCAAGTTACTGTATACAAATTTAAAAATGTGTCTTGCTCCGATTCTACAATGTTTGTTATTAGTCCAAACATTATACCACCGTCAACAGTTTGTGCAAGCAGCAAATCGCCTATTTGATGTTCCATTATTCTTTTATTACGCTTAATACTTCCAGCTGATCATCATAGAAATATAACGGGTCTGCATCTTCATCATATATGATTTCTACGTAATAATCTCCTGTTTCGTTATTTGCATCAATAAAAGTAACATACCCATAGATATCTAAATCCCCACGGGTACGTACAAAATCGCCAACTTTTACATAACAAGGTCTACGAAGAGGCATAATATATAAATAGTTTATAAACAAAAAACCCGCCTTTGATAGCGGGTAATTTATTTACCAAGAAGCTTAAATTATTTTACTATGTTCTTAATTTATCAATATGTTTAGCTATAATTTGCACGGCGCGGTCTACATCTTTTTGATTTTTTTCCCCACTATACGCATTAGCCTTCATAGCATCTGCCACACTTTTTATTTTTTTATATCACCGCCAGCATATTTTAATTGATTTTTAACATAATCAGATAAACCCCATTCTCCACTATGATTGCCTTCACGATCATGTATAATACTTCTAATACCAGCATTAATCATTTCTTCTGGTGTGACAGCATCGGCTTTAGCTTGTAAACGTCTTCGCTGTGCTTTTATTTCTTCGTCTGACATACCACCAGTATATTCTTTTTCTTCCTCAGACATTTGCTGCAAACTTTCACGAATCAAACCGCGCAAAAACTGTTTTGTTAATTTCATTTTCTAGTTATCCTTTCCGCTATCCAAAATGGTAATATCATACAAAATAATATAAAAGCTTTAAAACTATTTTTCATTTTCCTGTTTCATTTCTTGCAATACTTGATTTATTATTTCTTTTAGTTTTATTTGTTTTTTATTATAATATTGTTCCAAAAGTCTTTGTTGTTTAAATTCAGCTGCTAAAGCGGAATATGCAATACTATGAATAAAATTAACAATTTTTTTGCCATCATAACCACCATGTTTTAATAATTGATTTACCACTAGTGGCTTAAAGTCAGTTGGACTTTGTGATTCTTCCATTTCAGACCATTGCGGCACATCACCAAAATATTCTTTTTCTTTTGTAATATAATAATTTATTAATTCTTGTAGACCATTTTGAAAAGCTAAAAAGGCGTTTTTTCCAACTTCATATTGACTTTTACGGTTACCTTTTTGTTTTCTAAGATCATTTAGCTTTTGTATATCAACAGAGATTTTTGCTTCATCATCGGCAACTGTTTCAGCATCTTGGGTAGTAGCAGCAGTTTTTTTCAAAAAAGTTAATTTTATAATATTTAAATTTTTTTGTATTTGCCCTAGTCTTGCTTTAAGATCCTGTGGAGGTTTCACTTTGAACTTAACTGGCATGTCCTCCTGCCCGCCAGCAGCATAATGTAACGTATCGTATTTATTAGGATCGCTAATATCGCCTATCTTAGCTTTTAAATAATTTGCTACCTCGGGGCTACCGATAGGAACTGCCACGGTTCCACCGGCATCAGGGTTTTGTCTTGTTGCTGCCACCTCACCAAGTATACGTACTTTGATCATAATATATTATACCAACCTTATATCTTCATTTTTCAAGAAATCTAAAAATTTTTTTTCCACATATCCCCGGAATGGGCACATCCATAAATAGGCAGGACCAACAAATAAGTCCACAAAATAATTGAATGTTTCGCTATAAACCACTCCATAACGTTCCTTTTCGCAACGCAGACTTTCACAATAAGCTTCAAACTCCCAATATGCACGAAAGGTGAAAAAAGCAGGCAGGGGCAAAAGTAAATAAGATAAATAGAAAAGCATTCCCCACCTTGCTGCTTGACGTAGATGGACACGTTCATGTCTCAGAACATCCGCTCCTATGTCGGTTCCAATCAGGTCACGGGGCATATAGACGCAACCAAATGCGGTTGTTATAAACCGTGTCATGAAATGGGGATTCCAAAAACGCATAAGTGAAAGGTGATAAAGAAAGAGCATGAAGCGGTTTCCCTCTTTTTCGATAACACGAAAACCGGGAAATTCTTCTTCTATTTCGGCAACCAAATTATAGTATTTGTTTACAGGAGATACAGATTTCATGAAAAATCCTCTAGAAATATACAGGCGTTTATAATAATTAGAGGTTTTCATCGCTTTCAGCGAAAGATTTATTCAACCAAAGTAATTCATGAGGGTACGCCATGTATTCTTTCCCACTATTAAGGGAATGAACCATATACCAACAGTTTTCAAGTAAGCCAAGATTTTTATCTACAACAACAGCTAAATCCTCCCGACGCTTGATGATATCGACTCTTACAAGCGCACCAACTGGAATATTTAGACTGTCCAAAACAGATTTTTTGTAGCCCATGAATATAATTAGTCTCTCGGGACTAATATTATTTCATAAGGGAACACAGGAATGTTTTTATTTTCCCGCATAGAATAAACAAGATAAAAACATTGTTCATCTATGTATTGCAAGTCTTCTAGGACTATTGCTAGCCCACCATCACCATTGTCTATCCTAATTTGTACAAGATCACCAACTTTAAAATCAGGAAACATCTCACGGGTCATCATATTTTCCGCTCAATACTTTTATTTCATACCCATAACGGAAAGTTTTTGGTGGTCCAACCCCGTCAACAAATAACATTCCATAAATTATTCCTGCTCGGTTGGGATTGTCCATGTCAACTCTACCCCACTCACTAGTTGGAACATAATCAAGAATCATTGCAAGGCGTTTTGTGGATGGGTCCATGACGAGCGCACCGATTGGAATAGGTTTATGTAGATTCTTGTTTTCCACTTAAAACCTCTAATTCATAAGGAAACATGAGTATTTGCGTGTCTAAATCCATTATGTATACCGTGTAAGAAATGGAACCGGCTTTATCGTGAAAGACTCTTTCTAATACTATTCCAAGATATGAGTTTACACTGCGTACATGTATACGCACTAGGGAGCCAATAGGAACGTCCTTGTCGTCTGCCTCTGCCACTCAATTGTTTTCCCAACAAACTGTTTATAATCAAATCTACGGCCTTTCTAAAACATTTTAACGCTTTACCTCTATACTAATTAGTAACAGGAATGACAATTTGCTATTTGCTACGGATTTCCTCATAGTAATCGCGTAACTTTACTGCATCTTCTTCGCTGATAAGCATTTCTTTGTCTTGGTCGCTCCATTGAACCAAATATGTAATAAGCTTATTTTGATAATAAATATAAGGTCTTACCTCGACAATCCAACCAATAATTGGTCGAATGTTGTCCTCCCTGTCTTCATCGTCATATGGATTAATATATGACTTGCACATGAGCAGGTCGCCAATCTTGTATTTTGGAGCTATTTTCATTAGATTCCCATTTCCTTTCTCTTTTCTAGGAAAAGATTTCGTGTTAAATATGCGCTTTCGCAATTAACAAACCCTGCACAATCCTTATCGCTCCAATGAATGAAATAGCCGTTTAAATCTTTTGCAGTTATCCAACCAATAACTAACTTCATGTTATGCACACTTTTATCCATATCGGGATATATTTTTTCTCTACACATAACAAGGTCACCAATTTGAAGATTTTCCATTTTTTTCTCCGAGGATTTTTTTAGTATACCGCATTTTTTAGACATTTCAACCCCTATATAAAAAACGAAAAATTCCCATTTTTGGTCCGGAATTTATTCACGACCATAGCGCGTTTTATGGCATACATTAATTCTATGGCAGACATACTTTCCGTGTTTTGAAAGGGACTACGGGGGGGAGGGGGAGTCCTCCCCCCAGCCGATGGTGAATGCCCTTGCGCTTTTCTTTTCAAACTCTTTCTTTTGAAAGTATTTAAGGCTGCTGGGCAAGTCAAACATGACGGCTTGGCCTACCTGCTTGAACAATCTATCCCATGTCTCGTCTGGTTTAATCCCATCCTCGATTGCCAATCCAGCATGAGCAGCAACACAACCATAAGCAGTAACGACACAGAGCAATGCCTCAACAGGATCATCAGGGTCTAACCGCAACAGGAGAGGAACCTTATATGTCATTTCCTTTCCGGTGAAACTCCACAGGTCATTCAGTCTGCTAAGGGTTAGCTTTGCTTGGTGTAGTTCTTTTCTCATTAGTACCCCACAGCCAAACCAAAATAAAGCAGGGCAGCTGTGCCAACCACAAAGAAGATTGCCATACCAGTTGCATGCACAATATAGTTCAGCTCCTGCAAATCGATATCCTTTATCTTATTCATTATTGTACCCCCAGCTTCGTCAGCGATTGGTGTGCGAGAATATGAGTCTTTGCCTTGTCTAGATACTCCTCAATCTTATCATCCTCCCACCCCATCTCACGCAACACCTTACGATGCTTCTCCCACTTCTCGTCTAACTCACGCAAATATTTAAGATGGTCCATTAGTTTAGTTTTCCCTTTCCTTAAGGATAGCACAGTTATGATTATACAGCAACATACGGGTAAGGTCTGCAATATTGGCTAAGTCATCTGGCAGCTTTCCGTCCACGCTATAATGCGTCATAAGGATGCGCCTATTCTTTTCAGCCATTGCGTCTATCTCCTCACCGCTGAGAACCTTGCGTTCGCGCATTAGTTTAGTTTTCCCTTTCCCATAATCTGTTCTGTGATAAGCTTCTGCGCTTGATAAAGGTTCTCCTGATACAGTTTGCCCTTTGGCATTGTACGGTCCAACGCTTCCTTTACAGCATCCATTGCGGCAACCATTGTATTTGCCTGCTGCTGCGTGATTTGGATATTCACACCCTTTGCCTTGCCCATATTAGTGAACCTCGTAGGAAGCGAGAACCGTGTCAATCTGCTTAAGCGTGTCCTGATACTTTGCCAGCACAGCGGCAATCTCAAACAGCGCAGCCTGACAATCAACCTCGGCAGCGTTCATCGTGTAGCAAACACCGTCAAGGTCAGGCTTAACAGGCTCAGGCTGCGGCTCAGGAATATCGACAATCTCGAAATGCGGGAGAACGCTCCGCGCAGCATCAACGGCAGCAATAGAATCAGCAGGAGACTTCCAGCTTTCATCATTCAGCAGCTTTTGAGACTCGGCAATCTCCTCATAGAAAAGGTGGCAATCACAGCAGTAGGTATCAGGCGCAACAGTGGTGTTAGGGCAACCGTCGCTGACAGCATCCTTGCAGGGAAACAGGTTCAAGGGGTTTTCGTTGGTCATGGCGTTAGTATCTCACAGGTTCGGGTTAAGGTCAAGGAATCTTTTTTCTAGTGTCACCCAAGCGTGACAGTCACCTTCATAACCTTCAGTCCCTTGGGATTCTGCCCGCGAATATATTTCTTCATGTTGGCAATGTGATTCTGCCCATATTCGCTATCGTTATAGATGTATTCAACAACATAACCACGCTTAAGTACCTCAGCGAGATGTGCCCTTGTGTCGGCATGGTTATTAATCATCTTATACATTGCCTTCTCGGCACCATATTCGCTATCGTAAATGATGGCATCCTTGAACGAACCAAGGTTCAGCTTTTCCTTAAGGAACCGCTTGCCATTGCCAACCACATAGACCGTCCGCTTGTTCGTGTTGTTCATGGTGAGTAATATAGGTGAGGACAGGGAAAACGGCAACTGTAACTTTCGCGTTACGTCACAGCAGGGTGACACTTGAAAAAAGCGGGGCCGGGGTCTGTCAAACCCCTTTACATTATCGCAGAACCTTGTCCGCCATGTATCGGATGCGATCGGCAATCGCTGCCTTATCTGGACGCTTATCTATGCCATTGTTTGGAATGTAAGCGTACACCGTTCCATGTTTGCCCATTGCATAATGTCTGGGATTGGGTTGCATATTTGCCTCATACAGCAACCACGAAATATCTTCCATGATTTCGATTTCAGTTTTCATTGTCTACCCAATGCCAGTTAGGGGGAGGAGCAAGATCCACAAGGTCAACAGTGTGAGACAACACATAAGGTCGAATCTCTGACAGGGAAACATCCCCACGCTCAACCTCGTGCCCATACACAATCGCTTCCACAATATCGTCAGCAGATGGAGCGGAGGAAGTGAAAAAATACTCCCAAGCGTGGCGGGTGATAGCCCAACCATAAACGGTCACAACCTTGCCAGTATCGTTATTGCGAAGTTCACGGGACATTATGTTTTCCTTTAGAAGTCGAAAAAGAAACGGGGGAAAGTGTAAAGCTTCAACGTGACAGGACAACGCACCACAACATCATCAATGTCATTGATTGCAAGGAAAATGAAAGGGTCACCGCTGAAACCATGCACAGTCTGTCCAAGAACAGGCGTCATAATCAAACCTCCTCCGTGTCAATGATGGTGTAACCGTAAGACTTCAGAAACGCCGCGATACGCTCGGCGTGACCCTCACCTTCTGCCCAAACGCGAGCAGGCTCACCGTGCGGATCCTCTGCGTTGACGCAATGCGTTGCGTTCATGCAAGACTGATTCAGCAGCGCGTCCAGCGTCCAATCCTTCTGATTCTCAATCACAATGCCAAACTGACGGGTAATCACGTTTTGTTTTTGCCTTTCGTTTCAGTGTGGGGATAATCTACAGGAAAACCGCTGAACCGTCAAGCTACCTTTTTTCTACCTGTCACCGCTGGGTTTCAGTCCTGCTTGCCGTCCCCGCTTGCTTCAACGGGACATATATTCTCACACCTTGCCCTTGCCTGCAAGCAACCTGTTTTCGGGTGTCACATTCAGGTGACGCAACCGCAGCGTGACACACGGAAACTTCCCCTTGCTTTTCCCCTTGTACCCGCTAAAACGCGGGCCGGGGCAAGTAAAAACTCCTTACATTTTAATCGCTATCAATAACCTCGTCTGCCCAATAGTTAGCATCATTGATAACCTCTGGACGAAACTTTGACAGCTTAAACGCAACACAATGCTTGCACACCTTAGCAAGCGGGATGCCGCGTGCGTCATACTTCCAGTATGCCTGAGACTTGTGACCGTCGATGCAAGGATTATTCATGTTTATTATCTCCAGAGGTAAATGATAATGCCAACAGGAATATACAGCGAAGGAAGGAAAAAGATTGTGTTGCTTTTATGAATCATCAGAGATCCCTGATCATAGCGTTGAGTTCGTCCCAATTAAGAATGGAAGAGTGCCACAGCACATTATCAGGAGTCGTGACGCCACGGATGCGGTGAGACTTGAAAAGAAAGTCGGAATAAGAATCACACCGCGTTGCAATCCTATACAGCGGTTCCTCATTCTGAATATACAGCGCGACGTTCCAAGTCTCGTAGTTTGCCCAACCGTTGTAGGTGTTTTCCATTATGTTATCCCTTTCCTTAGTAGGTGCAGCAGATGCCAACGGGACCGACACCGTAAGTAATCCAAGCATTATTAGCCTTAAGAAACTTCGTATAAGCGTTCTGCAAGGCAATATGTCCACCCTTCGGAACCGGGAAACCGCACGCCTTCATTTCCCGCTTGACAAGCTTAACAACCCGCTTGTGGTCCCTGCTGTGCTTGTGACCAACCGTGAACCACCATGCGTTGAGAACCGCGATCCGCTTGCTGATGTTGTCGTTGTCGTTGTTCATGTTGTGTATCCTCTCATGCCTTCGGGTTACGGTCAACCTGCATTTTTTGGAGTGTCACCTTTGCGTTACAGTCCTCTTCGTCTTCCGGTTCGTCCTTGAACCAGCACGGGTCGCACAGGTCAACGCGGAACGTCTTACCGGTCCAACGGCTAATCCGGGTTTCCTGCATCCCTCGGAAAGCGGGAATGTCACAGTTACACTCAAAGCACTTGCTGTTTTCTTCGTTCATGGTGAGCAATATAGCGCAGGGGTCTGACAACGGCAACTGTCACATTTGGGAGTGTCACGATAGGGTGACACTTGACAAAACCGGGGCCGGGCGCTGTAAAGCGCCTTTACTTCTACAGCTGGAGCAAACCTTGTTGCTGCAAATAATAATCATACATGATTCGCAGCTTTTCCTTATTTCGTGGAGCTGTATGGTTTGCGTTTGTCAGAATATCGCGCACAATATTAGCAGCATTAACGCGACCCTTCAAGCCGCTACACCCAAGCTTCAATGCCATACGCAAAGACAGCAAGCGATAAGCCTCGATATGCTCACCAGTGACCATGAAACCACCATTGCCAATCTTTTCAACAGCCATGTTAGTTGTCTCCCCTCATCATGCGAACAATAATAGACGGGCAACCATGCTGGCACTTTTCGCCCTGTCCAACCTCACACAATTCGCGGCAAAGTGCTGGCACCTTCTCTGCCTCACTCCAATCGCTCAACAAATCCCAAAAGTCGCTCTGCGTGGTGATACCGAGTTCCTTACGAAAATCAGCGAGTGAAAGTTCCATTAGTTCTTGCCTCCCAGCATGAGTGAAAAGATAGTGACGTAAATGCAAAGCACAATAAAAGTAAACATTAGAGATCCTTGATGAAAGAGTTAATTTGCTTCATGTTAATGTTCGGATCCCAAAAGGAAACCTGATCAGGAGTCTTGTGGAAGCCGAGCAGCTTCATGCAACTACGGGTGGCACGGAAAGGGTTACGTCCCTTTTGGCAGTTCTTCGCCACATTGTAAAAGCAGGGATCCGCATCGATCCACTTCGCCACATTCGCCGTCGCCTCGTTCGTCCACTTAATCAGGTCGTTCATGCCGGTCATTCTCTCACGATTTCGGGTTATCTGCAAGCAGCGATTTTTTTACTGTCACCCGTGCGTTTCAGTCCTCGTAAGCCATCATGGGTTCCGTCACCATCGACATAAAAGCTTGCTCCCTCTCCTGCTGCGCCTTCCGCGTTTCCCATTCATGCTGGTCATTAACGCAACCAATGCACACCGCCTCACCATAAGTCGCGTGCTCAATAAGCCACCGCGCGGGTTCCTCACCGCACCGCTCGCACATGGGGTCGTGTTCGTTGTTCATGGTGGGTATACTCTCACGGTTCGCGCTCCCTTGCAACCTGCATCTTTTTTTCTGTCACCGCAGCGTGACGCATCCCCGGTGTGACACTGAGCAGGCGGAGCTTGACAACCGGGGGCTGGCTGCTAAAAACGGGGGCCGGGGTTTGTAACGCCCCTTTACACTCACGGCATAAGCACAACGGAAAGTAATATCCCAAAGCCAATACAGTTACACAACAAAATAGGATACAGCAAAAAGAAACCAAACGGATCGTCCTTAATCATGTCAATCATTATTATCCTTTCGTTAGTTAAAGAAACTTGCCTAGTGATTAGCACTAGGCAAGCGGGTGTTACTACCGGAAAAACTCATTCTGTGCAGACGTAAGCTTCCGGTTTCCGTGATAAACCAAACCAATATTAATCTCGCCTTCAATGGCAGGAATATCACTCACATTCCCGTCAATATAATCCTCTGCAATACGGTCTGCGTGAGTCGAAAAGATGCGAGAGTGAGGGAGCGAGAGATTAATCTTTTCATCATACTTGCCACCGAGAGACTGAATAATGCGAAGGTTTGCAGGCTTATCGCTTTCAATATCAAGGTGCAGAGATTTCGTGTAGGCATAGAAGATAGTATTAGGGAAAGCATTAGCAATAGCCTTCCAAGCGTTCAGATATTCCTGAGAGTAAAAATCGCCGCTATCGTGCAAGCGAACCACGTTGTAACGCTTAACCAAACGGGTCAGGTCTGCAATAGCAGACGACACAAAGGAAGCAGCATCACGGGAGGCATTGAAGTTATGCATCCGAGCGTTCTTAACCCCTGCCATGATATAACGTCCCTGCTTTGCATAGCAGACACCGCGACAAGCATTAGCGCCGGGACAAGTATTGCCACCGTCGAAAGACATATCAGCGGGGATGCCAAAGCCAAGCACGCGATAAGCCTCACCGCTGGTCTTGACAAGCTTTGCATTACCCATGGTCCACTTGAGGTTGAGGTTCATTGTGTTTGCCTTTCGTTAGAGTGTGCGGATAATCTACAGGAAAAAAGGGTTAGGGTCAAACTACTTTTTCAAGGTGTCGCTTTAGAGTGACACCCACACAAACTTGACAACCGCCACGATAGCGGCGACGACCGCAAGCCTAAGAGCTATCTCGACAATGGCAATCCCTAGGGCAATCGTGAGAACCTTCCGCTTCGTCATTCCGTTGATTTCGTTCATGCCGCATATATTCTCACACCTAGCGCCGCTTGGCAACCTGCCCGTTTTCGGGTGTCACCCTCGCGTGACGTAACGTGCCGGTGACACTTTTACACCGGGGGTTGACTTTTTCCGCAGGGGGGCTAAAAACGGGGGCCGGGATAATGTAAAACATCGCTACTCTTTGCGGGCCGCTTTCCTGTCTGATCTGTCTTTTCCTTAATGATTCCGCGAGGTTACGAGCCTCAAAAGCTTTCATTGAAGAAAACGTTAAGACGTGATACACTGTGTGCCTATGATCGAGGAATGACCGGGTGAACCCGACAGGGTGCCGTTTACCCCAACCTGTAAAGGTGCTTTACACAATGACCATATGTATATGGTTAAAGCCACCTTACAAATGCCGTATCACCGTGGAAATGACTAACAGGTGATTCTCCCAAGCGTCCTGTCGGCAGGGAAATATACTTATAAGCTAGAGACATACCGCCCTTATGGTTTATCTTCCAATACATATCATACACCATAAACATATGCTTCTTGTTATTCATGTCATGGCACAGCTTGCCAATGTATGCCCCACATTGTTCCTCAGAATAGTTTGACTTGTCCATTCTTTTCCCTGATAAGATATTCTGCTACTTTGCCGCTATTAGTTAACTCTCTTAGCGAACCCCACGTTTGGGAAACCGTATTATCTTTATCTATTTTCCTGTAGACCTCATAGATGTTTGAATGACCTTTTTCATCGTAAGGTTCATTCCATCTAGTTCCACAGCATTCACAATCTTTTTCATAATCTGGGTCAAAATAACACCCATCGATAGTAACAAAGATTTTGTTTGCTTCCTCAATATCATCAGCTTCGACATAAACATTAACGGCGGGTGCTCTAAAACTACCTCCGCTGCGCCTTTGTCTGTAGTGATAGAATGGCATAGATTTTTTTTCTTTAGACCCCTCCTAGTATACTCCTGCCGGGGTGGTACGTCAACACAAAAGAACTAGCCGCCGCAATAGTAGAACATATAAGAAACCGCCTATATATCTCTATATAGGCGGCTGGCTACTTATATATTATACCTGTAATACATTTTTGATGACCCCCTCCCCCCCTACTACATAGGTACTAGGGGTCGCAAGTCATTACCTGTATACCAATGTGACCCTGTTCCACCGAAGGGATTGTTGGGTGAGTATACAAAGTAAACATCGCTCTTATATCTACAGTTCAACACAGTACCGATAACAGTTATATTCTTTTTCTTCAGCTGCTCTGCAATTATCGGATTAGAGGTTGTAATCTCTACAAGCTGTCCCTGCTTGAACTTGTTGGGGGTCATAGTTTATTTCCTTACTGCTTTCCGCCCTTACGGTTAATACGCTGTGCCCTGCGCTTCTTGCTACCAATCTTCCTGCGTCCCTTGCGTGGGCGGTTCTTATGTGGGTGTGGCATATTATCAACTCCTTTCTTATTTACTGATAAAGATTTATGACTTGTTTTGAATAAGGTAAGATGTTCGTTGGACACGTATTTACATTACAGATATTAACTCTATCCAAAGTCTTATTACCCTTTGTATCAAGAATGTCAATGACAAACTTATAACCAACTCTGGTGTCTTGTCTTTGCCTGTCAGTCCACTCCGAGGACGAAGAAAGTAAGAAAACTTTATATCTCTTTACATCCTTGATGAGAAAGAAGGTACCTTTTGGATATATACCATCGCGGGTAGTTTTCATCAACGAACCAATAAAACTTTTATAGTGCTTTAATGCTGTGCCGCTCGCCCGCATATTTTTTTCACGAATGATATACGCCTTACGAGAGTTATTCATATTATGCCTTTCCTTTATGGTTTACATTACCAGTAAATGTTGCAACAGTCTTGAACTTAACGTTTGGTTCCTTTGCACGAAACTGCATCTGACATTGTTTGCCTGTGTTCATACCGCTTGTTGCCTTCCAGAATGAAAGATAAGCAGCACGGTCACTGTTACTGCTAAACTTAAGAACCTGCACGCTGCCCATCTTGCCCTCACCTGCTGAGACTCCAGCATATTTAACAGCAGTCTCCTCTGCACACAGCGGACAATGATTTGCCTTGCCTCCTGCCTTGCGCTTCTCGGGGGAATAAAGATTGAACTGCTCGCCACACTCAATACATTCGGTCAGTTTCATGATTACTACTATACCCTATTTGTTGAGGGTGTCAAGGAAAAGTTGTCGCATACGCCGAGTGTCCTCGACATATTCCCATGTATAAGTTC
>Ga0194133_10000514_pt1 | contig 77651 bp, 90 predicted proteins | sample TA2KigOf40mmetaG_FD_155448 | JGI IMG/M metagenome (GOLD analysis project Ga0194133, IMG submission 155448) | Freshwater microbial communities from Lake Tanganyika, Tanzania - TA2015055 Kigoma Offshore 40m | ecosystem: Environmental > Aquatic > Freshwater > Lake | place: Tanzania: Lake... | reverse complement strand
TTAGATTTAAATATTATATTTGCCTATTCTAAATCCTAAACCCAATATAGCAAATGTAAAGATTTTTCCATAATCGTATGTTTCAAATGAAATGTTGGTCATTAAATTTAATTTAAATCCAATCCATTTACTATCATCATCAAAAGATGATTCTGATAACATATTTACATATTCAAAATAACCGAGATTGGTGGCGGGTAAGATAATATCTATATCAATATTCTTACCCAACCGCCAACCTCTGTTTGATGGAATTTGTATTCCAAATTTCATTTATCCCTTTACAAATCTCCCTGTTTTTGGGTCACGCTTGCTGTGATAACTAACAGAGGATTGCATTGTGCCATCGTTAGCATAATCATTATCCTCATCTTCATCGTCATAATCGCTATCATCTTCATCATCATCATCATAACCATATATTTCCTCCATAGCTTCCCTAGCTTCTGGACGATAAGGATGAATATAATTTCCATAAGTAATATCGTAAAGGTCTTTGTCTAGTGCCTTGCGATATAGTGCAACAACTTCCAACTTTGATGCACGAAGTTTTTGACAATCACAATCATTAGGCACAGATACAACATTAGCAGGATTAATCTTAACAATCACAAGATTACCACCACCATTAAATCCTTTTGCATATTCTTCTGAACCAGCGTGATAACCTTCTGAACAACCAATCTCTGCGTTGTCGCAAACTTGATTGCGAGGCATCTCACGAACTTGTCCAATAGCAAAATTATGTTTGCCACTATACCAATCGGTAAAGTCAGAGCGAACACTCTTGTATGCAAGAAAATCGCCATCTGGAGTTAGAGGCATCTTCTTATGCTCCAAAAATTTGTAAAGCTCATTAACTGCTCTGCGAGAAGGATTCTGCATTAGCTTGTCAAGAAACTTAACAAGAGGCTCATAAGGTAATCCATTCTTAATAAAATTAAGAATACGATCTACAACAAGATTATGAATCTCCTCGCCAGCATAAGTCACAACCCCATCACGAACATCAATGTTGCCGTGAGAGAATCGAACAATAGCTTTGCTCTTGTCTAGGATATCGGTAAGGTCATTAAATCTGCCTTCACGAATTGCGGTGATAGCGTCTTTCCATACTGGATTCTCGCTAGTGATAGTCTTTGGCTCATCGTTTAATACGATGGTCAAGCTACGATCTGTTAATATATAGGGTATTTTCATATTTTGTATTTTGTCTCCTTTTTTAGTTTTTGTCAATAAGATTTATATAGTCTACTACTTTTTGTAGTTTAGCTTTGCTATCGTATTTCCATATATAGCTTTCTGGTATAAACACATCTAGCAAACCATACTTTTCTCGGACAGCTTTCATTAAATCTATTAGATTATAAGTGGGCTGAACATCTTTGAATTTAATATCAAAAGATGCAGTCTTTAGAAAATCTTGCACAGCCGATACTTTCTTAAAGTCTGTTTTTGAGTAAAAACTAACCGCACTTAGATATTGAGAGAATGGATTATTATTATCTTCAATAGATTCGTGAAGTTTATGCTTTTGAATCCTTTGTGCAAGCTCAACAAAATCATCGCCTTCATTTTCATTATGATGAGTTAGCCAATGCTTTGAATCAATAATCTTTTGAGCAGTTTTGTCAAACTCTGCTTGAAGTTTATCTTGCATATAATCCCAAAGACTAACAAGTTTTTTATTCTTTTTAATTATTTTCTTTTTAGAATCAAAAGTTTTAGTTTTAATTCCGTAAAGCTCTGTGATCTTATCGCCAGTAAATTCCTCATACTTGTCTAAAGTATCTTTTAAAGTTCCATTACCTAGACTTGTCGTGCCATCTTTTGATTTAGCCTCAAAAGCGTTGATCTCTACATAGATAGCTTCGTCATTGGCAAGATCAATACTCATTGTCTCCCAATTAGAAGATTTTGTTCCCCAACTTCTAGCGTCATCACGCTTGAACTTAAAGATTTGAGAAGAATGTTTTGGATTCTTACTTGCTACAACGCCATTACCAGAAGTAACTTTCTGAATCTCAATCTTTTCATAATCAGATAGTTTAAGATAATTCTTTGCAATTAAACCAAGCTCTTTATCAAAAGAAACTCTTGAGGCATCGTCCTTAAAAGAAAAGACATACGAACCTTCAATCTGATCGCCAAGCTCATTCCAAAGTGTTGCTAGTCTTAGAGTAACACCCATATTAGAGCCAGTATCATTAACAAGAATCTTGTGTGTCTTTTCGCAAACAAGTCTTGTTTCTTCTGCTTCTGAAACTAGCTTGGAACTTCTGCGAGATTTAGAATAGAATCGTGCAGTAAGTCCACCAGTTGAAATTAATTTGCGAACTTTATCTGTGAAAGGAATAATCTGATCGTTAATAACCTTGCCGTTCCAAGTCACTTTGTTATTCAACGAATCACGAATAACATATCCAAGACTACCATAAGTTCCAAACACTTGATGATACAACGCTTTAGCATCAAAGATGTTATCCGAAGTCTTAAACTGATTAGAGATAGACTCTGCGATTTCTTCTTTGATCTTCTTAAACTTTGCTCTAATAGCCTTCTTGGTCTTATCGGTATATTCAAGACTCTCACGACTTGCAGTAATATCAAGTTCACCAAGAGCAAAATCTACTTCAAATCCTTGATGGCAAAGACTTTGTAATGTATCATCTTTGAAAGCAACATCATCGCCATCAATCTCATAGGCAACGCCCATAATCGCAACTGAATTGTCGCTATGATAATAGCTTCTATCCCTTTGACCATAATAACGCCAGCAACTACCTTCAAATACTGGCTTACGATCATAGATAGGTGCAACATCTTCTTTTCTTGCACCAGTAATTTTAGGCTTGTTCTTAAAATATTTAAATAGACTTACTGCTGTCTTTAGGAAAGTTTCAGTATCTTCTTCACGAATTGGAACAGATACGACTACACCAGTAGGTTCAGAAGATTTTTCTTCCTTTAGCTTTACAATCTTACCAATTTTAGTCTCATCAATAAAAGCATTATAAGTGGTTTTCTTGCCATTATGATACGAAATTAAAACAAAGTTATCTCCATAACTGAACGGAGCAAACTTACCGATACCATAATAACCAATAGCGGAATTACTTTCACGCTTTGTAGATTCACCATAATAGCAATAAAGATTCTTAATATCGTCAGCAGAAAGACCATTACCAAAATCTCTGATAGTTAAAGTAGGGTCTAGCTTGCTAGGAAGTTTTACTTCGATAGGACGCTTGCTACCCGCTTCGATGTTAGCGTCTTGTGCATTACAAGCGATCTCACGCAAAACTGCGAGAGGCTTGTTGGAATACAACTGATTGCGAAGAATGTTAAAGATATAAGGAAGTCCAGACTGCTTGATTCCAAAACTTACTGAATCAAAACTATCAGACTCTACTACTTTGATTGGCTTTTCGATTAATTTCATAATCTGAATTTAAATGGATTTTAAATACAAGTCAATTAATTTTTTTGTTTTTTTGATTAAAGTCTACAAACTCTTTAGGCAGAACAACATTTGATGAAACAGAATAGAACATAGGAGCAATATCTTTGATAGTATATCCAGCAAGACCACAACCAATCTTTGTTACTAAAAAAGTTAAAATATAATTATCTTTCGCAAATCTTAAAAACTCATTAACATATAATTGTATTTCTGCTAATGGTAGAGTTTCTATATTATAATCTTTTGTTGGTATAGCATAGCTTTGTCCTTGTAATCCAATGCCTTGACCATATTTTGCACCAAAAGAATTTACTGCTAGTTTTGCTGTTCCAGCCCCGTGAACTCCTCTTAAATTAGAACCAAATACAAATACTTCATTATCAGATATATAAGATATATTGTCTGGAGTATATCTAGTATCCGTCAAATTATTCATAGCTATATCTATCAATTTTAATTACATAAGGAAACCTTGGCACACTATCTGGAGTATAATTAAAGAATTTAATTGTAGCTTGTTTGCCTACTAATTTATTTCTATCTTTTAATAGTTGAGTAAGATAAGTAAAATCACCTTTAATATTACTTTTAAATGGTCTACCATCTTTGTTTTCAAAAACCATATAACCAGCAGTTCCTTTTCTATTACCTTCACCTTCAACAACTTCTTTAATCTCAAACTCCTCATCCATAAACTCTTTTCTTTTGAGAAGGTGTTTGCTACGCTTATTCTCATAGCTTCGATCTGGTCTAACCATTTGACCTTCATAACCTTGTTCAACATACATCTCGTATGCTTGAGTTAATTCTTTTTCATTATTTACTTTTAAAGTAGTGACAACAACAATACTGATATACTTTCTTTTAGTAAGAGCATCAGAAAATAATTCATACCTTCTATAAAAAGAATCGCTTTGATCTAGTATTCCAATTTTAGGTGCATCATATACCCAATACTCAATATGATCTGCACTTTCTTCTAATTCTTCATCAGTAGGTTTTGATCTTTTAACAAGCGAACAAATTTTATTAAAATCATTTGCAAACTTATCGCAATATAATTCGCCATCAAGAATAGCATTTGGATAATCTTTAAAAAACTTTTCTAGATTTTCTCTAATATGAGGAGCAGAGATAATAGCTTTGCCATTTCTGCTAAACATACCATCTTTTGTGACAATACATCTAATACCATCTAATTTAGGTTGAGAAAAAACAGGATAATTAATATCGTGATCTTCATATTTATGAGCAAGCATAGGTTCAAAGTATTGAGTTTTATTAATATCTTTTACATTTTCAAAGTAACCAGACTCAAGTTTCTTTTTACGCTTTGCTTCTGCTTCTTTTAACGCTTGCTCTTGTGCGGTAGTAGCATTAGCTCTACCAGCGTTTTTTACATTACAATCTGTCCATTCATTCGTAATCTTTTCGCCATCTGTTTGACCAGAAATTGTGCGATATTGATTACCCTTAACTTCGATAGTCCACTCTTGGATTTTACCAGTCTTTGTCTTTTTATAAATTGTAGGCAACTTCATAATTTCAGTCTATACTGAATTATCCAAGATGTCAAATTTTGTTTTTTTTTGATTTAGAAGGAGTTGCGACTTTGATTAAACTCCAAGTGCCGTCTTTATTATCGTGCCAATCAATCGTATCACCAGTTTTCCAGCCAACCTTTTTTAAAAGAGAATTAGGCAACTCAACATATAAATAGCCATTTTCTTCTTTTACTTCAAGAATATGTGGCTTTTTAGCCTTTTTCATCTTGGCGTTAAAAATGTTATAACTTTTCTAATTACAGGAAATCTAATCCACTCGATGAATCTTGTCATAAAATAAAGTTTTCTGCTAACATACCATCCAAATTTATCAAGAGGTTGAACATAATAATTAAAATAAAATCTATAAATTGGGCATTTCATTTTGTTCTTCTTAATTTCTAATTCCTTATCCCATTCCATTTGTTGTTCGATTCTGTCTTTAGAAGAATATTTAGAATAGCCTTTAACAATAGTTAATTCTTTAACAACTCCATTAACTACAACGCATCTCCAATCTGGATAAAAGTCAGTTCCATCAATAGTGTCTCCATAAACAACACACCCAAAAATAAAAGTGCCAGTATAATCTTCTCTCCAAACTTGTTCTTTTTTGTCTTGAACAAATCGTCTATCTAAAATAAATCCAAATCTACTATTGCTTTTTTCTTCTGAACTAACTTCCTCATAATGACCCTCTACTTTTTCTTCAAATAATTTATTATCACGAAGAATATAATTAACCAAAGCATTTTCTTCTAGTTCTTTTGTTTGATATTCTTCATCACGCCAATTACGATTAAGCGTTTGTAAGGTAGCGTCCAAGGGAAGCTCTTGTTCTACTTTAACATAATTAAATAAGCCCATATACTATATATTATTCTATATTAGTCTCTTTGTCAAACACAAATTTTTGGCATCCTTGATGCTCAAAAGTTAATAAACTATATCTGTGGCTATTCTTATTACAGCATACGCCCCAATCGTTTCCTAATTCTCCTTTTAATTGTAAGTAATATTTGCATCCCATAGAACAATCTGGATAATCTTCATCTGGATTAGCCCATCTTTCTACTTCGCCAAAAGGTTTGTAATCTTCTGGTAATCTTTTAACCATCTCTAGAAGATCAGCGTGGTAAATCATTTTGATCTAAAAATTCTATTATCTTATTATTTATCTTATTATTCATCGTCATTATTTGCTTGAACTTATCAACAAAATTTCCACCCGCAGGGTGGAAATATATTTTACAAATATTTTCTATTGATTTTGTATAACCTTGAAAATTATTCCATACAGATAAAGGAGCAACTTCTTTTACATAAAAATTGTGATAATTACTAAATAATGTTAAATACCATTGTTCCATAAGGCAATTTATATTGACAAGTTTATTCTCTAGTGTGTCATATTTATTAAGAAAAGAATAAAATTCGTGATATTGTGTTATTTTGGTAGGGTCAGAATTAAAAAAATTATATATTCTTAAAGAATTATTTGTATATTTTTGTAAAGCATTAAGATTTTTAAAACCTATAACTCCGCAATTATAAGTATAGTTATAATTCAAATGATAAAAAAATTCTGGCATATTAAATTCAAAATATTTAGACTCTACTCGATTTTGAAACAAGACATTTAAAAATATTTCCACACTTTGAGAATACCATAATTTATAATGCCTATAAGTTTCTCTGCTTTGAACTAAAATATCCCAATTTTCATTTACAATATTAAAAAATGTTTTATGATCTTTTATGATAAAATCCATATCTAAATGAATAACTGGTTCACTATGAGTTGATAAAGAGAAAATTTTTCCCACAGCCCATAATACTTTATTATAATTTTTAATCATTAGTAATGAATTATTAATTTTTAAACCTTTAATATCTTCAAAAATTTTGCACCCAATATCATCTGTAAAAAGCTCTACATCAACATTTTCTCCAAAAGCTTTTTTTAATGAACTCAAACTTTCTAAGAACATTAATTTATTCATTTGTAAATTTGTATCTACTCTTTCTTTTTCAGAATCAAAAAAGCCAAGATTTTCTTCTTTCCAATTATCTGTAACAGGTTTTGAGTTAAAAGAATATATAAATTTCATTATATTATAATATATTTGATATTTCTATATCACTAATATATTTAACTATAAATTAGCAAAGGATTGTTCTTTCATTTTTAATTCAAAATCTATATCTACATTATGTCCATATGTATCTGGCAAACGAGTAGCGTAATCTGCGTGTTTGCGTGGATTTTTATGTCCGACAATACTTTCTGAATAGTGGAATAAAGGAATATGATTTCCCCAAGTAATTCTTGCAAGATGAAACGCTTGTTCTTCTGATAGATTATCTGGATGACATTTGTGATGAAGATAATCAAAGGTAATAGGAATATTAGATATAGAATGAAAATACTTCATAAGTTTCTTGACTGACCAACAAGTATCTTTGTCATCATTTTCGATAACTAATCTACACTTTACATCATCTGATAGTCTGTCAAAGTTGCTCATAAACTTTTTAACTACATCATTTAAATTTCCTTTTGCATTATGTATGTGTATATTCATAGGTGCATCATAATTAAGTGGACAACCAATCTGCGTCATAAACCAACCATAGTGATTTAATTCTTTGATTGTTTTATCTACTGCGTTATCGTTATCACTAGCAAGAACATTAAACTCACTAGGATGACAAGATATACGAACATTAGTAGATTGTATTAGCTTCTTGATACTATCAAATGATGCTAGTATTCGGGTATAATCTGGTAAATATTCTAGTTTAACATCTGCTTTATCGTAAGTAATAAGAGGAAATAAATCTGATGAAAGCCTATATGCGTGATTATGGTCAGCACAATACTTGATATAGTGATATGTAGTAAGCATATTATTAAGTATGCGTGAAGAAAGGGTAGTAAGTGCTTCTTTTCTATCCATACCAGAGAAACGAGCATAAGTCATAGTATTGAACTTAATAGGTTCTTCTTTTTCTGCTAGAGATAAAACGATACAACAAACACCTTTTTTCACTCTTTAAGTATTCCATATATATTATAGAGAGTCAAGCCTATTAGAAAAGTGGGTCTATTAGAGAAGATATATTATAAGTCATTTATATTCCTGAATTTAAAGGAATTAATATTAAAATACTATAATAGTATTGCTAATCCTATCATAGTATTTAAAATCCTATCACAGGATTAGAATTTTTTCTGGCGGTTTCAAGTTGAAATTTTTTGAAATTATCATTATTTGGCATTTTTTGATTCGCAAATATGATTTTATTTATTTGGAAAAAAATCGTTCGCAAATATGATTATTTGTAAGAAAATCATTCGTAAATATACGCCTTATTATTTGGCGTTTTTTTATTCGCAAATTAATAATCTTTAATCTGTTTTTTTAGGAATAAAATTTATTAAGGCATCATCGCCATAAATTTGATAAGAAAATATTTTATAGCTTTGTTTATTCAAAAGATTTCTTAATTCATTTATATATTCTGATTTTGTGTATACTACCAATCTTTCTAAATCAGACGCATCAAATCCATAGGTATCGCTAAATTCTGAACATATAGCAAAAATATTTTCTCTATCGCTCATCTTGTAAATTACACAATTCTCGGTGCGAGTAGGATTCGAACCTACGGTAGATTTTACTCTACGAGAGTTTAGTAAACTCCTGCTTTAGACCACTCAGCCATCACACCTTAAATATAATCTGCACTATTATACGATATAAAATATATATTATTTAATTTATTTTCTAATTTTATTTTTTTGGTATTAACTAAATTAACTCCTTGAATAGAAGCCCAACTTCTTTGAGTCTCTCTATTTAATGATCTAAAAAAATCAAGCATTTTTGCATTTCTATCCGTGAACTCTTTTATATCCCATTTATCTTTTCTATTTACAGCGCCCCAATATTCCCATTCTAAATTTCTATATTTTTTTTCAGAAACATCGCCTGCTTTCCATAAAAATTCTTTTTTATAAAGAACATCAAACGCATCTAGTCTTTCATAAAAATCACTATCTTCAAGACCCCATCCATTGTATAGTGGATTATAACCATTTACTCTAAAATAATCATCTTTAATTATTTTGCATGAGCCAAAATTCATAAAATGAACTATATTTTCAGAAGTAAAATAATCTATATGTTCTAAAGGTATAGTGTCTACTTCATTAAAAATGAAATGAGATATCTCTTTATCTATTTGATTGGCGAAAAAGGCTCCAATATTTTTTGATAAACCATTGTTAAATAAAAAATCATCTTTTTGTTCGCTTACTATCACTATAAAGTCTTTATCAGTTTTTTTGTATTTACCTAAAGCGGGGTTTTTAATATAAGCTATAACATCTTTTAAAAAAACTTCTAAAAAATACTCTCTATTTCTATATGGAACAATTACAGCAAACATATCTAAGATATGTTACACTTTTTTATTTTTTTTCTTTTTCCAATCTATTTTTTGAAAATTATCCCAATATTTTTTTCCAACACTCCTAGGTTGATCTCCTTTACCAGCTTGACTTTTATTGGTATAAATAGAATCGGTCTTTTTATTTGGCATTTTTTTATTCCTATTTCAACCAGACGGAAGTTGGATTATAAGCTTCTGTATCAAGATAATTCCAAACTTTCCAATCTTTATTTCCTTTTGTGTATTCAATAATATTCCATAATAAAGCATGAAGATCTTCGATGTGCCAAACATCATCGAGAAGTTTTTTGCCCATGAACCTAGATTGATGAGCGATATGGTCTGCATAACTATACGCAAAAGCTGAAAACGGTGGCAAAACACATCCCATAGAACATAGTACGCCTTGCATTCGCGAAGCTATTTCTTTACCACCCACAGAATGCATTGTTACTATTGCTCCAGCTGGTTTACCAAGAAGATGTTGTTTACCTTCAATCTCGGTCATCTTTTCAAATAATTGCTGCATTGGTGATCCCCAACTATCCCAATAGGTTCCAGTAGAAAAAATTAAAGCATCGCTTTCTTTGATAATGTGTCTAACCTTTGGCCAATAAAAATCTTTATGAAGATGAAGTATCTTTATTTTAATACTAGGATCTATTTTATTTATTTTCTTTTTTATCTTTTTAATAAGAGATGCTGTGTTTCCATTCTTCCCGCCAATAGATCCATTAATTATAGTTAATGTTAGCGGTTTTATTTGCGATATCATTTACGTGTGCCTTTATTAAGTTATATGTTCTTATCTCTTCTTTGTCGGCTTCTCTTTCGACTTTGCTAAGGTCTTTAAATATATATTCTTTTAATTGATGATGTTTAAAATGAAATGTTTTTTTCTTAGCGTTTTTTAAATGACTATATTGAATATATCTAAATGGTAGTTCTTCGCCTTGTATCTTGTACAAAGCACCAAGCTTTAAATCTTTTTCCTTAACAGGAAAAATACCATCAATAAAATTTAATACTTTAATCCAATTCATAATACTCCAAATACTTTTAATAAAACTAGAGAAGACACTGTGGCGCCCAATAAACTACTACAAGTTCTAATTATTTCTAATTTATGGTTATGATGATCTACCCATATTTCAAATGGATCTCTTAGTTTTCCTTTTGCTAACAATTTTTTCTTTTGTTTTTTACTTAGTTTTAGATTAGATATGTCTTTTATTGTTATCATTTTTTCTTTTGTTCCTGTTTTGTTTTACATATTTCCATATTTTACCATCAGAGTCAAGATCGCAACTCCATAACATAACTTGTCTATATATTGAATATCCATATCCATCGCCCCATTTCATTGTAGTTAAACTTATAAAATCTCCAATATAGTATAATATTTTCGAAATAAATAGCTTCATACTATATAGTAATTATTTGTAAAATAAAATTCAATTTTAAAAAATATAAAAAAATTTTGTAAAAAATAAAACAAAATTTCCAGAGGGATAGTCTAGGTAGAATTATTTTATAAATATATGTGTCTTTATGACTCATATAGATCTTTTTGTCTCCCAATAAACTTATGAAACAATAGATTATACAGAGACAAGTTGTCGCAAATCTTTATAAAATATATTTATTTTATATGAAAAACGCTCATTTTTTAACTTTAAAAGGGCATTTTAAATTTAAAATAGCCAAAAAGTTGGCATGAATTTTGCTAAATAATATATCAGGAGAAAGGGGGCATAGTAAAATATGCTACTAACATTAAGAAATGGACGAAGCCCACTAGATCTTTTTGATCAAGTATTTAGTGAGCCTTTGGTTAATTGGAATAATAATGATCATTCATTCAGTCTAGAAAACAATCAGTATATTCTAGAAGTACCTCTTGCGGGTTATAAAAAAGAAAATATTGATATTTCTACAAATAGTGATTCTATTACTATTTCAGCTAATAGAAAAGAAGGCAAAGAAAAGTACCAAAAAGCTTTTTATTTGCCAAGAAAAGTTGACCTTTCGGAAATCAAAGCAAAACATGAAGATGGTTTGCTGACTATTACCTTTCAAAAGGAAAACAAAAAGACTCAAAACAAAGTCAAAATAGACTAATTAGAATTAGCGATAGTAAGTTCTATTCTTGCTATCGCTATAATTTTTAGCATGGATTAATAATTTTATTCTCTTCTCTTTGAATTTCTTTATGTATTAACTCTGCTAATATATTTGATGGAATAAAATATCTAAGAGGAACTTTCGTTTCTTTCCATATATAATAATTATCTTTTAATTTTAAAAATCTATCTGTATAATCATCTTCTCCAACCACATAGCATGGTCTAATTATTGCATAGTTTGATATGTTTCTAATAATATAATTTTCCGCTGCTTGTTTATTAATTGCGTATATTAAAGAGTTTTTATCATTACTAGCTTTAATTACATCCAAATGCTCTACAGCACTAGAAGATATAAAAATATATTTATTAAAATTAAAAAAAGTCGCTATGTTTTCTATATTTGAATAAGTATATCCGCAAAAATCAACTACAAAATCATATTTTTTTTCTTTTAAAGATGCTTTAAAAGATCTAGGGTCTTCTCTGTCCAAATATATTGATTCCAAATCAGGAAAAGCGTCTTTATTCGATATCATTCTGTTAGCAAGAATAACTTCGTATAAATGACTTTGATGTTTAATTATGTATTCAACAAAGTTTTTACCTATAAACTTCGTGCCACCTAAAACTAATATTTTTTTCATATTATTTAAAGAAACTATTGCAGAAATACATAAGAGCAATAAGCATAATTGGACCGAAAAAACCTATTCTCATGAATATTATAATGCCTAGATGTAACAATATTCCAAAGAATATAGCAAATACTCTTGTCTCTTTTAAAGCAAAAAGAATCGGGGCAAAAAATTCAAAAAATAATACTGAATAATTTAATGGTAAATATATAAATTTTCTTTTGAATAAGTCTAGGCATATTCTTCTAGACCACAAAACAGAATGCATAGCATTTTTAAAAGCTTCTCCACTTACCCAAAAATTATCTTTTAATTTAGCGAATCCAGATAAAAAGTATCCAAACACTATAGTTAGTTGAACTAGTCTAGCTCCAAAACCATTCACCGCTTGCTGATCTGTAGAAATGTTTAATAAATGATCTAAAGAATATCTAGAACCACAATCAATAAAAAATAAAGCTACAAGTAAAACTCTTACCACAACATCTCCTCCAGTAAATATAATAGGAAGAATTCTGCTTTGTAAAGATATAAAAAATATAGTAAATAATAAAACAGAAAGATTTGTAATAAAACCTAGGGTAGAAAATATACCGAAAAGAAAACAACAAAAAACTATTATTTTATAAGCCACAATTGAATTAGGAAAAATATTAAAAAGAGATATTTGTGGATATTTTTCTTTACAAAATCTTATATAATTTTCACCACTAAATATTTTATTTGGATGAGAGAAAAATAAAACATCTTTAATTGACCACCCAATAAAAGCGGTTGCATATCCACAAGTTATAACTCTTAAAAAAGCCGCAAAAGAACTTTCTATCTGATAATTAAAAAAGAAATTATATATATCTATAAGATTCATTTAAGCTTAGAATCAAATATTAAATTTGATCTATCTTTTATTTCGTTAGAAGAATAAGGGTCATACCATATTTCTTCTATTTTAAAATAAATTAATTCTTCTGATTTATTTTTTAAATATTTAGTTATATTTTCTAAAAAATAATTATTAAGAAAAAAAGAAAAATATTGTTTATAATAAAAACAAATAGTCAGTCTTGAAGCCCCAGAATTTATTACAGTATCTCCAATATTTTTTGTATCTCTTAAATACCATATATACGTTTTTTTATTTGAAAGAGCTGTTATTTTTATATCGTAATACATAGGCCCCATGCCTATAAATAAATCCCACGTAGAAAATAAACGAATTTTATCTAAAAAAATAAATATCTTAGGAGAAATAAATGTTTTAATAAATAAAACATCTTTTAAAACAAAGATTACAAAAAAAAATAAATACAAAAATAAAAAACACGCTAAAAACATTTAATTTCTACTGCTTTTTCTTCTAATTTATTTATAGTCTTAAAAAAGAATGTTTGAAATAGTCTTCCTTCCTCTAAGTCATTTGAGAACCCGTTAGCTCCTTGATGAGGTATGTCTGATCTTTCTAAAATCAACCTATTAAAAACTGCTCCAAATGAATCTACCCATTTCCATCTAGATTCTGGATTTATAGGCACATCCGTAAACATATATTCTTTATTATTCATTTCTTTTCCATGAATGTGTGTAAAATTCATTAAGCCCGCATTCAAAGGCTGTAAAGGATTTAAATAAATTAGTCCTGCCCAATTTTTATATCCTACGTTATTCCAGCTATTCTTAGGATTAACACAATGAGTATGTACTCTATTTCCAGGTTTTTCTGTAGGACAAATAGGCTTAAAATGAAAACAACAATTCCATCTAGTGCTTTTTGAAGAGACCTCTCCATTAAAATATGGATCAAAAGTACTATTCCAATGTTCTAAATCTATGGTTTCTCCTATTAAAAATTCCAACTTAGATATAAGTTCTTTTGAACTTTTAAAAGGACAGTCTTTGGATTCTTTAAAAGGTGTGGCAAACCAACTAGAAGGTTCATCGTTATATGGACGATACGCTTTTTCTCTTAATTCTTTTAAAGCATACTGCCTTACTTCAATTGGATTTTCATAAAAATCATCTACAATAATAATGTCTTTTTTCACTTTAACAACTCTTTTAAACTACTATTAAAATATTTAAAATAGTAAGGATCTTTTTCAATATTCCAAAGCGTACCCTTCTTCCATCTTTCAAAAAACTCTAAGTTGTTCTTAACTCTGTTTTTCATCCCCGCCAAATTTCTATATAAAAAGTAAGAAGGGCTTGAGTGAAACCATTGAACTATAGATGATCTATCAAACTTTGCTCCAATAAATCCATGATAAGAATGTGGGCACACTTCGAAAGCAAATATACGATTATTAATTGGTTTAACTTCTTTTACAAGACTTTCTTCATCATAAGAAGTATAAACGCCAGTACCTCCACCATCTCCTTCTTGTAAGTCTTTTTTGTTATTAAAATAATACAAGAGCGCAACTTGTCTTACAACTTTATTGGTGTGAGGTTGAAGATCTTCTGTGTCTTCATCATATATGCAATCATGCGCTGCTATTTTAATCTTTTTAGATGGATCATCTATAACAGAGCAAACAGCTATATCTCCATGAGGCCAACCGCTTTTAGAAGGAGTTTCTGGAGATCCATTATGAAAATGCAAAGAATATGCAGTATGTTGATTTAATATTAATCCAAAAGTTTCTGCTATAAAATCTTTCCATATTTCACTTGTAAAAAAATCATATCCGCCTTTGCAATCTTCTTCTTTCATAGAATATATAAGAGCATTGTAAAATCTTTCGCTGTCTCCTATTTTTCCTGCTGGCTTTTTCTGGCGATCAATATATTTAGGAAATAGTTCGCACATTGAGTTGTATATTTCTTCTTTAAATAAATTATCTATTACAATATAATTGTATGGGCTATTAAATCTTTCTATTTTTATATCTGGCGAAATATATGGATGATTTTTAAGAAGTTCTAAATTCATAATAATTATATTATCGTAACCATAGAAAATCAATAATTTCTATGTGTAAGTTATAGGTATGAGTATATCTTCTTGGCTATTATGTGGTGTTGTGTTGCTTTATATACTTTATTTAAAAGAGAGAATTAAATAGATTAAGGCATTTGAACGCTCGCCGCTTAAGTTAAACTTAAAAATGGATATAAAAATTGAACAGCGCCAGTATTTAAACCAGAACCATCATCAAGGTAACTATTATTCTCTCCAAAACATATCATAATCGTACAAGAATCCGCTTTACCATCGACTATATCGCCTTCTGATGGGGAGGATTGAAATGTTGGTATTACGACTTTATGATTTAGAAATTGCCATCGATTAAATACTGAATTTTGATTTATTTGAGAAAGTTTTCTAAATCTTATTATTGGTTGACCAAGCCATTGATGATAAGATTCCCTAACTTTAGATGAATTATAAGTATTTAAATATGTATATGTAGCGCTGTTTCCAAGAAGATCAACTTCTCCGCCATGTATTACTGAATAATTTACATAACTTGCTACTCCTTGTCTTGAGAAATGTATAGCAATTGCACCAAAATTTAATGGTCTTAAAGGATCTTTACTAAGAACTTTATAAAAACATCCAAAATTAACAAATGTTTGGGATGGTGGAATATTGACGGTGCGCCTTATGGTGCTTAAACTCCAATCATTAGCGTGATTAGATGTACCAATAGTATTCTTCGTAACATTCTTGGCTTTGTGATTACCTAAAGCTGAACCAAAACTAGCAGCTTTTAAAGCATGAATTCTTTGGCCTCCATTAGGAACTGTTTCGTCTCCACCATTTGATTTTAAATAAAATTTTAAAAATACATTATAATATGGTGCAGATTGCTGCCAACCAACTGGTGCACTTTCTGTCCATTTGGGTATCCCATTAGCAGTAGGCAGATCTATAAATTGATGATAAGGGGATAAAGAATTATTATCTAGTATAGATTTAGGAAGATTAGGAAAAAGTTTAAGATTATTATATGAATTTATATCTCTTTTAAATGAGCCTAATTGTTTTGTGCCTTTTATTCTCGCGCCTTTTATTCTCATTATATTTAAATTACACTTTATTTAAGTCGCTCAAATCAAAATTTTCTTTTATAATTTTTCCACCAAATGATAAAGACGGATTGAGCAAAGTAGGCGGTATATTTCCTGGAGGCTATTTAAATCTTCCTAAAGGAATGAGCGGAGAAAACCTTCTCAAAATAGCAAAAGGCCTTAAACCAGCGTATGATTCAATCACAAAAAAACTGCAGAAGAAGAGATAAAAAGAAGAGGGGCTCTATAAGCTGTTAATTCAATTGTATAAATTTATTTTTTATTAAAAATTTTAATTATATCTTGAGAGATATGCTCTACATTAAATATAACCTTTAGCCAATCGTACCAATCTCTAGAAGCATCGTGGATGAATACTTCTGCCTTGGAATTATTATTTAAAGCTAAAAAAGTAGTCAAACCCCTTAAAAAACCGTCTAAGATGTAAGTATCATATTTTTTATAGTCAATCGCTATTAAATCGTATAAAATTTTATTTGGTATTTCTTCATCATACTTCCCCCATTTTTTGATAAAATCTTCCAACAAAGAAGGATCATTTTTAGACAAATCATTTATCATAAACTTTTCATCAGTAATATTAAAACTATTTTTATATTTAAGACAAGAAAGATAGCTTTCGCCCCATTCATAACTTGTAAGAGATTCATTCTCTTTTAAATTTTTCAATAGTATAATAGCCGAAGAGCCAAGACCAAAAGTTAGATAATTACTAGGAGACGTTACGCTTTCTAAAATGTCTTGAATTTCTCGTTTTCTCATGTCAAATGGTCCACCCGCAAAATAACTTTCGCTAAGTTCTTGGTCTATGAGTTGGGTGTTTAATGGTAAACCTTCATTTGTTTGCTTTAAAAGCTTAAATATATTTTCTTGATAACCTGTATGTTCCCATACGCCATTTACCCACCTATTTTCGTAATGAACTCCAGATTGACCCCCGCCAATAGATTTGTTTACAACCGACTCTCCGCATTCCCATAATTGTTCATCAATATTTCTCCAAATTCCATCTTTTTGTATTTTCTCTATTAATCTTTTGGCGGAAGACAAAGAAGTTAAATAGGCTTCGCCCCAGTCGCCAAGCCTTACAATGTTGATGCTTGGATCTTCTAGTAAATGTTTTTTGCTTTCTAAAAAAGGCCAAAATGCTTCATTTAATTCTATGTCGTCTTCTATAAGACATACGTAAGGAATATTATCTTTGACTTGTTTTTTCCACGCTAAAAATTTTGTTAAAAAAACAGCTAAAGTTCCGTAAGTTCTAAATCCAAGTTGATAAAGATTTAATCCAGATTCTTTTAAAGCAAGTTTAACTAAGTCTTTATTCCTACCATCTACAGAATGTATTATTTTGATTTCGGGGTATAAATTAATATTTTTCTTTATCCAATCATATCTTTCAGAACTTGGATCTACTAGATTGTCTTTTAGGGTTGTAAGCCAGATCTCCATATAATAATAAGTTGCGCCAAGAGACACAACTTTACTGATCTTTTTCATCTTCTAAATATTCTTTTATATCTTTAACTAATTTGTTCCTTCTTCTGCGTTCTAAACTAGTAACTAAAAGAGCTAAAGAGATCGGAAAAAAGAATCTAAGAAAAAATCCCATATGGTGATCTTTAGAAAGAAGATCAAAATGATTAAGGTAAAGATCGCTGATTCCGTAAATTGTAAACAAAATAGCTGGAATAAAAACAATAAAAAAGAACTTTTCGTAATATTCAAGTCCATTCCACCAATCCTTTAATTTTTTGATAGTATCCAACATATAAAGAAGATTACAGCTAAAAGTGAAAACCAGAAGATGTTTCTTTTCTTATTTTCTCTTTTGTGATATTTCCAAAATTCAGCTATAAATTGTTCAGTGTTATTGCAAGATGGTGCTATTAATTTAACATCTCTAATTAATTTAGTTATTCTTTTATCCATGCTTTAGTTCTTTCTGTATCATCATCTATTAATATACTATTAAAAACTATAGCTTTGTATTTTTCTTCAATCCATTTTGTAACTCTTATTTGATATTCTGCTCTATTACCAGCAACTCCAACTGGCATAGTACCATGATTGCTGTCATAAACCCAAAGCATGCCCTTATGCTCAAAAACACATATTGCATGTCCTCTGTGTCTAGGTATAGATACTACATACTCTATCAAATTTTTATCAAAGATGACCTTTGTGCTATCTAATTCATCTGTATAATGAAATTGAAAAGCAAAAACTTGCGCCCATACATTTTCATCAGATAGTATATAATTGGCGTTAGAAGCAAAAACAACAGAATCAACAAAGCAAGAATTTGGTAGTTTGGATATGCTTCTGGTCTTTGCTAAGTTAAATCCAAATTGGAGTGCGCCATAAGCTATCGCTCCATTTATTAAAAGTACTAATGTTAGTTTACTTTTCCATCCAAACCAAGCGAAGAATCTTTTAATTCTATTCACTATTTAGTATAGATTACACTAAAGCAAAAACGTTCAATCTATATTTTAAAACCAATACTCTTCTTTCATTCTTCTCATCAAGTTAATCCAAATTTTTAAATGTGCCGCTAATTCTTTTTTGTTTGAATTTTCAAAACCCTCTACAGCTTTTAAATAAAACATATTTAAGTTTGGATAAGACCTCCTGCGTCTTTCTAAGCTGTCTTTAAACATACTTAATAAAACAAAATAATACTTTGCTATCTCTTCGTCTGGCTTCCACAAGCTTTCCCAGTCTTCTTGTATTGTAACGTTTTCTATCTTGTGTTTTTCTAGTTTGGGATATATAGAACTAATAGTAGAGCTAACATAACTTTTTTCTTTTAATTTAAAATCTAATTCTGAGCTTATTCTATAAACATATAACTTAGTAAAAAGTTCAAAACTAATATGTAAAAGACCATCCTCTATTTCTTCTTTTGCTAATTCATTTATAATTAAATCTAAATCTTCTTGAGACTCAGATAGCAAGATGACTTTTTCTTCGCTTAAACCAGTTCTATACGATAGGTACTCTAAATCACCAATGCCAAGCATACAGTAATTTACACGAATCTAATTAATCTTCTTCAATAATTTCTGCGTTAGCTAATGTAGGGTCTAATTTTAAAAATTCTTCTTGATTAAATTCTTCTTCACCATCCCATTCGTATTCGCCTTGAGCTTTTTCCCAAGCGTCTTTCTTTGGGCGATCTGGTGAACCTGGTTTTGCTGGTTTATAATTTTTTCCCATTCTTTTTTTCTTTTCTCTAATGTTGTGCCAAAGACCTTTGTTTTTAGCTTGAAGATCTATCTCTAAAGTGGATTCAGAATCCTCGCTTGATCCACATCCTGGTTTGCCACAAGACCCAGCTACCTTACTAACAGGTTTTGCGCTCCACATTTTACAACTCCAATAATTTGCTTTCCATTTAGGACCAGGATTTGAGCAATTATGTCTTGCTCTATAAGCTTTTCTTCTTTCTGGATTATCTCTTTTAATTTCCATATTTGGATCGCCAAACTTAACGACTACTACATTACCTTTATCATTTTTAACATATACTCCAAATTTTTTATTACTACCTTTTGGAAGTCTAAAGGGTTTATTAAGAGCTTTTTTCTTTTTTTCTTCGGCTGAAAACGAAACAAAATCAACTTCAAAAATAGTTTTTTTCATTACTATAACATTACACTTATTTTGTCTCTATGTAGTAATTTTTTTGATTTTTAGGAGCTATTTTACCTATATATGCCTTTGCACATTTTAGTCCATCTTTTGATAATGGGAATACTCCATGTAAAAAGTTATCATTTTTAGAATATATAGCATAATATTTACTCTTTTTTACTTTGGGCATATTAATTATTCCACTTCAAATGGACCTACGGCATTTCTTAGTGTCTTTTTAAGTAATTTTAAATGGTGCAAATCCCAAGATTCTCCTGGTTTATTTTCTTTACTATTATCGAATTGTTTTTTTTCTATTATTTGGTCTAACAAATTAAAAGCTAATTTTAATTCATCTTTCCAATACTTTTCTGATTTTTTTAAATCTTCTGGCGATGCGCTTGGTCCCATAAAACTCATATATATTATATATAATAACTTGAATATATTCAAAACATAGTGTATAATTCAATATAGTTCTTTCTCATTGGGCCCGTACTGGTTTCGATTTTAGGAGTCGAAATTAAAATGCAGGTAGAGGTTTAGGTGGGTCTCTTTAAAAAGCCTTAAAAGTATTAACTGCTAAAACAGCCAAATACAAAGGTCATATCTCTGCTAGAGTTTCTCTAGTTGAGGAGACCGTATCTGTAGCCTAAGTTCTACAGCGTGATTACCATGACACATCTAATGGATAGTTGCGTATTTAGATGTCTTGGTCTTTAAAGTTTTTTTGTTCTTTATTGGCTTAGTATTCAAAATAAAATCGCTAAATATGTTTGTTGTTTTTCTATATAAAGCTAAAACTAAAAATAACTAAACTTGTAGTATTTTAATTTAAATTCACTAAAAGACAAGAGTTCAATTCTCTTCGGGTCCAAGCAAACGAATCCCCCTGTCTGCATTTTTATTAGACAATCGTATGTATACTTCATACAATCTTTACATGAACATAAAAAAGATAAAAATAATTTGCGCTAATTGTAATAAAGAGCATGAAATAAGACAAGGAGACTATAATAGAAAAATTAAAGCTGGTCAAGGTAAATTTTACTGCAGCCTAAAATGCTCTGGTAAAGCTGATTATAAAAATAATCCAAAAAAATTAGAAAAAAATAGAGGCGATATTAGCTTATTAAAAGGTTATGAAAGTAATAGGCTAGATGAATATAGTCCATTTAAATATCACGCAAACAAAGCGAGATCTAGAAGCAAACAAAAAGGATATGAGACAGATTTAAATGTACAATATTTAAAACAACTTTGGGATAATCAAAACGGTCTTTGTGCATATACAGGACTAGAAATGGAATTGGGTAGAACAAGCGGAGATGAAGATATTAAGAAAACCCCAATAAAAGCAAGTCTTGACAGAATAGACCCAAATAAGGGTTACATTAAAGGTAATGTTGAATTTGTATGCTATTGTATCAATGTAATGAAAAATGATTTTACAAAACAAGAAACTTTAAATTTTATAAATCAAATTAAAAGTAATTAAATTATTTACTCCCAAAACCGAATGGACATTTTAAGCTTTTTTGATGATCTGAAAATTTATTTCCATATATATCTACGCCATTCATGTATCTTTTACCTATTTGTCTTTTGTTTGAATACGTGTCTATTTCAGACCTTTCTCTACCAAAAAGAGAACTAGTTTTTCTTTCATTTTCAATAGTCTCTTTAGAGATAACTTCCTCATCAATTTTTAATTGATATTTATCTATAAAATGCCTTGGATATGGAAGCATGTAGCCTATTGGCGTATCTTTTTTAATTTCAATCAAAAAATTTGGTCTAGTAATTTTTAAATTAAACGTAAAATTTCTTCGTAAATTATCTGTTTCTACGCAAGCAGACATATGAACTATACCATCTATATAATAATTTGGCGGATTCATTATTAATGTGTTTACTCCTTTTGGAGTTCTTATTATCCAAGGAGTTTCTATTGTAATTGTACCCATACCGAAATGTGATTTTATTTGTTGGTAAGGAGGTTGCTGTCCATCATGAAAAACTTTTACTGCTTGTGGGCATTCATCTCCATTCCAAATAACGCTAAAATCAAAAGCTGCCTTCAAAATAAATCCGTGTTCATTAGCTATAGTTAATGGAAGACAAAAATAAGCATGATCTATAAACCAATCTCTTAATTTTTTACCATTTAAATTAACTATCAAATTTTTTGCTGCTTCTTTATAAACATCATGATGAGTTATGGCTAGTAATACGTTTTCTGGAACGTCTACAAGATCAGGAATATTTTCTTTTATATCTAAAGTTTTATTCATTTATAATCGGATGGTTTTAAATGATATTTTGTTTTTTCACCATTTGGAAAAAAACCTTTAAAATAATCTAATACATGTCCTATCTGTTTTTCTCTTTTAGAAAGAAATTCATTTCTTTGATGCACTTCGTATTGATTGTCTTTTATAAGTAAATTAGTTTTAATATATGTGTCGTCAAAAAATACCATTCTAGCTATTGGTTCTCCTTTTTGGATAGTAAACTTTCCTGCATAATTGCACAAACACACGATCCCAAAATGAGCAGGATTCCACCATGTTTCGACTAATCCTTCCATTACAGAAAAAGGCCTACGTACATTCGGTATTCCTTTGATGAATGTAAAGCATCCTTCTTCTGTTTTGGGGATAAAATGAGCTTGAACAGTAAAACTCCCACAAGCAGAATGATTGTCTACTACTGAATGAGCTGCAGACTCTAAAATTTTTATATCTGCATTATGATTTTCATCCCCATCCCATTCTACTTCAAATGTAGCTGGGGATAATATATCATAACCTAGACCATTAGCCATCAAAAGCGGTAAACAAAATTTAGCATGCTGTATTGTTTTTCTGTCTTTTTCCCACCAATCTCTATATATTTCTGGTTTTTTGGGCAAAAGAGATTTATCGTACGGAAGCATAAGGTATAGTTCTATATCTTTTTCTTTTAATACTCTTTTTGAAGGTTTCTCTTCTGATTCAGGTTTATTATTTTTATTTAAAAATGGACAACTCATATTTTTGATTTATCTCCAGAAAAAATTATCTCAAGATCTTTGTTGGTATTTTCTTTAATATATTTAAATATAAAATTTTTCATAGCATCAAATGATATGAATTTTAAAAAATTAGGACCATCTTTTGCGCTATCAAGAATAGTTTTATAAATTCCTAAATTTTCTATAACATCACATTTATTCAAAATAAGTTTAGTTGTACCAGAAATATTTATGGCTTTAATAAGGTGATTAAGCCTTATCCAATTGGCGCATCTTTTTCTTCCAGTAGTAGATCCATACTCATTTCCTAATTGAATAAGCATATTTATTTCTTCATTTTCCCATAATGAATTTGGAAAAAGGGGATCTACTCCGCTTTTTGTGTCATAAATCTTAGCGATACCAATAATATCTCTAATAATTTTAGGAGAAAATCCTAAAGAACAAGCTGAATAAGGTAACGTTTCACTACTTGTAACATATGGATAATTTCCATAATTTATATCTAACCAAAAACTTTGCGCTCCTTCGCATAATATTTTACCATATAAATTCTCATCCCAAATATATTTTTTATCAATATAATCTTTAGCAAGATTACCGCACCTAAGCATCTTGTCTGAATAAGCGGGGGCTATACCTTGAGCCGTAGTGCCTAATTTTTCTTGAAGATGCAGTTTATCGTAAGCAATATGCTTCTCTGTTATAATATGTGCTTTAGGGCTAACCTTAACCAAAGAAGTGTCAAAGCCTTCTTTATTTAAATATTCTATCTCCTCATAAAATTTCTTTATATTAATAACGCAATTTGGACCAATAATGCTTAATTTGTTTTTAAATACTCCACATGGAATTATATGTGTTTTATATTTTTTATCATTGATGTAAACCGTATGACCAGCATTTGGCCCACCATTCCAACGGCAAACTATATCATAATCATTTGATATAGCGTTACTAATTTTTCCTTTTCCTTCATCTCCCCATTGAAGACCAAAAATAATATCTACATAATTAATTTGATTCATTCGCTAAACCTGAATTAGGTGTTTGAGCTTTTTCTAAAAAAGTAGCGAGCATTTTATGACAAAAATTATTTCCATTTTTACCACAACAATCTTTAAATTTTTTACTTTCGATTAGGCAATATTCATTTCTACCCATTTTAGGTGCTATTCTATGGATTGGGCCTCTTTCATAAGGTTGAACGTAAGGTTTTATTGACGAAAAATCTATGTCTCCATTGTCAAGCTGCTCAGCTTCGACTTCTATATATTTTTTTTCTTCATTCATAATCTGATGACGGAGACCTTAAATCAAAAATCGAGATATTTTCTGTTTCTCCAGAAGGACTTTTTATTTTCACAGTCGTATCATCTACAATAGACTGAACTGTTCCATAGTAATATTGATTTTTAATATAGTCTTTAACTACAACCATCTTTCTTCCAATTATTTTTTTTAAAATATTAAATTTTAAACTTGTTTTTTCGCTCATTTTTAAATAATACCATTAAGTAGCTTTAAAGTCAATATTTTTTAAATTTAAACTTTTATACCATATAGCCAAAACATATCTTTCTCCAAAAACCTTATTTACGCAATGCAAGTATTTTAAACCATCAAAAAATACTGTTTTACCCTTAGTGGGAACAATTTTCACAGCTTTTTCTTCTGTATTTATAATGGTTTCTCCTCCTTGAAAATCATCATTTAAATAAGATATAGAAGTTAAAACTGTAGTATTTCTTGCTGTGTCTAAATGGTAATTCTGATATGAATCATTAGGCCACTTCACAATATCTATATGTTCTTCTATTAAATTTTCTTTATAGAAATTCACAGCAAAATTTTTAATAAAATTTTTTACTTCGAAAATATAATTTTGTTGTTTGCGAAAAGGTATTTGAAAAACATTTAATGGGAAAGAGGTTCCCCATAGTTTACTTTTATCGCTGTTATCTTTATAAATAGATATTAAATTATTACAGCAATTAAAATCTAATAAGTTTTCTACGCTAACAATCATAAATAATTTAACAAAATTTCATTCTTTTTATTAATTAAAACAAACGAACATTTTTCTTCGCAAAAGCTTCCTGTATTAATACATTTGTCATCATGATCAGGGATGTGACTATGCCCATATATAACTTTATCGTATCCATTCTCTTTTATATATTTGAGAGCGTTGTATTTTATTTTTCCGCTTTTTTCAACAAAATTTTTAGTATGGTGTTTGAAAATATCAAAGAATATCTCTCCTATAATAGTTTTTCTAGCACAATAATATATTTTAATTATAAGATTACTAATCCATTTATACTTTGTAAAATATATATCAAATATATCGCCGTGAACTATTAAAATCTTTTTTCCGTTTAATTCTATTTCTAATTCGTCTCTACAATCAAATCCTAATAAGATGCTCATAAACTCTGAATTAAGAAAACAATGATTGCCTATTAAATAAATTACTTTTGATTTCTTGCTTAGTTTTCTTAATTGTGACAATACTTTCCAATGATTCTTTTTTAATCTTTTTAAATTATGATGGTCGAAAAGATCACCAGCAATAATAATATTTTTAGCTTTATATTTTTTTAATACTTTTAGTAATACTTCTGGTTTTGAATCTTTGTCTCCAAGATGAATGTCTGAAATTATTAAATATTTATTTACCATGAGAGAAACCTTCGTACAGACTGTTAGGTGTTACTCTTATGGCTCTAATTTTTTCTGTCCATAACCCACCGCGCATCTCTTGAATATTTCTAAATCCAAGATAACTCATGGCACTTCTTAAACCATTAACGAAATCAAATACTACATCCTCTAAGGTTTTGTTGGTGATCAAAGGAATTAGCGTAGTATCTCCTTCTACAAAAAGATTTTGTTTTGAGCCATCGGATAAATCATAATCTTCAACAACATCTTTGCTAGCCATTCCTCTATATTTAGCATAATACTTTCCTCCCCTTTTTACAATATTTTCTTCATCAACTATATCACTTAGTCCAGCAAAAATTCTTCCACAAATTACAGCGTCTGCTCCACTAGCTATAGCTTTCACAAGATCTTTTGGATATCTTATGCCACCATCCGCTAAAATACTAGGGCGATTATCATCGCTAATGTTTTCGTGTCTAAAATAATCTAAATTAGCTAGTTGCCAATTTCTTGCAGCTTTCCATGCATAATACAATCCAGTAACGCTAGGACAACCTATTCCAGTTTTCATTTGGGTCAAACACATACTCCCAGGGCCTATTAAATGCCTAAAGCCATCAGCTTTTAAATTAGCTAATCTATAGACGCTTTCTTTAGTGAGAGTATTACCAACGATAATATCTTGATTATAACTAGCAGTTTTGAATTGAATTAAAAAGTCTTCGACATTTTTAGATAGACCGTTCGCTGTGTCTAGAAAATAAATATCTGTATAATTTTTAGTGGCTTCTACCCTTTCGTGAAAATCTTTTAAACCTATTGCAGTAATACAAAAACCGCTTTCATCTTTTATTCTTTTCGCTTTTGCTGCTTGCTCTTCTACGGACATAAATCTATGCAAAACTCCTGCTCCACCTAATTTATTTATTTTAATACAGCCTTTAACTGAAGAGACAGTATCCATAGGAGATATAATTATTGGATAATCTATATATTTTGTCCTACTTATTTTAGTTATCGTATTAACCTCTTTTCTGGAAACAATATCTGAAAAGTTTGGTAACAAACAAATATCATCGTAACCTATTGATTCTTTAAAATTAAACATAAGAACAATTTTATTTTATATTTATGATTGGGTCAAGATATTTTTGCCAAGATCAATTAAAGCTCTTTTACTTCTCATAGCGTGGATTAAGGCTGGTTGTATAATATATTTTTCAGTAGTCATATAAGACTCATATTCCCAAGCTTTGTTATATGGAATAATGTTCCTAAATGCACCCGTCCAATCAGAAGCCCAATAATTAAAATAATAATCATGAAATCTTTTCTCTACTTTTTTGCTAACTATATTAGCTATATAAGCCATAGGGATTTCTTCTGTTATTTTATATCCTTTATTTGAAATATAATTATAGCATTTCATTCCTAAGTTTATTGCTTCGTCTATAAAATCTTTTTTGCAGATCCAGAATCCAGCGTTTGTATTTCTTATTTCTTCGTGATTAACTCCTAGTTCTCTATAAAATGTAGTAAGATCATTAACTTCTACGCCCCACCAATCTCTTCTAAGTGTTTTATACGAATTTATTGGACTTTCTAAAAAAGAATGCCAAGGAACTCCATCTTCAATAATATAAGATATACCAATCTCTGGTTTTCTAACAAAGAAAGAATCGCAATCTAAAAAAATAAAATAATCATAATCAAAATCTTTTAATTTATTTAAATATAAAAATTTAAATAAATAAGAGTTTAGGTCTAAAGATATATCTTTATCTATGCTTTTATTGATGCAATTTTTAAGTTCTAGATTTGAATAACAAAGAAAGTCTCCATGAATTTCGTGTCTATTAAAAGAATCGATAAGAGCTTGAGCCATATAAGCGTATTCTCCGTAAGCTATAGTCCAATAACAAATTTTCATATAGCATTAAATATTTTTTGCCATTTTTCTAAATGTTTTTGCTCATTGCACCATAAACTTTTATTAAGCTCTCTAGCTTCTTTACCCATTCGATATCTTAAGCTATTATTCCTAGCTAATTCTTTAGCGTATTGTTTAGATTCTTCTGCCGAATTAAATAAAAATCCAGTTTGATTATGAATAATTTGTTTTAAAAAGTTATGTTTTTTAGGAGCAATGACAGGTAAGCCTGTCAGCATAGATTCTATTGTCGCTCTACATTGAGTTTCCGTAAATGAATGATGACTATTATACATGTATAGGTCTAGTGATTTTAAAAATTCTAATGTAGGTTGAGTATTTGCTTCCATCAAATCCCACTTATCATCGAATTTAAACCAACTAAATCTTTCTTTAAAATTTTTATGGACTCCCATTATTTTATATTTTACCGAGTTAAGACCTAAATCATAAACCTGCGGAAAATCATCAGAAAATTTCAAATAATCTGGTCTGCTGTGTTTACCTACGGAAAAAATATCATTACTTCTATTAATTAACGGATACGATTCAATATCAAAATAATTTTCTATAAAAAAAGATTTATGCGAATCATATTTTTCTTTTAAGAGATTGTCTCTATGGTATTCATCTATATATAAAAGTGCATCTACGCATCCATTTTGAATAGCTGAGACTTCTTCTTCTAGTCTCCAAGTCATATCGTTTGACCATATAAATTTTAATCCAGACTGTTTAATTCTTTCTAGTCTCCACCTATCTAAAAATAATTTAAAATTACAAAAAGAAATTGCAAAGCCATTAAGTTTATATGGAAGCTCGTCCCAACTTAAAATTTTTACATTATGAGATTTTAGAAAATCTACATTATGCTTCTCTTTTAATCTAAAACTATCATTTGGTATTGAATGTAAATTAAAATTTGTATTATTACTGAATAATTTAATTAAATCTTTAAGTCTTGTATCTGCTCCACCGAGTTCAGATATCCATTGAAAAAAGTAAATATCCATTACAATTCGAATGAAAGTACGTTTTCAAATTGAAAAATTATTTTTTCTGCCTGATTTTTATCTTTTAATTCCTTTAGAACTGTTTGATTTATTGTATCTTTTAAAGACTTTACAATTTCAAATGCTTTACCTTCATTATTTTTTCTTTGACAAGAACATCCAGTATACGCCGCATCAAGATAATCTTTGATTATAGCCATTCTTCCATCTTTGTAAATTATGTCTTCATTATTCACAAGTAAATCATATAGGTGCTCTAGTGATCCTATCAATATGGTTTTCATAATATATATTTATCTAATATTTTATACACAACAATACCAAAAACATAATAAAATGGCAAGAATAAAATATTATTAAATAATAAACAAGAGAGTAGTACAACCCAAAAGCCTATGCAATAAGGGCAGCTAATTAGTTTGGTAAAGAAATTTTTATGTTTTACAGATAAATAAGTTATATAATCTATAGATATATTAATTTTCTTGTATTCTTTAAACTGATCTATTTTAAATAATTTATCTAGTTTAAATAAGCTAGAGTATTCTAAAAAAGCTTCTGTTTTGAACCAGATAACTAGTATAAAAATTATAAGACTTATTTGATTTAATATATCTATCATCTTGACAATAAATTATATTTAAAATAGAATAGGTTTCAAATATTTTTAATGAAAGAAAAATTTATATTAATGGCTAAGAAAATAGGCTTACAGATAGCGTCTACATCAGAAGACCCTCACAGAAAAGTAGGAGCAGTAGTATTAAATGATGAAGGAAGAATATTATCTACTGGATATAATGGTTTAATTCAAAATAAAAATGTAAAGAAATCGTTTTGGACCAATAGAAACACAAGAAGAGGGTATATGATACATGCAGAGGTAAATGCTTTATCTTGCATATCTAGATATGATAATCCATATTTTATATATGTGACACTTCTTCCTTGCGGTTATTGCGCTAATTTAATAGCTTGCTATGGAATAAAACATGTTGTATACTCAGAAGAGTATGAACACGACTGCTCTTCTAAAGATATTTTCAAATTTTATAACATAAAATGTCAAAAAATATAATTAAACTAATTGGAATATCTGGAGTAGCTACATCTGGAAAAGATACTCTTTGTAATATGATTGCTAGATATCTAAGCCAAAAAAATATAATTTCTAAAAGAATTGCTCTTGCTGATAATTTAAAAAATGATTTAAAAGATTTTATCTTAGATAAATTTTTAATTGATATAACTAAATCTACAGCAGAAGAAAAATCTCTCGTTAGACCAATCATGGTTTCATATGGAAAAATAAGAAGATCTATATCTAAAGGGACACACTGGACACAGAAAGTAGAGGATGAATTAGAGAGATTAATATCAAAAAATATTATACCAATAATAACTGACATTAGGTATATGGAATATCCAGAAGACGAATACTATTGGCTTAAAAATAAAAATGGCATTTTAATTCATATTTCAAGATTAGATCTTAATGGTAATTTAATACCACCAGCAAATATAGAAGAAAAAGAAAACGATGTAAAGATAAAAAATATGGCTGACTTAAAATTAACATGGAGAACGGAAGAAAATAATGATGCTCTTTATTATGAGCATTTAAAATTTCTAGAACAAATATATGGAAAACTCAATATACAAACTTAAAAACGATTTAGATCTTGTAGAAGAAGTAAAATGTAAGAATTGCAGCGAAGCAATGAAAGAACTAGAACAAAGACATAGCGGAGTATGTTTCTCTATGATTAAAAAATATTATAATGCTTTATCTTCCGTGGGAGTAGACCCAAATGAATTAGCGAAAGAGAAAGATTATGTTATGTATAAATCTGCACTAAATTTTGATCCTACAAAAAATATTAAATTTTCTACTTGGGTAGGTAATCAAATGAGATTTTATTGTTTAAATTCTATGAATAAAAATAACTCTTCAATATCTATGGATCATGAAAATATTAAAAATATTATTGAACAAAAGCAGTCTTTAGAGATATTTAAAATTATTCACAAAGAAAATTATGAATATATATTTAATATATTATCTAAATTAAAAGACAAAAGAATAGAAAAAATATTTAAAATAAGATATTTTTCTGATAAAAAAAATGTATCATGGAGTAAAATCGCTAAGAAACTAAAAGTCAGTACGCAAACAGTCATAAATTTGCATAACAAAACTTTAAAATTTCTTAAAAATAAATTAGAAAGTGACAAACTTTATGATACTATTTAAAAGGACAAAAAAATAAACAACGAAAGGTAAGTATATATGAATACAAATAATAAAACACAAAATGAATGGTCAAAAAGAGATATTGGAGCTCTCTGGAAAAGAGAAGGACAAAGTCAAAAGTATCTATCTGGCTATGTAAAAGTAGACGAATTAGGTATTGAAAAAGAGCTAAAAATTGTTGTATTTTCTAATAAGAATAAAAACAATAATGAAAAAGCTCCCGATTATAGAATCTATATTTCTAAACCATTAGAAACTACAAAATCATCTAACGAACCAGTAGTTGCTAAAAAAGTAACTGCTTCTGTTAAAAAAACTAAGGAAGTTGTAGAAGAAAGCGACGAATCTCTATTGTGAGAATTTGTCTAAATCTTCCAGTTAATTCTGTAAGTTTTGGTCAGGTTTCTACCTTATTATTGAGAAATTTTCTTCTTGATAGTAAGGTAGATCCTGATTTATTTGTTATAGGAAATCAAATAGATTTATCAGCTCAAGAATCTATCAATCCTAATTTTATAAAATGGATAGAAAATAAAATTTCTATATCATTAAGTAGGCATGATAGAAATAATCCTAATTTTAAATTATGGCATCTTAACGGTTCTTTAGAGAGTCTTTCTAAAGAACAAAATTTATTCACATTCTACGAATTAGATGCTCCAACAAAAGAAGAAGTAAACATCGTAGCAAATCAAAAAAATGTAATATTTAGTTCTGAATTTTCGGTAGAAAATTTTAGATCTAAGGGCTGTAAAAATGTGCATTACGTACCATTAGCGTTTGATCATTACAATTTTAAACAGACATCAAAAAAGTATTTTCAAGATGGAAGAATAGTTTTCAATCTATGTGGCAAATTAGAAAAAAGAAAAAGACATCAGAAAATAATAAAATCATGGATTAAAAAATTTGGAAATAATAAAAAATATTTCTTACAGTGCGCTATATTTAATCCGTTTTTAAAAATTGAAGATCAACAGAATCTTATTTTAAATATTTTAGAAGGAAATAAATATTTTAATATATCTTTCTTAGGCATGATGGAAAAAAATACGGCGTACAATGATTTTCTAAATAGTGCGAATATTATAATTGGTATGAGTGGCGGCGAAGGTTGGGGTTTACCCGAGTTTCATTCTGTTGCGTTAGGTAAACATGGAATTATTATGAATGCTCACGGATACAAAGGATGGGCTAATGAAAACAATTCTATATTAGTAAACCCTAGTAAGGATAAAATAGAAGCGTATGATAATATGTTCTTCAAAAAAGATATCCCATTTAATCAAGGACATATATACGATTTTGATGAAGAAGAATTCATACATGGTTGCGAAAAAGCAATAGAAAAAGTAGAAAAAGATCCAATTAATACAGAAGGATTAAAATTACAAGAATCTTTCTCTGATAAAAAAATGTATGATAATATTATAAATATTATAAATAAATAATGCCTCAATATATATATCAGCATCCCACTACTAAAAAAATCATAGAAATAATTCAAAGTATTCATGAGACACACGAATACATTGATAAAGAAGGTGTTAAGTGGGAAAGAGTATTTACGATTCCTCAATTAAATACAGAAGGTACTCTTGATGTTAATTGCACAGAAAAACAATTTTCTGAATTTACAAAAAATAAAAAAGGTACTATCGGTGATCTAATGGATAGAAGCTCTGAACTTTCTGAAAAAAGAAAAAAAATATATGGAGAAGATCCACTAAAAAAGAAATATTTACAAGGGTGGAAGAAAAAAAGAAAAAATAAAAGACATCCTACTTTAGAAAATTAACATATATGATCATATATGTACTAACTTTAGCTAAACATTTTAAAGAATGTCAAGATAGATTAGAAGTAATAAAAAACTATATAAAAGAAGCTAATTTAAATAAATACGAAATAATTTATTTCGATGGAATTAATGGAGCATTGCTGGACGATGAATTAAAAAACCCGAATTTAAGTGGTGCATTTTTATATGGAAGATTAAAGAAAGTTAAATGGTCGGCTGGGGCAGCCTTATCTCATATTAAAATGTGGAAAAATATACAAGATAAAGTAAAAAAAAATCAAGCTTTAGGAAATGAAGATTTCTTAATTTTAGAAGATGATGTAGTCGTAAATAGAAATATATTAAATATAATAACCAATAGTATACCAAATAACTATGATATTTGCTTTCTAGATACCCTAACAGAAGAGAATTTTAATTACAAAGATAATGAAATATATTCTACTAAAGTTAAAAAAATAAATTTTCAAAAACATAATGTTTTCCAAGGCGTTTACAATCCTCCATGGCCGGATTATCCAGGCATAGGATGTCATGCATATTTAATTAAAGGTGAAAATATAAATAAAGTCTTAACCAAAATGATTCCTATGGTTAATGAGATTGACATATCTATGATATGCAATCCAATGTTAAATATTTATATGTTCGACCCTAAAATGCATTTAGCTAAACAATTTTTTCAGCTAAATAATAATAATGAGCTGATGCCAATAGACGAACAAGTTAAAAATTATTCAAAAGTTTCTATGAGAGGTAAAATAGATAAACTATATAGTTAATGTTTATTTTTATTGATTAAATGCTGTTGAATAATTTCAAAATTTCTATCTAATTTAGCTTCTATCCTATCAAAATATATCTCAAACGACTCTTTTGTAACATAAGTAGTGCTTATTTTTAATGCTAAATCAGATATATCTTGTTGATGTTTTCTGCTTTCTGCTTCTACTTCTTTTCTTAAAGTAATAAAATCTGTGAAAGTTTTGTCATTTATATCTTTCATTAATTTATCTTGATTATCCATCATAGAAAAAAGACGGGTAAATACCCATCCTGCAAGAAAGGCTCCAATTCCAAAAGATATATTTAATAACCACTGAAGATGTTCCATATAAATAATTACACTAATGGGAATTAATATTATATGTAAAATTATAATTTTAAATCATTAAAATCGTTATCAGATATATCGGTTTTTCTAGCTCCTATTTTATAAGATTGTAGCTCTGTCTCTTGTGGAGCAGTTTGTACCTTACTACTATCCATATAGCTATCCATCCAACCAGCTATAGGATTATCTTTTTGATTAAAAATCTTTTTATATCCTAAAGATCTTAATCTGTTGTCGCATAACCATTTTGCATATCCCCCTAAAACTTCAGCATTTAATCCAAGTAATGATCCATTCTTGAAGAGGTACTGCGCCCACTCTATTTCATTCTTCGCAGCTTGTTCATAAAATGCATAAATCTTATCTTCGCTTTTCTTTACTATAGAAGTAAAACCTTCTTTATCTTCTTCTTTTAATATCTTAATGATATTTTGAGTAGTCGCAAAATGTAAGGCTTCATCTCTTTGAATAAATTTAATAATTTTGGCATTCCCTTCCATCTTGCCGCGATATCCAAAATAAAAAGAACAAGCAAAAGATACATAAAACACAAGCCCTTCCATTACATTAACGGAAAGAACACAATCAAATATTTTTTGTTTTAAGTCTTTTTTCTCATCTGAGCCAAGGATTTTATCAAAATTATTTTTTATTAACTCTGCTCTAGAAGTAATCTCTTTATCTTCCATAATGCTATCAAAAAATTTACTAGCATCTGGGTGCACATTATTAAGTAAATATGAATAAGAATAACTATGAATTCCTTCAAATCTTTGCCAAGTGTTCATACATATTTCAAGCTCTGGATTACTTACGTAATCTTTAAGAGAATGAATGCTTCTAGAAAGCATACTATCTCCAAGAGTTTGAAATTTTAAATTAGTATCAAAAACAAATCTTTCTTGACCAGCTAGTTCTTTATAATCACTTCTGTCTTTGTTTAAGGATACTTCGTGGGGCCACCAAAAAAATTCTTCTTGTTTTTTAAATAACTCAAAAAATATAGGATATTTAAATCGATCATATCTTTGTAGATTGAGATCTTCTCCAAAAAATAATGGTTGTTTAGTATGGTCTATATTTTTTAAATTTAAAACTGATTTCATAGCTTATATTTACACTAATTTTTTAGAATAGACTTATGTACCCAAAAATCGTCTACATGTATCATACCAGAATTATTTCTATCATAAAGTTCTGCTACAAAATGGTAACCTTTAGATGATAAAAATTCCCGAGATTTATTCTTAGTATTCTTTTGTCTATAATCATCTACTTCAAAAGCTATAGTGTTAAAAGTAATATCACTTTGAAATATTTTGTATAAAGCCTCAAGAGTTACTTCTGGTGGCTCTAAATCTAAAGAAAGAAAATCTATTTTTAATGAAAAATCATATTTTAATAATAAATCTCTATAGTTAATATCTAAAGCGTTTTGATTAATAAAAATAGAATTAGGTCTATTAGAGATCCATTCGTTTTGAAATGATTGATCTAGCTCTACTGCGATTCCTCGCCAATTTCTTACCTTTTCAAAAAAGTAAGTATTACTTATGTGTCTGTAATGATGAGCTCCTATATCTAAAAAATATCCATTAGTTTTAAAATCTAAAAAATTATCCACAAGCCTATCCTGTCCTATCTGAGAAAAATACATTTATAGTTTACATGCTCCAGAGGAGCAATCTCTATCTTCTTTTTGGTTCATTAGCTGTTCTTTATCTCCATCATCGCTATTATTGTAATATAAGCTAATTAAGCCTAAACTATAAGCATACATAATTTCTTTCATAACTTTTGAATCTGGAAGAATATTGTTTTCATAATGTGAATAATTATAGTATACATTAGTTGAAATAGCCATGTCAATATATTTTTGAATAATAGCATTAACTTTTAATATTCCAGTATTATCTTTAAAATCATAGGCTAATTCATAATTATCATCATATTTACCAACCCCTGGAACTAATACTGGTAGCTTACCCATTTTACTCATTTTATACGTTATTAAGCTTCTTATTGGCTCTACTCCATTAGTAGAAGATTGAATAACAGAACTACTTTCACAAGGCATACATGAAGATAATGTAGAATGTCTTAAACCATGTTCTTTTATTTCTTTCCTAAGAGATTCCCAATCTAAACAAAGTTTCCTTTTACAAATTTCATCTACTTTATCTTTGTATGTATCAATAGGAAGTATACCTTTAGCGTATTTTGTTCTATCAAATTTTTCGCATTTACCTTTTTCTTTGGCTAATTCTAAACTAGATTTTAAAAGATAATATTGAAAGTGCTCCATCCATTCGTCTAAAGTTGATAACGTTTTATCAGAAGTATATTTTAATTCATTTTTAGCGAAATAAGCAGCAAGATTTGTTATGCCTATTCCAAGACTACGACGTTTTTTTGCAAAATTTTCTGCAGCAATATTAAAATAATCTTGAAGCTCGATAATTTCGTCAAGAAACCTAACGATAAGATCACAAGTTTTTTCTAAATCTTGCCAATTTTTAATTTCAAGCATATTGACTGCTGAAAGAATGCACATTCCAATTTCTCCGTCTTTATCATTATAATCGTTTAAAGGAATAGTTGGATGTATAACTTCGGTACATAAATTACTCATTGTTACTTTGTCTAACCAAGCCCCATGATTATTAGCGTGATCTACGTTAAGAATATAAATTCTTCCAGTCTCAACTCTTTCTTTAATTATTAAAGAAAATAATCTTCTAGCAGAAATTTTCTTTTTTATTTTTAATTTTTTAGATTCGCATTCTTTATATATTTTATCAAAGTCTTTCGTGCCCCAAGCTTCATAAAGTTCTGGAACTTCAACAGTATTAAATAGAATAATGTCTTCATCTTTTAATACTCTATCGTAAAAAAGTTTACTCATTCCAACTGTATAATCTAATTTTCTAACACGATTATCATCTGTACCAGCATTATTTTTTAATACAACAATGTCTTCTATTTCATAATGCCACCATTGAATATTACAAGTGGCGCTTCCTCCTCTTAACCCATTTTGCTGCCAAGCTTTAACACTACTTTCATAGATTTTTAAAAAAGGAATCAAACCTGTATGCACTACTTCTCCGTTTTTAATTGGAGAGCCAAGAGCTCTAATTTTGCTAACATCTATTCCAATGCCACATCTGTTAGCTGTAGCCATACTAACTGCAGTAGCACTTGCTGTTATGCTTTCGCGAGTATCGTCAACACCAATTAAGCAACAACTAGCATAATTCTTACTAGGAGTTCTTACTCCAGCCATAACTGGCGTAGGAAGATTAATCTTATGTTTGCTTATAGCCTCATAAAATTTTCTAACATATGATAATCTAGTTTCTTTTGGATAGTTAATAAAAGCATAAGCAGATATTAATACATAAGCAAATTGAGGAGTTTCGTATATCTTATGCGTAACCCGATCTTTTATTAAATATTTGTCACACAATTGTTTTATACCAGCGTATGTAAAATCATAATCTTTTTCATGGTCCACAAATTCACCCATTTTGTTAATTTCATCTTCTGTATATTTTCCTAATATGATAGGATCATAAATTTTATTTTTTAGTCCTTGATTAAGGAATTCTAGTAATCTTGGAGCATGCTTTCCTTTCCATACATCTTTTCTAAGTTGATAATTCAAAAGCCTACCAGCGACATATTGATAATTAGGTTTTTGTACAGAAATTAAATTGGCAGCAGATTCAATTAAAAGTTTATGTATTTCTTTTGTTGAAACTCCGTCGTGCAAATTAATTTTAGCATTTATTTCTATATCCGTTAAGCTAACATTAGATAAATCTTCTATCGCCCAGTTAATTACTTTATGTATTTTTTCTATATCAAATTTTTCAGTTGCCCCATTTCTTTTTTTTACATTAAAACTTTTATTCATTAAATAACTTTCTCCAACAGATATATTTATGTTACAGTAGTTTTACTTTTTTAAAAAGAAAATTTTAATTTGTTATTAACATTTAATAAAAAGACATAATCAAGTGTATCGTTACGTTTAATTATTTAACTTCCCAATGAGCTCCCCAAAGCGGAGCTTTCCCTGTAAAAGGGCTATAAAAGTCTATTAGTTCAACTTCCCAATTGAGTCCATAAGCCTTTCGGCTCCTAACACTTATCAGACACCGGTAGGACTGTCATTCTCGTGTTAGCCCTTACACCTACACACCCATTATTACTAGTGGTTTTCTGGGTCGCAAGCTCCGATAGCGTTGCCCACGCGCGAACTAATAAGACTTATCGTTTCACGGAGTACGACAAACCTTATCCGCTAATTGAGCGGTATGTATGATTTATATTATAAAGTATTTATAATTTTGTCAAAAATTATTTTGACTTAAAAATATTTTTATTTTATAATTTTAATATGCGTATTAAAGTCATACAACATTCCGATGACAGGTTTATGAACGCGCTCAATTTAACTAAACCAAAGAATATAGAGTATTGCAAAAAATACAATTTAGATTATCAAGACTATATTGGAGATTTTGTTCCTAAAAGCATAACTAATGAAAGAAGAGCATACTGGAATAAACCATTTATATTAAAATCAATAATAGAAAATGAAAAATATGACTGGATTTTTTATTTAGATGCGGATGCTGTAATATTAAATCATGACATCAATTTAAAAAATTTTATAGAGATGTCCGACAAAAATGCTGAATTTATAGTATGTTACGTTAATCAAAAGCCACAAGATAGATATTGGAATTTTAATTTTGGAGTATTTTTTATTAAAAGTTCTGAATATATGTTGGATATAATTAATTCCTCAATAGAAGCTTGTGAAATAAACGATGGCTCAATAGACGATCAACCAATTTTTCAAGCCATGCTTAGAGAAAATTATAAAAAATTTGCTGAAAAAACTTCTACTTTTCCGTCTCACTCTTTTAATGATCATGGAAGCTTTATTTATCATGCCTTAGGACTTACCGAAAATAATACTGGAAATGAAAAATCTAAATTAGAACAACTTAAAGATATTATAAAAGTATGAGCAAAAAAGTTATAGTCACAGGAGTCACGGGACAAGATGGCTCTTATATGGTTGATTTTATATTAAATAATACTGATTATGAAATTTATGGCATAAGAAGAAGAAGCTCTAATCCAAATTTAAAAAATATAAAACATAATATTAATAACCCTAGACTAAAAATTATTATAGCTGACCTATCTGATAGCAATTCTATAGACGAAATAGTAAAAGATGTTAAGCCAGACTATTTTATTAATTTTGCGGCTCAATCTTTTGTAGGTAGTAGTTGGCAACTGCCTATACAAACATTTGATACTGTAGCTTTAGGAGTTCTAAGGTGCTTAGAAGCAATAAGAAAATATGCGCCGAATTGTAGATTTTATTCTGCTGGTTCTAGCGAAGAAATGGGAGATGTTTTGTATAGTCCTCAAGATTTAAATCATCCAATTAGACCTAGAAGCCCTTATGGAGCAGCAAAAGCTTCTGCTAGACATATAACAAAGGTATATAGGGAATCTTATAATTTATATGCTATTCACTCAATACTTTATAATCACGAAAGCGAAAGAAGAGGAGAAGAATTCGTAAGCAGAAAAATTACAAAAGGAGTAGCAAGAATATTTCATAGCTTAAAAAAGAATGAAAATTTTTTGCCAATTGAACTTGGCAATTTAGAAGCTAAAAGAGATTGGAGTCATGCAGAAGATTTTATTGAAGGCATCTGGCTGATGTTAAATCAAAATGAGCCCAAAGAATATATACTTTCTTCTGGCGAAACTCATACTATTAAAGAGTTCGTAGAAAAAGCTTTTAAATCAGCAGGGGTTTTAGCTCATTGGTCATATTCTTCTAATGAAGAAATTCCAGAAAATCTAGAATATAAAACTGCAATTAATTCCACACCAAGATATATGCCATTGACTTTGGTTAAAATAAATAAACAATTTTATAGACCAGCTGAAGTCAGTCTTTTGTTAGGAGATTCTTCTATAGCTAGAAATGAATTAAAATGGAATCCAAAAAATTCTTTTGATGATTTAGTGAAAAGAATGGTGAAAAATGATATAGAAAATAATGAAATTTCATAAAGCAGATTTAATAGTCGCAAGATATAAAGAAGATTTATCATGGGTAACATCTGAATACGATAATATTTTTGTATATAATAAAGGAGAAGAAGACTTAAATGGAACTTTTAATATTACTAAATTAGAAAATGTTGGTCGAGAATCTCATACGTATATATATCATATTGTAAATAAATACAATAATTTAAATGAAATAAATATATTTTCTCAAGGATCAATTAATGACCACGGCTTTTCAGAGAGCTATTTACACAAGCTATATATTGAAGCACAAATTTATGGCTATTCTTTAAACAAAAATTTTTATCCAGAATGGGTTGAACCATTTGGCGGTTATAAAAATTTTAAAATCAACAATCACGGAAACAAACCTGTTTCGAAATCAAGACATACCTTATACGAATGGAAAAAACATTTTGAAATCTCTGATGATGAAGGAAAGTTTAAGTGGTATCAAAAGGCTATTTTTGCTATTTCTAGAGAATATATTCATACTAGACCCTTAAAGTTTTATGAGAGTTTATTAAATGATCCAGAACTAAACGAATTAGATCCCGAAATTGGACATTTTTATGAAAGATCTTGGGCTAAAATATTTAACACAGAATAATTATGTATGATTTTCTAATTGTTGGTTGTGGTCTTTTTGGAGCTACATTTGCGAATAAAGCCAAAGAAAACGGTAAAAAATGTTTAATCATAGACTCAAGAAATCATATAGGAGGAAATTGCTATACAGAAAATATTGAAGGAATTAATATCCACAAGTATGGCCCTCATATATTTCATACAAATAATGATGAAATTTGGGATTATATAAATAAATTTACAAAATTTAATAATTATATTAATAGACCAAAAGTTAATTTTAAGAATAAATTGTTTTCTTTTCCTATCAATCTTTTCACATTATACCAGCTTTGGGGAGTTAATACGCCAGAAGAAGCGAAAAATAAACTAAAAGAAGTTAAACTTAAAATCAAAGAACCAAAGAATCTAGAAGAATGGATATTAAGTCAAGTTGGGGAAGAAATTTATCATACCTTTATATATGGTTATACTAAAAAACAATGGGGAAAAGAGCCCAAAGAGCTTCCATCTTTTATTATAAAAAGACTACCAATTAGATTAAATTTTGATGATAATTATTTTTTTGATAAATATCAAGGAATTCCAATTGGGGGTTATACAAAAATGATAGAAAATATGGTAGATGGTGCGGATATCATCTTGAATGAAAATTATTTTGACAGAAAAGATTATTGGGATAAAAAAGCTAAATGTATAGTTTATACTGGTAAAATAGATGAATTTTTTAATTATGAATACGGACAACTAGAATACAGAAGCTTGAGATTTGAAACGAAAAAATATTTAATTAAGGATTACCAAGGAAATGCGGTTATAAACTATACGGATTATAATATACCTTACACAAGGATAATAGAACATAAACATTTCGAATTTAAAGACCAAGAATACACATATGTAACTAAAGAATATCCAGACGAATGGAATAAAGACAAAACTCCATACTACCCAGTTAATAATGACATGAATAATGAAGTTTATAAAAAATATAAAGATTTGAGTGTAAAAGAAACAAAGGTAATCTTTGGAGGGAGATTAGCAGAATATAAGTATTATGATATGCATCAAATTATTGGATCTGCTATAAATAAATTTAATAAAATAAATGAATAAAATAGACATAGTTATATCTTATTATAATGAATCTGAAATTAATTGGATTTTAAATGATATACCAAATAATTTTAATGTATATTTTTATCAGAAATTAGATGAATCCAATTTAGAACCGACTATGTCTTTATCTTATTTTTTAACAACATTACAAAAAAATCCAAAATCTAAAATATTAAAATTACCCAACGAAGGCAGAGAAAGCGATACATACTTACACCACATAATAAAAAACTATGATAATTTAGCAGATTTAACAATATTTACTCAGGCTGAACCTCATAAGCACTCTCCTGATTTTTCGAAATTATTAAAAAATTATGAAGATTATGAAAGTTTTCAGTGTTTGACTGACCGATATTCAGATGAACACGAAGTTCCTCCAAAAAAAGTTTTAGAGGCAGAGCACATAAAAAATAAGCATTTAAAAGAATACAGATGCTCAGGGCATCTTTATAATTTAAAGTATTTATTAGCGGCAGATTATTTTTTTCCATATGATATGAATTTATATTTAGAAGTTTTAAAAGAACTTGGATTTCCAAATGAAAAATTTACAAGTATAGATAGTTTGTGTCATACGCTCAAGAAAGATGCTAATATCAATATAATTGAAAATTTTTTAAATAAATGCGAGATAACTCCAAAATTTAATCAAAGAAAATTTCCATCAATATATTTTATGTGCATTGGCGCATGCTTCGGTGTTAAAAAAGATAGAATTTTACAAAACTCTATAGAGAGCTATAAAAAAATAAAAGATTTAAATTTAAAACACTGGGTGTATGGATATTTATGCGAAAGATCTTGGTCGATAGTTTTTGGCCCAGCATATGACACAAAAACATTACTAAGGGACTTAAATATATTCCCCAGTGACGGAGAAAAATGGTGGCAATCTTGAGAAGACGGGCGATACGCTTACAGATTTTAAAATTAAAGAATCACACAAAATTATAATTTTTTTTGCTGCCCATTCATTAGGAACAGCGGACCAGTTTATTGCTGATATAAAATCAAATGTATTAGTAAATACGGACTTATATTTTTTATTTATTTCTTTAGAGAGATCAACATATTCATTTTCTCTTAAATCTTTACAGGCCACCACAGGATTATTTATTAATTCAATTAAATTTAAGATTTCTTGATCTTTAAAGATAGGATATTCCTTTTGAAGTTGCGCTAACTCCCAAGGGTTATGGATCTCGATCTTATCTTTATTATAATAAATCGAGCCATAGTTTTCTATCATGACTTAAATTACACATTATTTCTAATTAAAAAGTGTAAAATATTCGTGGAAAAAATTCATAAAATTATTAAACTGAACATAATCTCTTAAGTGTAATCTATGAGTCGCTATTAAAAAAGAATTTGACAATAAAATACTATCGTGTTAAACTTATTTAGTGAATAGTCATAAACTGTGCCAATTTATAATTAAAAAGTATATACCAATCAATATTAATTGGCCTAGAGAAATAAAAATAGCCCAAAAATTACTCAAAGAATACAAAGGATATACCTTTTGGAATAATTTAAATCAAATTAAACTGAATAGTTTAGCTTGGTTTCTTACTGAAGATGGCAAAAGATTTATAAATCTTGAATTAAAGAAACAATCTTTAAAAGAGATAAAAAAACAAATTCATAATATTCAAGACAAAAAAATAGGAGAAGATAAAAAGACTTGCCAAAAACCCAAGAATGTACTAGAATTTATAAGATTATGGGACGTAAACTAAAAGAAGAATCTGCAATAGAGTCCACTGGACCTTCAGCAAAATCAAGGCTTTTATCTTTTTTAAAAGAAAACAAAGAAGATCATTATAATTTTGAAGAAGAAATTTATTATAAAGTTTCAACTGGTAGTTTAAATCTTGATATAGCGACTGGAGGAGGATTAAGCCCAGGACTGCATAGATTTCTTGGAATGAATGAAGGGGGCAAGACTAGTGAAGCATTAGAGGTTACTAAGAACTTCTTAAACTCAGTTAATGGCTCAAGAGCTTTATTGCTTAAAGCCGAAGGAAGATTAAGTAAAGAAATACAAGAAAGATCGGGCATTAAATTTGTTACAAATCCAGAAGAATGGGAAGATGGCACTTGTTTTGTATTTGAGTCAAATATATTTGAAACAGTTTCTGAATTAATGAAAGACTTAATTCAAAATAATGATGAAAATAAAAGGTATATTTTTATTCTAGATTCCGTAGATGGTTTAATGACTAAAAGCGATAGTCAAAAAAGCTTAAATGAAGCAACTAAAGTTGCTGGTGGGGCAGTTATATCTTCAATGCTAATGAAAAAGATTTCTCTAGCTTTATCTAAGCGCGGACATATGGCTATATTTATTAGCCAAGTTAGATCAGACATCAAATTAGATCCGTATGCTGCTAATAAAGATATTAGGCAAACAACCGCTACAGGTGGAAATGCTCTTTTGCATTTTGCTAATTGGATTCTTGAATTTGAACCAAGATATAACAAAGACCTGATATTAGAAAAACCTAATGAAAAATATGATCAAATTAAAAATAAAATTATAGGTCATAATGTAAAAATTACTATTAAAAAATCTACAAACGAAACGACTAATTCTAAAATTCAATATCCTATTAAATATGGAAGAAAAGATGGCTCTTCTATTTGGAAAGAGTACGAAGTAATAGACCAAATATTATCATGGGAATTTGCTACAGCAAAAGGGGCTTGGGTTACATTTACTGATGAGATAATTGAAGAGCTTAAAAAGTCTAATTTAGAACTTAAAAAACAGCATCAAGGAATAGATAATTTAAGATCTTATTTAGAAGATAATAAATCAATCGTAGATTATTTTTACAATAAATTTATAAACACATTGGCATCATGAGATTATTAAATATTAACGGTAAACTCGTTAATAAAAATGTAAGAAAAAATTTAATAGACTGGCAGGGCAAAAGCAGAAGCAAACTACAATTAGAGTTTAAAAATTTCTTTTACCCACTTTGGAGAAACCATATAGTTTATGAAGAGTTTCCTGTATATGGGACAATGCTTAAAGTTGATTTTTTAAATGCAACAAAACGAATAGCTGTTGAGATACAAGGAAATCAACATGAATCATTTAATAAATTTTTTCACGAAAACTCTAGATTAAAATATTTACAAAGCATCAAACGAGATGTTCAAAAAGTTAAATGGCTAGAGATGAATAATTTTAAATTCTTAGAGTTGTACGAAAATGATTTAACAAATTTATCACCAGAATATATAGAAGAAAAATGTGGAATTTTAATTATTTAAGTGTAAAAATTGTTGGTGACAAATAAAAAAAAGTTTAACTTTCCAAATAATCTTCTTAAACAGCTAGACGAATGTAGTTTTGGAGGATATATTTTATTTAATTTTAATTCTCAAGGAGACCCACAAGTTTTTACAAAATTTGACAATCAAATGAATGCTATGGCTTTGCTATATTATTTAGGCTCATGGATTAGCACCGTGGATCAAATGAATATAGACGCTACGGCTGATGCAATAAACAGAGAAAACAATAAACATAATAGCCAAGAAGACGAAGAATCAGAAGATTAATACTTTACTTGACTTTTAAAATATAAATAGATATCATTATAGAGATGATTTATTCTCTTCAGATTGAGCGCCACGTATTAAGCGGGCTAATAAAATATCAACATTTATTCACAGATGTAGACATCTTCCTATCAGAAGATGATTTTTATCATGATGTTCATTCTACTATATATGCTGTATACAAAAACACTAAATATAAAGGAGAAAAAGTAGATAAAGTTTTACTAGCAGAAAAAATCAAAAATTTAGGCATTTCTTTTAAAGATGATATTAATATATATGACTATATAGATAATTTAAGTTTTTCTCAAATAACAGAAGAAGCCACAATGAATGCCTGTAAAGAGCTAATGAAATTAAGAATAAGAAGAGAGATAGCGGAAACAGCAGAAAAATTAAAAAAATATGTTGCCGAAAGTGGAGAAGAACCAATAGATAAAATTATATCTGAGGCTGATGCGATTTACAACGATAAAATATCTTCTTATGAATCAAATGAAGAGCCAGTAAATCTTTTTGAAAACGTAGAAGATATCATCGAAGAAATTGGAAATTCTCCAAGAGAAGAAGTTGGATTAATAACTCCATATCAAGAATTTAATAGGCTGTATGGAGGATTAAAAAATGGCAATATTTATGCAATTGTTAGTAGACCTGGTCAAGGAAAATCTACTTGGATAAATGATATATGTTTTAATACCAGTAAAATTCCAAGAAATAAAACTAAAACACTAGTTCTAGATACAGAGATGCAAACTCTAGACATTCAATTAAGGATGATATCTTCTATGACTGATGTTCCAATGTGGTATTTGGAAACAGGAAATTGGAGAAAGAACGAGGAAATGACATCAAAAGTTAGAGCTGCTTGGGCTGTCATTAAAAATCATGAATATTATCATTATCATGTCGGTAGCAAAAACATAGATCAGATCTGTTCTATTATTAGAAGGTGGTATCTTTCTAAAGTCGGACGAGGAAATCAAGCTCTGATCGCTTATGATTACGTTAAGCTTACTGGCGAAAAAGTTGGTCAAAATTGGGCGGAACATCAAGCGATAGGACAAAAAATAGATAAGTTAAAAAGAATATCAGAAGAAATACAATGTCCAATTGTAACAGCGATGCAATTAAATAGAACTGGAGAGAATTTTAATAGAACCGCTGCCAATGTAGTGGACGATAGTTCTGTCATAGCTTTGTCAGATAGACTTCAGTGGTTTGCTTCTTTTGTAGCCATCTTTAGGAGAAAGACATTAGACGAACTGGCTCTAGATGGTCAAGACTTTGGCACTCATAAACTAATACCAACAAAAACAAGATTTCAAGGAAAAGAAGCAGCCGGACACCAAGATTTGGTTAGAAGACTGGACGCTAGTGGCAAACAAATTTGGGCTCAAAATTATTTAAATTATAATGTACATAATTTTAAAATAGAAGAAAGAGGTTCGTTATTAACAATCGCTCAAAGGCAAAGAGAGCAGTATGAATTAAATGATAGAAACCAAAATGATGGAGAAATTTTGTGAATGTAAAATTTATTTCTGTAACTCAACCCAGTGTTGAAGGGATTATCAACTCAGAAGATTTAGTCGCTTATTGCGCTAGAGTCAGTAACCCGTCGAATCAAATAAATACAGAAACTGCGCCTAAATTATTAAAATTTTTAATAAAACATAAACATTGGTCACCATTAGAAATGGTAGATATGACTTTAGAAATAAAAACTAGTAGAGCTATTGCTGCTCAAATTTTAAGACATAAATCTTTTTCATTTCAAGAATTTAGTTTAAGGTATAGTACTGCTACAGAATATGAAGATATAGAATTAAGATTACAAGGAGATAAAAATAGACAAGTCGGCGAGAATTTATTGCCAAAAAATAACCCAGCTCATGACTCTTTAAATCATTTGGTGGCAGAAGTTTTATCCTTAAGTGATCATTGTTATAATACAATGATAGAGAACGGAATAGCAAAAGAAGTAGCAAGAATGATCCTTCCCTTAACTACTCAAACTACGATGTATATGAAAGGTAATTTGAGATCTTGGGTTCATTATATAGAATTAAGAGCAGAACAGAACACTCAAAAAGAACATAGAATTATAGCAGACGAATGTAAAAATATCTTTATAGAAAAATTTCCAATAATCTCTGAGGCATTAGAATGGAAGAAAATATAAATAATATATATCAAATTCTTACGAATATTGGTTACTCTTTGAAAGATTATGGAAGAGAGTATAGAACTAAGCCTCTTTATAGAGATAGCGATAATGATACAGTATTAAGAATATACAAAGACACAGGTTTTTGGGTAGATTTTAAAGAAAATATAAGTGGAAATTTTCCGTTACTAATTAAAAAAAGTTTAAAATTAGACTCTGAAGATCAAGCTAAAGTATGGCTAAAAGAAAAAAATTATTCTTATATAAATAACAACGAAGCAGACCAACCAAAAATAAAAGATAAAAAAACATTTGATAAAGACCTATTATTGAAACTCGAAAAGAATCATTCTTATTGGATTAATAGAGGAGTCCAAGTAGAAACTTTAAATTTATTTAAAGGCGGATTAGCTAAAGCTGGCAAAATGAAAAATAGATATGTTTTCCCCATCTTTAATAGTAAAGAAGAAATTGTGGGATTTTCTGGAAGAGATATTACGAATGAAAGTAAAATAAAGTGGAAACATCTTGGAGATAAATCTAATTGGTGTTATCCAACGTGTTTTAACTTAAACTACTTAAAAGAAAATAAAGAAATATATCTTATTGAAAGCATTGGTGATTGTTTATCATTATGGGATGCTGGAATCAAAAATACTGTCGTTACATTTGGGTTAGAAATAAGCATATCAATACTGAATCTTCTACTTAAAGTAGATCCAAATAAAATTTATATCTCTCTGAATAATGATGCCGAAAAAAATAATGCCGGAAATAATGCTTCTCAAAAAGCTATTAAAAAATTATTAAGGTATTTTGACAATAAGCAATTAGAAATAAAATTACCAAATAAAAAAGATTTTGGAGAAATGTCTATAGAAGAAATAAGAGCATGGAAGACAAAAATTTAAAAATTTTATCTGCTTCAAGAATTAAAACCCTAGAGACTTGCTCTTGGGTTTATTGGAATAATTATCACACTAAAGTACCACAAACCCAAAATGATGGCGCACTCAGAGGAACGATTTGTCACACTATATTTGAATTACTCTTAAATTCAAAACATAAAAGACATTTTAATAAAATTATAAAGAAAAATTCTATTAAAGGAAGTGAAGCCATAACAAGATTAGTTAAAAAGTTAAAAGCAAAATTCGGATTAAGTGAATCTAATTTTGAAATACTAGACCAAATGATAATGGTAGGACTAAAACATGATTTTTTTGGCGAAGATGGTAAAATCATTCAACCAGAATACCCATTTGAAATAAAGAATGAAACTCCCAAGTATCATATCAAGGGTTTTATTGATAAGCCTATTAAAAAGAAAAAAGAAATGCATATAATCGATTATAAAAGCTCTAAATATAAATTTAGAGGAGATGACCTCGAAGCAAATATTCAAGCAATGATGTATAGTTTAGCTAGTTTAAAAACTTGGCCTAAATTAAAACCAATAGTTAAATTCTTATTTTTAAGATTTCCTAAGCAACCTATCCAAGAATTGACTTTTACAGAAGATCAAATCAAAGGATTTGAATATTATTTAGAACACATTAATGATTATATTAATAAATTTGACGAAAAATCTGCTCAAACAAACTTTGCGGCGGATAATGATAAAAATAAATGGATGTGTCAAGTTGGAGGATGGAAATGCCCTTATAAAGATTCATATGAATATTACGTTAAATTAAACAATGAAGGAGAGATAATAGAATCAAGCTTAGATGGTAAATTTAAAAATTTAAATGGATTTAAAGTAGAAAAAAGGGTATATGATGGTTGTCCAAGATGGAAGCAGCCTATCAATAAATCAGAAAATAATACTCTAACAAAAGACGAATTTTTAGATTGACAAGATAAATATTATAAATATAATTAGCTTATGGATGCATTACCTTTATTTAAATCTCACTATAGCATAGGTAGATCTATATTGACTCTTGAAGATGAGGCCCAAGAAGAATTTTATCCCAATTCAATTATTAATATTATAAAAGAAAATAATTTAAAGAATCTTTATCTAGTAGAAGATAATATGACATCCTTTTTACAAGCCTATACAAATTGCAAGAAAAATAATATTAATTTAAGATACGGGTTAAGATTAACTGTAACAGATAATCTAGAGGACAAAAGCGAAGAGAGTAGAGTAAAAAATTCTAAGTTCGTAATTTTTTTTAAAAATAATGAAGGCTACAAAAGACTTATTAAAATATTTAGTATAGCAGCAAAAAATGGTTTCTATTATGAACCAAGAACAGATTTTAAAACGTTAAAATCTATATGGGATAATAATGATTTATTACTCTCTGTCCCCTTTTACGATTCATTCATATTTAATAATGTATTAAAAAATACTCTTTGTACCCCACAGATAGACTTCTGCTCCCCTATATTTTTTATTGAAAATAATAATATTCCATTCGATAACTTAATAAAATCAAAAGTAATAGATTATTGTTCGAAAAATAAAAATCAAATTATTAATGTAAAAAGTATTTATTATAAACTAAAAACAGATTTTAAAGCTTACTTGACTTTTAGATGCATCAATGCAAGAACTAATTTAAATAAACCAGAAATTGAACATATGACTAGTAACGACTTTTCTTTCGAAAGTTGGAAAGAGAAAGAAAGAGGCTAAAATGGACGAGCATCTTTTAAGATACGATAAAAATAAAAATTATGTTTTTATTGACTGTGAGACATTTAATTTATGTTTAAATTTTTGTCACAATTTACCTTGGCAAATTGGTATGATTAAAGTAAAAGGAGATTTTAAAACTGATAGCAAAAACTATTATGTTAATTGGGATACTGACTTAAAAATAAGTGATGATGCAGCAAGAATAACTAGATACGATCATAATAAAGTAAAAAAACTAGGAATGAAACCAGAAGAAGTTTTCCCTACTATTAAAGATTGGCTAGATCATTCAGATTATATCATCGGTCACAATATATTAGGATTTGATATTTACTTAATTAAAGAACTTTACAAAAAAATGGGATGTCATTGGGATCATCTTGTAAATAAACTCATAGATACAAACTGCGTAGCTAGAGGCATAAAATACAATCTTCCATATAAAAGATCAGAGAATTTTCTAGAATATCAATACAAAATATATCACACAAGAAGAAAAGATGTAAAAAGCTCTTTAATCACACTAGGTAAAGAGAACGCAATAGATCACGATTACGAAAGACTACACGACGCTTTGAATGACCTCGAATTAAATTTAAAAATATGGAATAAATTAAAATGGCAGGTGGATCTCTGATATGGCCTCTTTGGACGACATATATGATTCTATCGATATTCTTGATAAAGCTGGAGCAGAATATCTATTGATAGCTATCCAAAAAGGAAAAAAACAAGGCAAGGCAGATGTTTTTTATAATCTTAAAAATGACGATTCTCTAAGAATTTTAACTAAAGGTTTAAAAATTTTTAGCGAAGAAATAGATAAAAGGAAAAACGATGGTGAATTTAGTTGATTTAAAAAAGTTCGAATCCAATTTTTCTAACATAGATCTTCCGCTTCATGGGGTAAGGCTACCAGAATTTATTATAGATGATAAATATAAACACGAAGTAGGCATTAGCGAAGACTCGTCGAATTATGATTTTCTTAGAGCTTTAACCTTAAAAGGGCTAAAAAGCTTGAATCTTAAAAAGGATTCTGAGGAATATCATAATTATATTAATAGAATTAAATACGAATTAGATACAATTAAAGAATTAGGATTTATAGATTATATCTTACTCGTTTGGTATGTTATTAATTATTGTAAAGAAAACAATATTCCGGTCGGCTTAGGAAGAGGATCTGCCGCAGGATCATTAATTTTATTTTTAATAGGAGTCACGCAAATAGACAGTTTGAAATACAACCTTTATTTTGAAAGATTTATATCTAAGATTAGAGCAAAAAAACAAGAAGTAAACGGGGTAATGTATCTAGACGGCACGTTGATGTGTGATGTTGATTTAGATATATGTTACTACAATAGACAAAAAGTACTTCAACATTTAGAAGAAAAATTTAAAGGCAAGACTAGCAAAATTTTAACCTTAAACAGTTTGAGCGGAAGACTTTTAATTAAAGAATGTGGAAAAATAATCGGAGAAAAATCTGATCAAGAAATGACCCTGGTATCTGGAATGGTTCCAAAAATTTTCGGTCAAGTTAAAGACATCAAAGAGGCTTATGAAGAAGTTTCTAAATTCAGAAAATGGTGTGATGAAAATAAAGAAACTTATGAAATCGCTTTAAAACTTAGAAATCTTATTAAGAATAAAGGAGTTCATCCTTCTGGAGTATTGTTATCTTATAATAAACTAGAAGAATCTTGTCCAACAGAGTTTTCTAGCGATAAAGAACCGGTGTCATCTTTTGATATGAATTGGGTCTCTTTGTTTAATATCAAGTTAGATATTCTCGGATTAAGAAGCGTTTCCGTAGTAGATGACGTTTGCAAACAAATAGGCATAAAAATAACGGAAATAGACTTAAATGATCCATCTATTTATAGATCTCTGCAAGATCTTCAAACCCCACATGGACTATTTCAAATCGAAGCGGATACAAACTTTAGAGTGTGTCAAAAAGTCAAACCTAAAAATTTAGAAGAACTTAGCGCTGTGTTAGCTTTGGCTAGACCTGGAGCTTTAGATTTCGCTGATACATACGCTAGATATACAAACACAAAGGAATACGAAGGAATACATCCGTTCTTCGATGATATTTTAAAACAGACTGGCGGAGTAGCATTATATCAAGAACAATTAATGCAAATGGCTAATAAAATTGGATTTACTCTAGATGAAGCAGAAATTCTAAGAAGAATTGTGGGTAAGAAAAAGGTAGAAGAAATTAAAGAGTGGAAAAATAAGATTAAAGAAAAATGTAAAAATAATAAAGTACCAAAAGAAGTAGGTGATATTTTATGGAAAATTTTAGAAGATTCTGCGAATTACTCTTTTAATAAATCTCATTCTATTGCTTATGCGGCTTTAGCAGCATGTACAATATATTTGAAATTTAACTATCCAAAACAATTCTTTTTATCTTTGTTAAAAATGACTAGACACGAACCTGATCCTATTGGTGAAATATCTAAAATTCAAAAAGAAATGGGATCCTTTGGAATAAAACTTCTTAGACCTCATATTATTAAATCTGATATGGATTTTTCAATTGAAAATGAAGATATTAGATTTGGATTACTTTCTGTTAAAGGTATATCAGATAAATCAATAGAAAAATTAAATAGTTTTAGAAATAAGTACTCTAATAAATTTGAAATATTCCAAGCCGCAGAAGAAGCAGATTTAAATATTGGAGTACTATGCTCATTGATACAGGCAGGGGCTTTAACTGGGTTCAAGCAATCTAGAAGTAAAATTGTATTAGAGGCCCAATTATGGAATATTTTAAATGTTAAAGAGAAGAAATTTTCTATATCTTTTGGAGAAAAATTTGATTATGATTTAATTAAAATTATAAAACATCTTAATACATTCACGGATGAAAAAGGTAAAGTAATAATTAAAACTACCAGACTCGAAACCATTAAAAAAAGGTATGAGCCTTATTTGGATATTTATAATCAAAACAGCAAAAGCGAAAGTTTTGCTAATTGGTATTACGAAAGAAGGCTTCTTGGATATACCTATGAAAAAACATTGAGAGATATTTTTGCCGATAAAAGGCAAGACTTGCTTTCTATTACCGAAGTATTAAATGCCCCTATTGGGACAAGATTATTCTTTGTAGGAGAAATAGTAGATGTTTATACTGGCATAGCCCAAAACGAAAGAAAAACTAAATTTTGTAGAGTAACAATTACGGACGAAACTAATACTATAGATACTCTTTTATTTAATGATTTTATAGAAACTAACAAATCTCTTAATAACAATAAAAATTATCAAGAAAAAAATATAGTAGTTGTTAAAGGTACTAAAAAAGATAATGCTGTATTTGGAGAGGTTATAGCCATTCAAGATCAAAAAATATATATGAAATTGAGTGAACTTAAAATTAAATAAAAACTTGACAAATATTTATATATAGGATACTATATTATTATGATATCATTTTATAAACCAAATAGCAAGAATACAGGGACAGCCTGTAGTTTTTCAGTTAACCCAAAAGACGAATCTATATGGAGTTCATTGATTAAACAGAGCTCCTGGAATGATTCTAAAAAAATAGGATCATTTTCCGAAAATCAAAATAATCCAAACAAAAGTGTAAAAATTAAATTTGCTCTTACAGAAGCCGCTGGACTACTTGACGCTCTTGAAAGAAATACTGAATTTTCTGCGTATCACACTTCAGAAAAACAATCTACTCAAATTAAACTAAGCCCTTACATAAGGGATGAGAAACAGGTTGGATATTCTTATATTGTGAATAAAACCGATAAACAAAATAGTGAAAACAAGCAATCTTATTTAATAGGATTTTATTTTAATGAGGCTAGACTTCTCAAAGAGTTCTTGCAATATGCTTTAAACTGTATATTTGAATCTCAAAGAATTGAAACAATTAAAAAACTAAAAAATAATCCTAAAGATCAAAATAAATCTACAGAAAAAATTGAAGAGTCTGAAGATAGTGATCTTTGGTGATTAATGAAAAAGAAAAAGTTATTATATCAATCCGATTTTAGTTTAGCTAAAACAGGATTCGGAAGAGCTTCAAAAGCTCTATTATCATATCTTTATTCTACAGAAAAATATGATATAGTACACTATTCATGTGGACTACCATGTAATCATCCAGATTTTTCTAGGACTCCTTGGAAGACTGTTGGAACATTACCATCTAATTCTAAAGAGTTTGAGGAAATACAAAAAGATCCGAATATGGCTAGAATGGCTAGTTATGGAGCCTATTATTTAGATAAAGTTATAAAAGAAGAAAAACCAGATGTTTATATAGCTGTCCAAGACATTTGGGGCATAGATTTCGCAATACAAAAAAAATGGTTTAATAAAATTACTTCTGTTCTTTGGACGACCTTAGATTCTCTTCCTATACTACCAACAGCCATAAACGCTGCGAAGAAAACGAAAAATTATTGGATTTGGAGTGATTTTGCCACAAAAGCTTTGCACGACATGGGGCATACCCACGCGCAAACTATGCACGGACCATTAGAAACAAAAAGTTTTTATAAATTATCTAATTCCGAAAAAGAAAATCTAAGAAAATTGTACAACATACCGTTAGATTCATTTATTATAGGTTTTGTTTTTAGAAATCAATTAAGAAAAAGCGTGCCCAATTTGTTAGAAGGATATGCTTTATGGAAAAGATCAAATCCACAAATTAAGAATACATTTTTGCTTTTGCATACTCACTGGTCAGAAGGTTGGAATATACATAAATTAGCACAAGAATATAATATAGATCCAAAAGAAATTCTAACAACATATATATGTAAAAACTGTGGAGAATATGAAATTAAACCATTCCAAGGACAAGATTTAAATTGTAGATTTTGCAAAACAGAAAAGTCTCAAATTACGACAAATGTAGGACTAGGTGTTACAGAAGAGCAATTGAATCAGATTTATAATTTAATGGATGTTTACTGCCATCCCTTTACAAGTGGAGGTCAAGAAATACCTATACAAGAAGCTAAGTTAACAGAACTAATAACATTAGTCACTAATTATTCTTGTGGAGAAGAGCTTTGCGAAGAAGGATCCGGTAGTTTTCCTTTGGAATGGTCAGAATATAGAGAGCATGGAACAGAATTTAGAAAAGCTTCAACAAAACCTACTTCAATAGCCAAGCAAATAAATAAAGTCTATAATATGTCTTTAGAAAAAAGAAGAGAAATTGGTTCAAAGTCTAGAGAATGGACTATTAAAAATTATTCTATAGAAACAATAGGCCAGAAAATATCTAAATTTATTGATGATGCGCCTTTTACCAATTATGATTTTTCCCTAGAAGAAGAAAAAAGAGATCCGCTCCATGTTATACCAGAAATTAAAGATGATAAAGAATGGCTTATTTATATTTACCATAATATTTTAAAAATGAAAGAGGTTGACGAACATGATGATGGATATAAATATTGGGCTAATGAAATTAAAAAAGGCGTAAAAAGAAGCACTATAGAACAATATTTTAGAGAAATTGCCGCTAAAGAAAATGGACAATTTCAAAAGGATGATTTCTCGACTATTCTATCTAAAGATGATGAAGGTAAAAGGCTATTATTCGTAATGCCACAAAGCGCGGGAGATGTTTTTTGGTGCACATCGCTACTTCCTTCTATTAAAAATACATATCCAGAATATAATATATATTTTGCTACGCAAAAACAATATATGGAAATTTTAGATGGAAATCCATATGTTTATAAAACAATAGAGTATAATCCAATTATGGATAATTTATTATGGTCAGAAGGAGTTGGTAATCACAATGGACATTTTGAAATTACATTCCTTCCATATATAGGAACTCAAAGAATACTTAATTATCTGCATAATGGAAAAGACAAGTTAGCTTTTGATATAAAAGACTTTTAATATGAATCTATTTTGCGAAATTTCTGCTGGAGAATTAATAGATAAAATTTCTATTTTAGAAATAAAAGCGGAAAAAATTAAAGATCCAATTAAATTATTATGTATAAACAAAGAAAAAGAGTCGCTTACAAAAGAAGCCGATAGATTATATTCTTATATAAATTGGGTTTTAAAAATTAAAGAAATTAATTTAAAGCTTTGGAAAATAGAAGACGATATAAGAGATAAGGAAAGAAAAAAAGAATTTGATTCTGAGTTTATAGAATTAGCGAGAGCAGTATATATTACTAATGATCAAAGGTTTGACATAAAAAATCAAATTAATAATTACTACAAATCAAATATAATGGAACAAAAAAGCTACGAAAAATATAATTGATATATGCATATTCTAGAACAATACGCTGTTAATTGTGGGGCTAAAATAAATAAACCATATATTTTAGAAGAATTTTATCCAATACCATTCCAAGAAGATTATATATGTATTCATTCTGGAAGTGGTATGGATTCAAAAAACTATGATCATTTTCAAGAGGTAATTAATTTAATTAGTCCACTTTTGCACAAGTATAAAATAAGAATTATTCAAATCGGAGGCTCAAAAGAAAAGCTATTAGAAGGGTGTTTTGACGCTAGAGGATCTTCCAAAAGACAAATGGCTTACATTTTAAATAATTCAAAATTATATTTTGGTAATGATACAATGAGTCTTCATTTCGCTTCTTATTTTCAAAAGAAAATTGTTTGCGTATCTACCGTATTGTATTCTTCTAATTTTTATCCTTATTGGAGTAACAAAGAAGACTATACAATAATTGAATCTCATAGGGATGGCAAAAAACCAACATTTTCTGCTAAAGAAGATCCTAAGACTATTAATTTTATTAATCCAGAATCAGTTGCTATAGAGATATTAAATAAATTAAATATTAAAAACAATTTAAATAAATTAAAAACAATTTTTATTGGTGATTATTATAATAATAAGATTTTTAATGTTGTACCAGATCATTTGGTAAAACAAAATCAAACTATAAATCATATAATTTCAAGAATGGATTTACTTCATGATGAAGAAGTTTTAAAGAAACAATTACAAATAATGAAATGCGTTATAACTTGCTCTGAGCCAATAACCACAGAGATATTAAAAAATAATAAAGAGAATATTATGGGCGTTAATTGTTTTATAGAAAACGAATCTAATTTAAACTTTGTTAAAACTTTAAGATCGCTTAATATAAAATATCAGCTTTTTTCATATTTAAAAGAAGAAGAATTAAACAAATATAAGCTTCATTTTATGGATTATGGAAATATTATAAAAATTAATTTAAATCATCCTAAGATTAAAGAAAAAATAAAAAATATCGAAGGTAAAGGCTTATCTATTTTTTATAAAAGTAATAATTTTATCTTAAGTAAAGGTAAAGTATTTTTAAGCGAAAAAGCATTTTTTGATGATAAACCAGTAGATTCATTAAACGACAATACTCAAGAATATTATGATATAAATATTATCAACGAGAATCCTGATAAATTTTATGTATTTGGCCTAGACTTGACAAAATCTTAAAATTATATTAATATATCTATATGGAAAATACAGAAACACAGACTACAATTATTCAACCCAATATTAAGTTCGTAGAAGAAACTAATGAACCATGTAAAAATTGTCCGCCCAAAGCTATCACAAGAAACGGCTACGGTCTTCTTGAAGATCAAAGCATAAAATATAATTTCAATGAGGATGGATTTATTAATTGGAGAGGAATGGTTAAACATCAATATCTCGTACCAAACAGACAAAGGACACAAGAAACAGATGTCTCAAAGCTAGAAGATAAAGACTTATTAATTCTTTTGGGCGGAATTAAAGAGTTGGCTCAAATAAGAGGATATACTGATGTTACCTATAAGGTGGTAGCAGCCTCAGAAAATTATTTTGCTACTAGCTGTAAAATAACGTGGGTACCAAACTATGAAACCCAAAATAAAATAGTTACTTTCGAAGCTCTTGCTGATGCTTCATTACAAAATACAAAAAGTTTTGCTAGATTCTTTTTAGCTGCAATTGCCGAAAATAGGGCTTTCGTAAGATGTGTCAGAAATTTCCTTAAAATTAATATCGTAAGTCAAGAAGAACTCGGAGATGCAAAAATACTAGAAGAAGCAGTAACGGTAGATAATCCTACTTCTCCGCACTCTCTTCTAGAAAAGGTAATGAAAGAAAAATCAATTACTTTAGATAATTTAAAATCAAAATTAATTAAAGAAAAATTTGATAATGCAGACAATATTAGCTCTATCAATGATATACCCAAGACTAAAATATTTGAATTGATAGAAAGATTAAAAAAAATTAAAGCGTAATGATAACAAAAGTTCAGTTAGATTCTTTAACTGAAGAAGAGCTTGGGTATTTGTATCTTTGTTTTAAAACTGAATGGCAAAATATAGGTATGAAATATCCTTTTAATTTTAACTTTATTAAAAGTTTTAAAAATCAAGCGGTGTTACCTATATTAAATAAATATAGTAATATATTAAAAGATGAACACAGAAATACAATAACAAATATTGTAGAAAAATTAGAAAATAATAGGTGACTTATGGAGTTGGGTCGTACAAAGAATCTACATTAAAAGTGACATCTGTGGTGCCGGTATTTGTCACATAGAGACTAGTTATAGTTGCACTTAAATCGGCTCCATTTGAGTCATATTCTCCCCAACTAGCTATAGATCCATTAGAACCAGTTATAGCATTAAATAACATTGGAGTTGTCGATGTTATAATAAATGTATTAATTGGAGAAGATGTGCTATTTGCTTTTACCGTTACATTGTAATCAGCATCTGTAGAAAATGCCAATACTTTACCACTAGCTGGTACGAAATCAAAATTCACTAATTGATTAGTTGTAGAACCACTAATAGTTTCACTTATAGCTTGTTTGGCTCCTGCTATATAGTTTTCTGGAACAGTATAAGAATTTTCTAATCCAGCTGTAGTTTTGGTAATAGTAACTGTGAAAGGCATATTTAAATAATATTACACACCATAAATTTATTGTGAAATCATAGGTTTATTTTTTTTCTCTAGGAAACCATATAGGAGGACTATTTAATACAGGCCCTAACTCTTTTGCAGAACCAAACATTCCTCCTGTGCCTACTAATATTGGAAAGCTGACCGAGATTATAAATAGTAATAACTCTAAAAAATTATAGCCACCAATAGTATTTCCTACCAATATTCCTCCAAAGCAATTTATACCTCCTAGATAACTTACTCGCGTACCAGAGGTTTGAGGCAAAAGTCCTGTAGAAAAAGTTGGAGTTGTAATATTTATTTTTGGATAATAAAACCAATTAGATCTACTTCTGCAAATATACGGACCAAAAATAGATTTTGTATTTTCTGGATTTTTATACATATTTCTATAAGTTCTATTTCCTCCTCCGCCGGCTATACCTCCATCTGCCCAAGAAAAAGTTCCAAAAAATCCTGTTCCTACTCCACTTCGGGTTATTTTACTAGGAATCCAATCTGTAAAATCAATATATACTGAGGTTGGTCTTCCTGAAAACATTACTCTATTAGTAAGACCAACTTCTTCTAATGCGTTTAAAAAATCTTCTTCACCTTCTTCAAAATCTTCAAGATCTTGAAATCCTAAATTTCCTAGCTTTTCGTATTTTTTTGTAGAATTAGTTTTTAAATTGTTGATGTAAGATTTTATTTTACTTTCTTGAACGCTCCTCCACGGTGAAGAACTGTATCCAACTCCAGCCATGCATTCTCCTTTACTCAAAAGTGCGTCACTAATAGTTCCAACTGTTTTTTGAAATTCTTTATCACTACATAAATTAATCATTTTTTTGTAAATTATTTTTCTTTCTCTAGTGTTAGCTAAAGGAAAAAAACGGTTAATTGTTTGGCCAATCATTTTTGTATTTTCTGCTTTAGTTACTTGTTCATAAAAATACATTCTAGATACGCCCATCCTTGGAATTCTTACTGCTCCTGCTCCAACAAAACTAGGACTTAGGGTATTCATAATCATTAATGATACCGCTATGCATATCATTAATCCTATTAAACTAGTTATAGGTATTCCAAAAACTACAGATACTGCCAATGGGGTTAATGCACCAAAGAGAAGACTTCCCCAATTTAAATAAAATCCATAATCATTATAATATAAATCAGAAAATTTTGTTTCGGTAAAGGCCATCGGTCTATTTGTTCCTGGACCAAAACCAACTACATTCTGCAAACTTGTTTCAGAAAGAAATTGTTTTCTATCTTCTTCAAAGATTGTTTTGACTTGGTCATCTACGATATTATCTTCTGGTATTGATTTCATTGCGCCATTTCTAAAAAATATATAAGAATTTGTTACTGGTACAGCATTGAGCATAGGAGTTTTATTTAAAATACTTTTACTTTGCAAACCATATGCAGGATTCCAATTAGGAGTTAATACTTTTTTATTGAGAATAAAACTCATTTTAACTTCCACCTCCGCCACCATTACCTTCGCCACCATTACCTTCGCTACTATTACTTCCTGTTTTATACCAAAAAAACGGATGAAGAGTTGCTTGCATTGGAAAAGCAACAGGAGTTCCGTCATAATTAAAAGATGTCATCATTAAATTATCGCATAAGACTCTTACTAATTTTTGCGTTTTAGCATTCTCTCCGCTTCCAAATGTTACAGTTTGGCCTTCTTGAAATTCGTCGTCGGTTAAATAAGCCACAGGAATTATGCAATGTGTTTGCCTTCTGTATTTAACATCATTTTTTGGAGTTCCATCGTCTTCAAATTCAAAAGGAGGATTCCAAACAAAAGGTTCTGGATACCCAGACCAAATTGGGTCATCATCTAAACTTACTTTTTCTATAGTCGCGCCAGTAGCATATAAATTTGGGCCTACTCCTATTTTTAAAATAATACCATCAAATTCTTCTATTTCAATATTTTCCATTAAACCATTAATAACATGTCCGCTAATATTTCCTTCTTTTGCTTCTATTTGAGATTTTGTAGCGTCATCTATATATCCAGTATAGACCATCATATCTTTCAAATTAAAGGACCTATATATTATGCCTGGATTTATACTAACATAATTGTCTTGTCCACTAGGTATTATCGTAGGCTTAAACCAACTGCACTTGCAACAGCCTCCTCCTCCTCCTATACTAACTGGGGTATAAATCATAAACTTTTTACAAATACTCCTGTATATGCTTCATTATTGTTAATTTTAAGTTTAAGCTCGACAGCATCTTCGTTGTATACATTTCCTTGATTATTATACCCTATAATTACATTATAGTTATTTGTTGTGGCATCATCTACAAAATCTCCTGTAAACTTATATTTATTAAACTCTTTATATCTTGTGCTTGTTAAATTAATAAATCCTACATTATCTTCGGAAACTCTTACGCTCCATATTGGATTTTCGTCATTAAATGTTCTGTATCCTAAAACAGTATTGATATTTCCTGTAGTAAAATGTTCATATGGGATTCTCATATAACCCGTGATTTGAGTTTCACCCGAAAATAAACCTGTATAATCTCCTGTAGGAGTTAATCTTGGATAATAGCTTACTCCGCTGACGAGATATTCTCCATTTAATAAATAAGGTTTTGTTTGACTGCCTATAGAAGTTACTCTAATTAAATTACCACTTTCTCCAGAAATTGTAGATTCTAAATATAATATATTTCCGCTAATAATTTTAGATGTTACTCCATATCCGGAACCAGAATTAATAATATTATTTAAAACTTGTATATTAGAAAAATATGTTGGAGGATTAAATCCTTGTTCATTTGAGAAGGTTATAGTATTTAAAATATCGTTTGCTTCATCTTCGATGGCTATTGAATCTAATAAATTTGGATTGTTATAAATTAAATAATTATATGCATTTTTATATCCTGTTGCATTTAATTGTATAGCTTCTCCAAGTTTTTGTCCAGTTACAATATCATTAAAAATAAATATTCCTTTTTCATCAAACCCTAAAATTCCAGTAACATAACCAGTAATTTTACATTGTCCAGTTATGCCTGTTCTAGGTAAACCTACATTAAAAAATTCTCCAGTTATTAGTCCAGTTTCTTTTATGTAAACAAAACCACTTCCTTCTGTTAAAACTTTTTGCAAAACATTAATACCGGGGACTCCTCCTCCAGAAGGAGATGCGTCTGAAACAACCAAATGATTTTGGCTCCATGATTGAGTACCTGTAACAACATAATTTATTGTCTTGTTAAATTTTACTTTTAACTCATCTGGAAAATAAAAATTATCTTCGATAATGCTTGATCCTGAAAAGACTCCTGTATAGATTTTATATCTGTTGCAAATTGGAGGAGTAATTTGAAATGTCTCTACTTGCCCGTCTATTAATTGAAAATCTTTTTGTTGATAAGTTCCAGAGACAGAATAATTTATATCTTTAAATTCATCTGTAAGTTTATAAGCAGGATCACACTCAAAATTTATTATTTCATTTATTGGTTGCACTTCTCTTCCGAACTTATCTGTAAAAAATTGATTATCTATAAATTTTCCTATAGCAGTACCTTCAGCTATATACTCTCCGCTTTCATTAGTCGATCCTTCGTCTTGAAATTCAGCGTATCCAACAATTTTAGGAAAAGCGTCTCCTGAAAAAAATGATTGATTTATATCAGCCATACCAGTTAAGATTAAATTTTTAGGATCTCCAAGCTCTAAATTATGTTCATTATACAATGTAATTTTTTTAACTATCATTTTATTTTGAGGTATAATCATAGGTCTACCATCTAATTTGTAACTTGCGCTTTCAAAGCCGCTTAATAATATTCTTGCGTATTTTGGCATAACCTTTTACCTTTATAGGATTACACTTATTAAATTTCTATTTAAAAATAACTTTAGGAGATAAATCGTAAGGATCTTTGTTGACGATATTATTAATTATATTTTTTATATCATTTCTTTGTTTATGTACCATTAGATGGGTGTATTCTAACGGACTTTCAAATCTTCCATTAGTATAGGAATTAAAGTATAAATTGGGAGTAATGTTATTAATATAAAAAAATACTCCAAGATTTAATTGTTCTAAAAAGACCGCAACATTATGATAATCTAAATAAAATTCCCATACGTTTTGATAATCAGGATTCCTGACCATATCTATTACAAATTTTGTATAATTTAAAATAATTTCAGAATTATTAGCTCCAAACAAGCCCATATTATATAAATTAATATTTAAATTAGGTTTTATAATATGATTTTCCCAAACGTTAGGTATTTTTCTAGATACTGGATATAATATATTTTTTATATCATAAAAACCGTGTACGTTGTAAACGCCCGATTTTTTATTTTTATTCCATAATGGTACATCATAAGATTGAAGAAATACTGAAGATTCTATTAAAAATTTTGGTATAGGTTTCCAAAGAAATACGTCATGGTCTATATGACAAAAGGAATTAAAATTTTTAGCTATAAACCTATATGCATAAATTTTTGACAATGACCATAAAACTTTATTCTTAAATTTTGGGACTTTATCTAATACTGTGTATATTTTTGTAAAATTTAAATGTTTTAAAAATTTTTCGCCTTCAAGATCTGTTATAAGATAAACTTCATTATAGTGTTTTTTTACTAAATCTGTAGATAATTTCCAATAATCTTTATTTAATATTTCTTCTTTTTTGTTAATTGGCGTATTTTTTAAAGAAAAAGAATAAAAAAATTTCATTCTAAAGTAATAGAATCTATTATTTCTTTAAGTTCTTCTGGTTTCTCACAATATAATTTATATATATTTTCTTGACAATTATCAGAACAATTTAGGCCTAATATTTGCTCTATAATTTTACAATGATTAACAAATTTATACGATTTGAATGGATCATTTATATAAGATCTTTTTAATAAATATTCTTTATATGATTTACAGTTCATAATATACCTCTTTGAGCTTTAACTTCATTTTTTGCATTATTTTGATGTCGCTCAATAATCTCATTATAATTAGAATAATCTGCCCCCAGCATTTCATTTAAACAAAAAACTAAATGCTTTCTTCCGTTTGGAGAAAATTTAATTGTATTTGTATCTAAATGATACATTCCAATATACATTGCTGCGCTAATTGCAGATTCTATAAATTGTAAATTATCATTTAATTCAGAAATTTCTTTTAACACAATTTCGTATGCAATTGATTCTGCATCATTACTAGATAGGTTTGCATCATACAAAGAGTTTACTTTTATGCTTAAACAATTGCATTCATAAACGCAAGTTCCACAATCTCCACAAGAAACACAAAATGCATCGCAACAAAAATATGGACAAGGACAACATGCAGTACACCCACGACAGCCTTTACATTGGCAATTATCCCAACATTTTTTTCTACATTTTTGACAAACATATGTTGGACGTGCGCAACCAGGTGTGCCCTCCACTACTACATCAGCGCAAGATTGATAATCAAAAATACTCCCTCCATGTTTAGCTGCACAAGAAAATGCGTCACACCAGGGATTTTTATTACCAACTCCTCCATCATAACTTGCACAAGCTCTACATCGAATATTGGGTGGAGGAGGACCAGGATTTGGCGGTGGTGGTGAAACAGGCGCTGGAGATGGATAAGCAGGAGATGGTGGTGGTGGAGGAGGAGGTGGAACTGGAGATGGATAAGCAGGAGATGGTGGTGGTGAAGGGGGGGGTGGGGGTGGGGGGGGGGGAGGTGGAGGGGGTGGTGGGGGAGGTGGTGGAGGTGGTGGTGGCGGAGGTGGTGGAGGTGGTGGTGGCGGAGGTGGTGGTGGCCGAGGTGGTGGAGGAGGTGGTGGAGGTGGAGGTGGGAAAATAATAATTGGATTATTAAATGGTGGGATTGAAGAAGATGAAGATGAAGATGAAATTTCTATTTTAGATTGACCAGAGCATGTAAAGTTTGATATAGCATTAATTGATTGGAATACAGGAGCGATTGAATTTCTAAAAAAAGATCCGCTAACAATTTCTGCAGCTTTTTGATACATTAATACGGCTGATTCTTCATTTACAAAAGATTGTTCTTGATCTAAATTAAGATTTAATTCTTTATCTGAAAATACAAAATTAATAGTTGTTTTTTCTGGATTCAATAAATTTTTTATATCTTTTAATTTTTGATAAAAACCAGTAATTTCTGTTCCAACTGAAGGATGATAATTTGGATCTAAAGTTTTACAATCGTCTTGTTCCTTATGAAATGTTTCTAATAAAGGCAGATTATTTGTAATAATATTAATTACTTTAAAAGCATTTTCATTCCAATTAATATACGGAACTTCTTCTTCATTTTTTAGTACTTTCCCTGTTACTAAATCTAATACTTGATTAAGGCAAGATCTTTCATATTCTTTTTCTTTTGCTTTTGATTTCACTAAAGTATTAATTAAATCTCCAGTATTTCTTGTTAAATCAGAGCCTGATATAAAAAATGGATTGTCTGCAAAATAAATATTTGAAGCTTGATTATAAGGATTTTCCGCTAAAAATCCACTTATAAAAGTCAAGAAATTATTATTAAATACACATAATGATGTTTTATTACTATATGTATAATCTATTAAATTTAGTACTTCTACTCCAATTACTGGACAGCATGGAAAAGTAGTTGGATCAGTATGTAAAGTTTTGATTTCTACTTTATAATCTCCAGAATTCAAATTAGCATAATATACATTCTCTGAATTATACGGAAGATATTCGCTTTCATGGAAAGGGACAAAATTACCGCTACAATTTGTTGATATGATTAATTTATGTTTTGTATTTGGTAAATTAACATTATTTTCATCTCCAGATAAAGTTAATTTATAATTATAAAAATTATAACCACAAATCTCTGGAGGTAAATCTCCACAAATATTTGGCATAATAACTCTTAAAGTTCTATTTGCTGTATTTTGATTTTGAGTAGCGGTTATTACACAATCTCCTACGCCAACAATACTAACGTTTCCATTGTAATCTACTAGAGCCACATTTTCATGAGAACTATTGTAAGATATTGTATCAGATAAAGTGCTAGTAACATTTAAATTAAAAGGCAAATCCCCTAACAATTTATTATTAATAATTGGAAAAGTAAGACTCATTTGCTATATTATACCTTTTTCCTTAATAATTTTACACTTTAATCTTCAGATAAATAATCATAAAAGGCTAATCGATAGCTATTAATTTTCTGTTTTACTGTTTGGAAAAGAGCTGTTTTGCTGCTTTCTTTTTCTTTTTTACTTTTTTCTTTTTCTTTTTCTCCTTCACGCTTACATCCAGAAGGATTTAGAGGAGAATATGACCCTGAACAACACCACCCTTCTGTTCTAGATCTAGAATATATTCCAGTACAACAAGAGCCGCTGTGTCCAAAGTAAGGAGAGAAAGCTAGTTCTTCATCATAAAATATAGATAAACTCTCTCCTCTTTCTCCATATTCATCAACAATAGTATCTCCTGGCCAAATTGGACAAGGTTCTTGAGGTTCAGATTGTTTACAATATCTAAATACATTTTCACCAGAAGGAAGTACAACGACAAAATCTATAAATCCACTTCCGCATTGTATTCCGCTGCCCGTTTTATTTGGCAAGCAATATACATCTGATCTTTTCTTAGGTTTAGAGCTGCCAGAAGCCAAAGGAGATTGAGAAGCAATTCCTGTCACCATATCTGCTAAATCTTCTTCTAACGCAGGTTCTTCGCTTACAACGTTTTCTATTTCTGATCCAATAGGTATGCTTTTTGTTTGAATTACGGCTGTTTCTTCTATTTTATTATATTTAATGTTGTATATATTACTAATTTCTGTAGAAGAATTTTTAAGATAAGTATTTACAGGCAAACGATTTGTAGAACTAACAACATCTTGCCAATTTATTCCGTCTTCAGAAGTTTGCATTTTAACTACTTTAGGAAGTAAATACGGATAAACAGTATTTCGATTAGCTAACTCTAGCTGAATATCAAAAGCTCCAAATTTTCCACTTTGTAAAGCTACTAAACCTAAAACGTTTTCTCCACTATCATTAATACCTAAATTAATACCAGTTAATAATGGCCCATATAAATACTCTACATTTTTTGCATGCTTCAAAGGTTTCCAAGTATAATAATTTTTATTAGCTAACGATGAATTAATTCTTTCAATTAATTCATTTGCTCCACTCCAATAATTTTCTCCTCTTAAAGTTTTTGAATAAATAAATTCTTTTTTTAAAGCTGTTCGAGATGCCGGAGGATAGTTATCATATAAATTTTTATATATAAATTCAAAATCAAATGGATATTGATTAAATATAATTTTATCTCCTTCATAAAGATCTTCTTGTTTAAATTTTAGATCTCCAGAATAATATGAAAAATTATATTTTAATTGAATAGCATTTGGAGACATATTATCTAAAAAGAACACTTTTTCATAAATTGCATCTCCGCTATCTGAAACAGTAAATCCCTCATACAACTGTTTTTGAATTAATCTTTTTGGGTCTTCCCATTTAATTTCTCCAAGACTAGCTTGCTCTTGACAATAACAGCAAGTCGCTTTTAGGTTTTCATCTACGGCAATTGTATAAAAGTTTTTATCAACTGGATCGTTTAAGTAAGTAATTGCAGTTAAAGCTTCGGATGGATCTTCAGCTGAAGCTAGCAAACTAGCAGTCCTAAGAGAATTTCCTGGTATTTGTTGTTGATATTTACTTTTAGGTAAAGCGGTTCTAGGAACATCCATTTGATATATTCCAGAGCCTTCGTATGTGACTGCTAATTGACATATAAATTTTAATTTTAAAGTACAAAAAGGATCTGTGTCAGTAACGAATATTCTATCTACTCCGCAAAAATCTATAAAATCACCACTATATTCTTTATAAAGCAAATTAGGTATACTAAAATCTTTAATTCCGCTAATTCCTTTTGTAAAGTCAATACTAAATCCTACTGGATTTTGAGAAGTTAATTTTTCGTATCCAGAATCTGGTATTAATTCTGCATAATCTAAATTATAACTAGCCCAGACAACTTCTGGATTTTCTAAAAATACTTTTTTATATTTATCGCCACTTAAATATTCCAAGTTAATTTGAACAGTATTAAAGTTTTGATTCTTTGCGTAGCTAAGATTTTGATTGTAAATAAAATCTTTTTCATCTCCAGATAAAATTGCTGCATATTTTCCTGGTTTTAGTAGAACCATAAAACCAGTCACTTCTCCAGTGATATAATCGGCTTTTTTATATTGAATTTCTGATTCTTGTATATTTCCTGCTTCTATTGCACCTTCTTCCAAAAATTCAGGTTCTGATTCTGAAAAAGTTTCTTCTTCAGATTTTATTCCAGATATAATTAAAGAATACTCATCGATATTATAATTAAAATTATTAGATGGATTAGATTTATATTCAAATAAAATAGGTATACCAACTATATCCGATAAACTTGCTAATGGTTTAGATATCTCAAATTCTGTTCTAATCATACGGCTATTTGAAGAGAATTCAAAACTATTTTCTAAGTAATTATTATAATAAATATTGTTGTGAACATTAAAATTCTTGATAATATTTTTTTGATAAAGCAAATCTTCTAATCCTAAAACTGGTTGCAAAGGATGCTGTGCGTCTTGGATTTTAAAATTTAAAAATATAGGATCTTTAGGCATTTGATAAAAATAACCAGTTTTTAATATTTGAGCATTAAGTTCTATATCGCAATCTTCTATTTTATCTTCTTCAAAACCATATAAGTTTAAATCTAATAATAAAACATGTTCCTCGTTCTTTCTGGGAAAATCTAAATTATAAACAAGATCTTCTTGACTTATTTTATATTTTTTAGCTCTATGATCTATATATTTATTTGTAGGACTTAGATAAGTAGTCATTTCTTTTTCATCATTAATGACTAATAATCTTTCTTCAATAATTGGTAAAAATTGAATAGATTCTTTTTGATGTACTATAATTTTTGTTTCCCCCACGGATTTTATTGATACCATTCCTAAATCATCTACGGTTGCTACTGAAGGATTTGTGCTAAAATATATAATTTGTCTAGGATTATTTGATGTTATATTTAAATTAAAATTAATATCTCCAATTCTTTTATATTTTATAGTAGGAAAACTTAAAACCGTTTTATTTTTTATAGTAATTGGGATAGAAATTATTTCTGAAGCATTAAAATCTAAGGTTGAAGTTTGATAAGCAGATATAGTAGTTTTACCAACTGATAAAAATTCTAAACGATTTTTGTCTACAATTCTTGCGATAGAAGAATTCGAGCTAGAAAATATAATTGGATTTAAAGTATTACTTGAAGCAAATAATTCTAATGGCAATTCATCTAAACCAAAAGTAATTTTAGGTAATTGAAAATTTACTTCTTGATTTCCTTTGGTAACTACTAAGTTTTGAGATACAAATTTGAATAAAAATTTGTCGTCTTCATCTTGAGATACAGTAATAGTAGCTGTTCCTTGTCTTAAAATATTAACTACACCAAATTCATTAATTGAAGCAATTGGGCTAGAAATTGAAAAATTCTTTTTTCCATCAATATTATCTGTACTGATATTTAAAGAAAACTTACCATCTCCAGCTTTTTTTTGAGGTATATTTGGAAAAACTAATTTAGGAACATTTTTCTGTATGTTAATTGTGATTGTTTTTATTAAGTCATTATACGCTAATCCTCCGTCGAGATAAGCCGTTAACTTAATTGTTCCAGCTTTTTTTAATAATATAGTTTTTGAAATTGTATTAATTTTTGCTACATCGTCTTCAAGAAATTTTTTGTTCAGTCCATTTTGATTAGCTTCATAAGCCTCTTCAACATTATTATAAGGCTCTCCTAACGCAAATACAGGTTCAAGTTTAAGATCAGATAAAAAATTAAAAGGCAAAGCGTAGGTATATTTTATATTATAAGTATCTAAAAGGACGTCGTCTTTTTTAGCTTCAGATCCTAATTCGAATTTTCCATTTATATGTACTTTAGTTAAGCTTAAAAAAGAATCTAGAATTGCTCTTTTGTATTTTTTTGAAGCTGGTATTTCGCAGGATATTTTATAGCTCTCATTTGTGTCTCTTAAATGTTTTCCTTCTGGAATTTTTAATATATATTGAGTATTAATTCCTTCTCCACTACCAGAAATAGTTATTCCTAAAACTTTAAATTTATCTTCATCTACAAAATTAAAAACAATACCAGTATTTATATTGTTTGTATTTTTAAAAGTTCGAGCATCGAAATGTCTTCCATTTTCTATAAAATTATTTAATACAATTTGCTGTTTGAAAGAGCCTGTAATTGGCAAAAAATTACAGCTTACCTCTAAAGGTTCAATAGCAATTGTTTCAAAAATATTAGCTTTTGGTAAAAATTCATCATTTCCAGATTGGTATCCAATGATTGTCGTATTAATTTGATTATTAACTGGTAAAGAAGCGAATGTTCCAGAAAAATAAACTTCATCCATGATTTCATCTATATGTTTTACTAATAAACGACTAGAACCAGATGGTATTGGAGAAGTAGTTATTTCTTTGGAAGAAATTATAGAAGATTCATAATATTTTATTTCTTGATTAATTTGATTATATCGAGGAAACGGTCCAGTAGAAGCGCCTACTTTTATTTTTTTATTTATTAAAACTTCTGAAGCGGTAGCATTTAAATCGAAAGGCTTTATCCCAAGATCATCTAATTCTTTTCTTTTTATATTAAAATTTATAATTTGAAAAGGTATTTCTTGATTTTTAAATTTTCTATCTGAATTATGAAATAACTTTATACTTACGTTGCCTTGTTTTTTAGGCTCAATAATTAAACCGTGATAATAAGTAAAACCTCTAGTGTTTATTTTTGTTAAAGTTTCAAAATTAAAGTTATTGCAATTATAGCTTTCTGGACAAATTTTCGAAGAACTTGGTCTAGGTATAGGAGTATTTGGGCTATGAATAGAAGTAAAGAAATAAACAGTAGCGATACTAGGATCACTCGAAATAGCTTGTATAGGATACAGGTTTGTTAAAGGTGCGATTGGATTAGAAGGAGGTATATTATCTTCTAAATAAAATTGCTCAGTAGATTCAGTATAATTAACTGTTTGTATAATATTCGATATATAATTTTCTCCATAACCTTCAAGTAGTAATTTATATTCGGTTAATGGTTGAGACCCTCCTTCAGCGTAAAGACTTTTATTTGATTCATTAATTAAATCAAAATTCTTATTTTCTGCTTCAACTATATCTAATATAATTGTATATTCTTCTGGCATGATTGAAGTTTCATTATTTGAATCATTTTTTCCATTAATGTTAAGTGTTAAACTGCCACTTTTTAATATAGTAAAATAAGCTATTTTTTTATATTTCGAAGGAGTTTCTGTTCTATTTAAAACAATCTCTGCATTACCTGATGTTTTCTTAATCTCTGTATTTACATAAGGATTAATAGTCCAGCTTATCACAAGCTCTTTTCCAAACGCTATTGGGGTTTCTATTGGAGATATTAGAATTATAGGCTCATCATTTGGCATAAAATACTATTTTCCTTTTTCCTTACTTAATATTTTACACATTTAATATTAATCAAATAAATTTAAATTAGCGGGGAAAGCTATTTTCATTGCGTCACCGTAATCGTCCATTGTCACTCCCCAACCAGTAACTTTCCCATCGTATAAAATAACAACAGTATGATTTTGCCCACAGAATAAATCTATTATACCTGTAGATATTAATTCAGAAGGGATCGGTGAATATAATCCTCCCCATCCAGTTATAAGAGCGTCATTTGAAATAGCTATACTATGATTTTCTCCAGCAGAAGCTATTAAAAAAGAATAAGAGAATTGATCAAATGGAAGCATAGATTGATTAGCATTATTCTCTCCCCACGCATATATTATGTTTTCTTCTGTAAGAGCTAATCGATGATTGTATTGACCAAATATTTTCTTTGTTTTTCCTTGGATATCTATTGGTATATTATCTCTATAAAAGACATTTCCCCACATTAAAATTTGGTTATTATTTGATAAAGCGAAACTAATACCATTTCCAGCTAAAATTTGTTTAGCGTTAAATTGTAATTCTGGTGGTATATTAATTTGACCTAAGGTATTATTTCCCCATCCTGTTATTCTACCGTTTTTTAAAATTGCTAAAACATGATCGTTTCCGCAACTTAAATCTAACCCACTATTAATTATTTCAGGTGGTACGTTTAACTGGTTAGACGAATTATCTCCCCACCCAGTAATTATACCGCTATTTAATATAGCAAAACTATAATCCTTTCCAGCATAAACTTTTACAGTTTTTTCTTGTATCGAAGAGGGTATATTTAATTCTCCATAAGTATTAAATCCCCAACCAGTTACTCTTCCATCATTTAAAATTATTAGATTATGATTATATCCAACAGCTATTCGATCTGAAAGATTATTTTTATTAATTAATTCTTCAAAATTAAAATTTTCTACTATTCTTTTTTCTATTTTTGGTAAATTATTTTCATCAATATCATATTCTAAAGTTTCATATTGATTAAATAAGCCTGTATATATATATCCTAAATATTCTGATAATGGTATAAAAGATATATCGTTCAATATCTTTAAACCACTTATTCCTTTATTTTCTAATCCACTATCACCAATTTTATTTATAAAATAAATAATTTCTCCAGAATTTAATGGATTTTCATCTTCATTTCTTATTCCAGAAGGAGTATATGCTTGTATTTTTTTGTTAATGCTCTTTATATTGTTTAGTAAAAATATATTTGAGTTCATGTTAATTCGATTTCTTCAAAAGTTTTTTTACAAGTAAAACCAATATAATCACTACTTATAAAGTCTTTTGTCTTTAAATCTTTAGTATTAATTATGCTTAAATCTTTGTTGTCTTTAATAATTTTTAACGTATCATAATATATTTCTATTTGTCCACTAAATAAATTATTTTGACCAGTAATTAAATTAGTTTTTAAGATGCATCCTCGACAAGGGGTTAGTTGATAACCAATGTCCTGATAGATTTGTCTATCATTTGACGTGGATAAATCTAAAAATCCACTACTTTTAAAAGCTATATTATTAATTTTTTCGTATAAATCTCCTAGGTCTTTCCAATTTGATGCAGGATTATAATCGTAATACGAATAGCTTAATTCATTATCAAAAAAGTTTATAAGAAATTTATCTGTTTGCAACTCTCCATCTTTTATTAAATTGATCTCTAATATGTCTTTTCGAATAGGAAATTTATTGTAAGAAATTTCTTGATCTGTATTATTTTTTGGATAAGACAAAATAGCTAATATACCTTTTTCTTTGTCTGAATATAAATCACCTCCATTTCGCAATAAATAGGAATTATTCAATATCTTATTTGGGAGATAATATTTTTCTCCGTCATGTTTGGCTCCAAAAACTAACAATTTTAAATTATATTTTAGTTTATAATTTTTAGAAACAATTTTTATTTCTCCGCCTACATAATTTTTTGTTTCGCTTAAATAATACAATTTCTTTTCTTCAAAATCTTTAGGAATAGTTATAGTAATTATTCTATTAACGCCTTCTGTACCTTTAGATTTTATATATTGCGCTTTTAGTTTATTCTTTTTATTAATATCTAAATATATACCTAAACGGTCATTAGCATTAGATGGATCTGATTGATCGAAAGTATATGATTTACCTTTCTCTAAATAAATTAGCGGGCACTCTTCATTATTTAAGAAAAATGTTTGATCATGCCCCTTGCCATAAAAAGAATTTTTATCAGTTTTATTTCTTTTGGTTACAATAAAATTTGGTCCTATAAAAAATAGTGCTTTAATTGAGCTAGATCCGCCTAAATTTGAAGCAGAAAATTCTACGAAATATTCTCCTATTAATTCTGGAATAGCTTTTCCGGAAATAACTCCTCTAGCTATATCTACTTTAAATCCATCAGGTAAACCAAACGCAAAAAAATCTATTGCACCTGGAGCATCAATTGTATATTCAAAATTTTTATCTAAAGGAACTTCAATTTTTTTACCATCATAATTAATTAATGGTGGTATTTTAATTGATAACGTTCTAGAGACATTTATAGAATTTTTTGTTATATTTATTATAGCATTAAAAAGACCTGTAATATTTTTATTTGTAATTTTACCAGAAATCAATAAATTATTAGGATTAAAGACTAATCCTTGTGGTAGATTTGATATTGTGACGCTTACCCCACTAGGATTAAAGATTTGATTACCATCGTCTAAAGCTAATTGATATTCAAAGTCTTCATAATGAGATAAATTTCTTTCTAATTCAGTATTTAATATTTTAATACCAATTGATATGGTTAAAGGATGAGTGTAGATCACTGAGCCTTTTGATATTTTTAATAATAATTGAGGCATCGTCACTCCGGCTTGACCTACAATAACGCCTGATATATTTTTATCGAATGCATTATTAAAGACTAGATTATTTGGTAAATTACCTAAAACTTCTACTGAATCTGGTTCTCCTATATATTCTATTTTATAATAAACATAAGAATTAGTGCTTACTGATATACTAGACGGACTCGTAATTCTTAAAGAGAATATTTTTAATATTCTTGTAGATTTTATTCCCTGAATAGATGCAGAAATTTCTATTTCAAAAACTCCGCCTGAATTTAAAATTCCACTTATCTCTCCAGTAGAAGCATTTATACTCAAACCAATAGTACTTATGTTTGTCTTATTTGGTAAGACTTTTGCATCAAAATTATCAGTAGATCCTTGAGTTGTTATTAAATACGATAAAAATGAATTATATTTGCCTATTGTTTCTAATGAACTCGTTATTTTTGGACTAATTCCTATTTCTAAAATTTTAGTATCAAATATTTTTACTCCTTTTTCAGTTTTTTCTGCCCCAATAACTACAGAAAATTTTCCTGTATCAGTAGGAATTCCAGTTATTCTTCCAGTATTTGCGTTAAAAGTTAATCCTTGGGGCAACGATCCAGTTAAAGAGTATCTTTGAGGAAGTCCATCTGCTTTTATTTGATAAATAAAAGAAGAATTAAACTCTCCTTGAACATTTAAATCACTAGTAATTTCTATTGGATCATTTCGAAAAAATATTATTTGATTATGATTAGTCCATGAGATATCTGTATAGCTTACGTCTGATCCAAGAGGTATACTGTCTTCATAGGGGTAACCAGATGCAGATTTTTTTATTACGGTTTTATATCCTTGGCTTTTTGATCCTATTCTATCTTGCGTTACTTCTCCTGCATACGCAATGACCTTACCAGTATTTAAATCTATTTCTCTGATGAAGTTATTTTTCCACCATGCGTTTAGCACATACATCTTGGTTCCAGTTTCATCGATTTTAATTTGTGCATTTCTTTGATCTCCAAAATTAAATATTGAGGCTTCTTCTATTGTATTATAGTTAAGATAAAATCCAAAATTTGGATCTGTTGTATCTACTTCAAAATGATATTTTTCTGGATTCGCAAATATTTTTTTGTTAGCTTCTTCTACTGATTTGCATTCTAAAATATCTTCTAATGGAATTTTATAAATTGATTTATCTTGTCGAGCTTGATCACTGAGTTTTTGATTTTTTTTTAGGTTTGTGCCATCAGCAATTACATATAAAATATTATCATATATTTCAAAATTCCAAAAATTTACAAAATTATTCCTTATACTACTAATTAATGATCTTACATTTCCTTGAAGGTCTGATCTTCTTATAAGCTCTCTATTTTCTAACCAATAAACATATCCTTTACTATATTGAATGTGAGTTGGAGTATCTATTCTTACAGAAGTTCCGTTCCCATCAAATGTTTCTGCCTTAAAATTATATAAACTTTTCCTTTTAGTTTTTTCCCACTCATTTGGACCCAAAAGAGTAACAGATGGATGACCACACAATCTAGATATTTTTTTGTCTTTGCTTAGTTTCCATATTACGTTTTGCTGTTCCCACCAAACATATCCTCCAGCAGCAGATCCTCTTTGAGAAGTTATAAAATATATATTATCATCTTCATCTATAGTCATACTTTTATAACCTCTAGCATCTCTAACTATAGCAGAATTACCCCATTCCTGAAATACTTTATTGCTAGTTTCTTTCCAACCTCCTATAAGTAATTCATCATTTTTAGGATCTAAAAAGTCAGGATAACCCCAGTAAAAAGAACTTTTATTATTTATATCAATTTTTTTAATAAAACTTTTTGATCCACCACTTCCAGCGTATATAAAAACATATGTATTTCCTTTGTCATCTGTAGTTAAGTCGCTATACGATAAGGTATTATCAAATCGACTATGCTGCCACTCTTCGTATGGAGTATAAGATGCTACCAAAGAAATTCCTTTATTATTTTTTGTATTGCAAACTTTAAAGGTTTTAGTTTTGTTTCTCCATATAAAATTTTCTGTTGGTTTGCTGCAAGAATTTTTTATTTTATATATATTTACTTTGCCAAAATTTGCTTCTGGTCTACTATCTCTCTGACCTCCTACGTAATAATATGCTCCCTCCATTACACTTTCTGAACTGAAACTGTGTTTGTACTCTCGTCGATTTTCTATATAATAGAGTCCCATATTATCCTTTTACCTATTTAAAATAAATTACACAATTTTAAAACACTCTTTGACCGGTTTCCCTAAAAAACCCCCAACCTTTTAGATAAATTCCATCAATAGAGTACATATTTTTATCACCATGATAAATATAAGCTGGGTAACCATTTATTGTTAAATATTTTTTCCTTAAAAATGAAGAATATTTTAAAGAAAGTTGTATATTAATACCAGTATCTTTTTCTATAATTTTATCTAAAAATATTAGAGAGAAATCTTTATTGATATTCATGGAAATTTGATTATTAGTATCTTTCGAAAAAACGTAGATTGTTCCTAGAACAGAATGTCTTAACACATTACCTAAAAACGGATCTTGATAAATTTCTATCTTTGGAATAATCCCTAATCTTTCTTGTGGATTATATTTAATAAATCCTAAATTGATAGGATAATTTATTGGATATATATATTTTTTATATTTTTTAAATACATTTATTCTTAAGATTTTTTCACAAATCTCTCCATTTTCTTCTATAAATATCTTTATATTATATACTCCTTCGTCTTCGAGATATCCTTGCAAAAATTTATTATTTTGATTATAAAATATATTATTAGGTAGATTTGAGACTTTTAAAATTTTAGGAGTTCTAGTGCTCATAATTCGTACAAATAATTACACTTTTAACTACTACTACTACTACTACTGCTACAAGTTGCGCAACGCGTACAAGTAACAGCTTTACTTTCACATTCGCAATAATAAGATGTATCATAAGATTCGGTTCCACAATCACAAGGTCCATAAGGCGCGCAAGCTTGAGACAATGGGGTAGGACAAGGATCACTGCATAGTGAACACGAATTCGTACAGCGGGGATCTGGTGGAATATGTCTATCACATTCGCACCGCAGACATGGACAGCAACTTAGTTGAAACTGTGCGCAATTTACAAAACCTGCTGGACAACTACAATCAGGAGGAGGTGGAGGTGGATTTGTAGTCGCTGGCGCGCTTGGGCTTGAAGGCGAAACTGGAACTGGACTTGGCGGTGGAGGCGGAGGTGGTGGAGGTGGCGGAGGTGG
>Ga0194133_10000513_pt1 | contig 77686 bp, 114 predicted proteins | sample TA2KigOf40mmetaG_FD_155448 | JGI IMG/M metagenome (GOLD analysis project Ga0194133, IMG submission 155448) | Freshwater microbial communities from Lake Tanganyika, Tanzania - TA2015055 Kigoma Offshore 40m | ecosystem: Environmental > Aquatic > Freshwater > Lake | place: Tanzania: Lake... | reverse complement strand
ATCTGCTTTAGGTTCGTCTGCGTTGCTGCCTGCTGGCCTCGGGTTTCGCAATCTGGTCATCAACGGCGGCTTAGACATATGGCAACGAGGCACATCGTTCAGCAACCCTGCCTCACACGAATTCACAGCAGACAGATTCTTTGTTTTATATGACGGTGCTGGAGCGACACGCACAATCAGTCAAGGCCAGTTTGACCCGTACCCGAGTAGTGCAACTGTCACCGCTACGCCACCAACTGGGCAATCCCCGACGTACTTCTTGCGGTGGGCGCAATCCGTTGCTGGCTCAGGTGCGACATACAACGTCTTGTACGCCAACCGTATAGAGAACGTGCGTCTAATTGCGGGCCAGACCGTAACGCTCTCGTTCTATGCTAAGGCTGCATCCAACTTGACGATGCCAGCCATTGACATCGAACAGCATTTCGGTAGTGGTGGCTCGCCATCCGCAAACGTGAACACGACCGTTACATCCAACTTGGCGGTTACAACCTCGTGGCAGAGGTTCTTGTTTACGTTCCAAGTTCCGTCTGCCGCTGGCAAGGTCATTGGCACGAATACCAACAGTTCGTTTACGTCGATTCGTTTGTTCTTGCCCATCAACACGACGTTTACGTTTGACATTTGGGGTGTCCAGTTGGAGCAGAACTATCAGCCGACCCCGTTTGAGCAACGCCCCATCGGTGCCGAACTAGCACTCTGCCAGCGGTACTACCAGCGAGTAGGTACAACAGCATCAGATTCTGGTCAATATATGTATTTTGCCAGCGGTTGGTTGACTGGTTCTGTCTTGGGTACTGGCTTCCCGCTACGTGTGGACATGCGAAGTACTCCAGCAGTAGCGACTTCTGGAGTTAACACTTTTTATATTGACGCGGCAACTGGTTTTGGTGCAGTGAACGCACTGGCATCGATTAACCATAGAACAGCCCAGTCCATACGTTTTCAAATTGCGTGTGCTGGTACCGCTGGTCAAAGCGCAATGTTGCTATCAAACGGTACAGCAACTGCTTTTTTCACGATGGATGCTGAACTATGATTTATTACACACTTAACAACATGGAATATATTTATTTTGATGGTGATGTTTATTGGACTTTTGACGCCACTCACCGTTTCTATCAGCAGTACCTAGCATGGCTCGCTGAAGGCAATACACCCGAACCGTGGGAGGCCACTGATGCCGATTAGTTCGTTCTCCGCTCCGTCCGCTATCGCCAAACCTGGGGTCTGCACCTCGTCCACACGGCCTGCCAGCCCGTTTGATGGGCAGGTCATCTACGAGACCGACACCGACAAGGCGTTGGTCTGGAACGGATCGGCGTGGGTGTACCTCTCAACGGGAACTGCCAACCCTGTCGGGTTGGTGTACATCAACAATTACACCCTCAGCGGAGGGTCAACAAACCTAACAAGTTGTTTTTCAAGCACATTTTTGAATTACAAAATTGTTGTTGATTTTACATCTGTCCAGTCTGGCTACATTCGTATGCAAATGCTTTCAGGTACGACCGTTGCTCCTTCTGCGTACAGTTCCGTTGGGGCATTCTCGTATTTGTCCGCAGGTACTCAATTTAACGACAACATCGGTACAGGTAACCAAGGTGTAGGAAGTGCGATTGTTGGTGTGAGCGGTGGCGCTGGTGGTATTGCTGAAACTTCAATAGAAGTCATTGCCCCATTTGATTCAAGAGCGACAACTGGTTCGTTCATCGGCTGCGGTCATTTGACCAACAGCGGGTTGCAATACACAACTGGTGGTTTTATGCATTACAGCGGCGGTTCTTATGATGGCGTGATTTTGCTTGCCCCAAGTGGGTCATTTACTGGGACGGCCCGTGTGTACGGTTACAGGAATTAGGAGTCAGCATGAGTGTGTCTAGCGCAAATAGGGGACTAAGACCAGGGGTCTGCACGTCGTCTACGAGGCCAAGCAACCCGTTTACGGGGCAGATTATCTACGAGACGGATACGGGGTTTTTGCGTGTGTGGGATGGGTCAGCATGGGACTACCTCAGCCAGTCGCTTGACTCGTGGACTACGCCCCGTGGAGTGGTAGGCCACGACGGGTCATACGCAACGACAGCGTTTTCCGCAGCGACAACCTTGACTGTGTTCACCTTGTCGTTCACGGTCCAGCCTTCACGCCGTTACATGATTTTTGGTCGCATCGGCGTCCAGGTGACCGGCACGGCAGCAACATCAAATGCTCTATGGGTTGAGGAAACAACACTTGGGAAACGCACCCTTGACTATGACACCCGAGCCATCACCCAGTACCACTGCAAAATGTTCCAAGGTTCTGTCTACTGTTTGGCTTCCGACTTTGGCGTGACAAGCACTGCCGCATCAAAAAGCCTGACGTTGAAATGGAAGTGCGGGGCAAGCGGCGGGTTGAACACTGACCCTGACGGCATTGTCGGAACCAACTCGTTGCCGCATCAGATAACAGTGATGGACATCGGTCCTACATGACCATTTCGGTTTGCACTAGCACCTACAACAACACAAAACTTAATCTTTAAAACCAATTATCATCTACAATATGTTGGTGATTTAATTGAGAAAAATAAAATTAAGAAAAGGTTTTTGGATAATATTACCTGCTCTGTTTCTTTCTTTTTTTGCATCACCCGCAAAAGCTGATGTCTATACGGTCACTGGCGCTTCCGATTTATATTTTGGAATAACACAGTTACAACAATTGACTGTACGAACATATGCTCAACAATATGGCATTGACTCAATGTTGTGGTTATATAATTCTCAAAACCAACAAATTGCAGCCAATGACGATTGGTTTGGACTCGACTCATTTATTGAAATAAATTTACAACCAGGAAATTATCGTTTACGAACAGGTATTTGTTGTGGAAATCCAAATGCTTGGCAAGGCGGGAGTTATGTTGTGGAAACAAATGTTGTGCCCACAAGTATTTCAACGGGTTCAACAACGACAACATCAACTACAACAACCACAAGTACTACAACTACAACGATAGCACCATACTTTAACTCTGTTCAAAATCTAACAGCGGTAGCAGACAACGATGGGAATGTTGTTTTGGACTGGGATGCCCCAACGCCGAGCAACACTGCCCCATATATGTACAACATTTTGTTTTATGACCTCGTTGATGGGGTGGAAACTGGTGGTTGGGGAGTGTGGACATATGCCGTGAACACTTCATATAGTCTCGGTCCGTGGATGTGGCCTGGAACAACTGGATACGGACCAGTTAGATTTAAGATTCAAGCAGGGACAGCCCCATGTGTCGGAGAGGGTGCTGGGTCTTGTATGTACGGCCCCCAGACAACTGTTAATGCTGTGGTGATTGACCCTACTCCACCCACGACTACGACAACTACTACTACAACTACGACAACTACTACGTTGCCACCCACAACAACAACTCAGCAGCCTATTACCACCACAACAGAAGTATTAACTACGACAACCACACAGCTTATAGTGGAAACGACAATATTTCCAACAACTGTTCCTGAATCCACGACAACATCTGAATTACCTAATACTACAATTATACCTGAAACTACAACAACTCAATTAACAACGACAACAACTTCTACAACTTTGGCACCAACCCCAAGAACGACAACTTCGGTTGCCAGAACGACGATTCCAGAGCCAACAACGACCACGACAAGCACCACCATTCCCGCGACAACGACCTCTGTGGCTTTTATAAATACGACAACGACAATTCAACCCTCTAAGCCTATAGAAAATGTTATAGCGGAAGCCAGCACCCCAGAGGAACTAAAAAATGTTATTAATAACGTAGATTTAAGTACAATTAACTCTAGTGAGTTAGTTAGTATTATTGACAATACAGCAATTGATGAATTAAGCGGATCTGAGATCCAAGAAGTATTCGCAGAAATTAACTTTGATGAATTTAGTAAAATAGAATTAAAAGAAATTGCCTTAAATCTTTCTCAAGCATCTGACAAAGTTAAGGAAGCATTTGAAAAAGAAATTGATATTTATGGAAGTGATGCATTCGATGAATATGTACCAACAGGCTCAGCCGTAAATGTCGGAACAAGACGGGTAATTGTCGCAGCAGCCGCTGCTCTTTCTACTGTCAACATTTCAACTTCTTCGACCAGCACATCTGGTGGAGGAAGCAGGAGGAAATAATGATTAAAAAATTAATTAGTGAACTTCACGCCCTGGCTTGGACATTGGGTGGAACAGGTCTTGTTCTTATTACTTTGTCAGGCCAGACAAGGAAATGGGGAATTTGGATTAGCGTCGCATCTCTTGCTGTGCATTTGATTGGCGCTTTAATTTTACAAGGAGAAGATAATGAATAATATGAAAAATATATTGTTAAGAATTCTTGCTGTGTTTGGAGCCTCTGGGCTTGGAGTGATCGGCGCAGGTGCAATCGCTGGGGTCGATCTTCCTAAAGCAATTTTTATGGCAGGAATCGGCGGTGTTGCAAAAGTCGTTCAAGGCCTTGCTGAGGCGTTTCTTGATGATGGCAAACTTGATGCTGATGAAATTGATCAAATTTTTAATGGCCCCGATAGAGGGCAATCAAATGCAAAATAATATATAATTAATTAATAAATGGAGGTATTATGCCAAGAAAATATACAGGTAATACAGATGGCCTTGCTAAAGGTGCGAGACCAGGAACAGAGAAACTATTAGAAATTTGCAAGAATCGTTGGGGCTTTTCTTCTTTGGGAATTTGGGCAAATAGGAGCATGAACAATCCTAAAGCTACTCCTGGAGATCCAAAGTGGTTATCAGTTCACGCCACAGGCCGAGCCATTGATATGGGCTATTCAGATCGGAAGAAAGCTGAAGAAGCTTGGAATTTCTTGCTCGCAAACACAGAAGTTTTGGGTATCGAAGAGATTCATGACTATGCTTACGATAGTAACGTAAATGACAAGGAACTCGGCTGGGGGAGAGGTTATCGTTGCTCACGTGGTGAAGGTGCAAAAGGTGTCAAGATTTATAATTCTAAAGACAATGCAGGCTCACAGGGCGGTAAGTGGATCCATGTAGAGCTTTCTCCAGAAATGGCTGATAATCCTAAGAAACTTGTTGCCGCTTGGAAATCTATTCCAAAATGAGCGATCAAAACTTAGAAAACTCTAAAATAAAAAGTTGTGCATGTGGGTGCCTATGCACAGAACAATGCAATTGTGGTTGTGAAGACTGCAATTGTTGATAACGAATATTATTTCGTATAAAATTTAATTGTTATGGCTGGCAGCAGGAATATTACTATCTATTCTGGTGATACCTATGTTCATGAACTGAGATTAAAAGACGGTTCTAATGCAGCTATCAACATCTCTCAAAGAACTTTTTCTGGACAAATCAGAATTGCCCCATCTTCTACAGAGATTGTTGCTAACTTTGCTGTTAATATCAGTAATGGTGCTGGAGGAATCGTCCAGTTTGTTCTTTCCTCCAATGTTTCAGGAGCGATTATTCCTGGAACATACCATTACGATTTTCAACAAACAGATGGCGCAGTTGTGACAACCCTTGTGGCAGGGAAGGCTCTGATACAGGGAGATGTTACAGATGGCGGGTGAAATAACTGAAATAACTGTTACAAGCGGTGATATAACACAGCTTACAATTGGCGCTTCTGATGTAGCAACAGTCGTGATTCAAACATCCGATACTACTGTTTTAACTGCTGCACCTGCTACAATTAATACAGCAAGCCTAAGTTACAGTGATTCAGCACCAGCGAATATTGCCAGGACCGCAAGCGCTGGAACAGCAATAATAGCAAGCAGATCAGATCATGTTCACTCTGCTGCTAATTTACTTGTTGATGGAGGAAATTATTAATGGCTAATACAATTAGAATTAAAAGAAGAGCTTCTGGAAGCTCTGGAGCACCCGCTTCTCTTGAAAATGCTGAACTGGCATTTAACGAAGTAGATGATATTCTTTACTATGGTGAAGGGACAGGAGGCGCTGGAGGAAGTGCTACATCTGTTCTTGCTATTGGCGGCTCCGGTGCTTTTGCGACATTAAGCACAGAACAGACTCTTACTGGTAATAAAACATTTAACGGTATTGTTATTGTTCCTACTCCATCAGCAAATACACATGCTGCAACAAAGGCTTATGTTGACGGATTAATTGCAAATATATCATCAACATTTACTTTATCTGGAGATAGTGGCACCCCTCAAACGATAACAACGGGAACAGATACCCTTACAGTTTCTGGCGGAACGGGCCTGTCTTCAGTTGTTGGAGCGACTGATACAGTTACAATCAATCTTGACAATACAGCAGTAACTCCTGCAAGCTATGGAGCAGCTGGATCAGTTGCGACATTTACTGTCGATGCTCAAGGTCGCTTGACTGCTGCCGCTAATACATCGATTTCAATTACAGCATCGCAAATTAGTGATAGAACAACAAATCTTGTTACTGGTCTTACTGGTACTGCAAATGAAATTACAGTTTCTAACTCGGGGGTTGGCGCTGTTACTTTGAGTCTTCCATCTAATGTGACAATTTCAAATAATTTAACTGTAACAGGGGATTTAACAGTTCAAGGGAATACCACAACCCTAAATACAGCGACACTTGTTGTTGAGGATAAGAATGTTGTTCTTGCGAATGTTGCCGCTCCAACAGACATAACAGCCGATGGCGCTGGCATCTCTGTTCTTGGAACGAGCACAAAAACATTCAATTGGGTTGATGCAACTGATTCCTGGACGTCTTCGGAGCATCTCAACCTCGCCTCTGGAAAAGTTTTAAAATTTAATGGAACAACAATTCTTTCTAGTACAAATCTGGATAATGTGACAGTTGATGGTGGTACATTCTAAGTAGGAGGTTTTTATGGCTAACACCATAAAAATTAAAAATTCTAGTACCGCGAATTCTGCCCCCTCTGTCCTTGAGCACGGTGAAATTGCCATCAACTATACGGATGGTAAAATTTTCTACAAAAACAATTCCAATACAATTGTTTCTTTTGCTACATCAATATCTATCAATGATTTATCAGATGTTGTTATATCGTCCCCAGCTTCGGGTGATGTTTTAAAATATGATGGAACAAATTGGGTCAATGATGCAACTATAAATCAAAATGATGCAACTATAAATCAAAAAATTTCTGATTTATATATAATGACATATATGGAAATTATATGATAAATGTTTATTTGGTAAAATTGATATACAATGGATGAAGTAAAAATTAATACATCAAAGACAGTCACACTCACACTTCCGAGTGACCCTGCTGGGAATACTGTTAGCGCTTCTCTTTATCATGAGTTTGGTGATCTTGTTTCTGGTCCAACTGGTGCAACCAGAGCTTCGGAAGGGGTTTACACAATTACATATGGCCAGCAAGCCAGTGGAAACTATATTTTAAATTCAGCGGGTAAACATAGAATTGATTTTACATTTACTGTATCGGGCACATCTTATACAAAATCTGCCTATATAAATGTTTACACCCCCTACATAACTTCATCAGATTTTTTTACGATGTATCCAGAACTTCAGCAATCAAAAGGTGCTTTATTTGATAAATATGAAAGAAAATCTAGAGCAATAATTAATACACACTGTGGGCAGTCATTTGACTACTACCCAAATAAAAGTCTTACGATTGATGGTAATAATCATAATATTTTACACTTGCCATTTGCAATAAGTACACTTACAAAAGTGACACAAGATCCTGGTAAAGATTATGCTGAAATTGTTTATGATTCAACAACATCTTCATCACAGAATATTGAGAGAGTTAAACAACCTTTTAACTTTGAAGCCTCTTATTATATAAGATTTAAAGCTGATGCAATTGATAAAGCAGATAAATTAACTGTACCTACAAAATTTAGATTGAGGTCTGATTATAAAATTGAGGGTAATTTTGGCTGGAATTCTGTTCCATTGAATGTTCAGCAAGCAGCAGAATTAATTATTGCTGATTTAATGAATGACGACTCTGAATACAGAAGGCATGGCATTTATTCTATTGATATAGATATTGTCAAGATGAAAATGAAAGATTCTTTTTATGAGTCTACAGGCAATATTGAAGCCGATGTCCTCTTAATGGACTATACCTTGTTTGTGATGGATTATGTGGTCTGATGGCATACAAGAGTTTTTTACGGTTTTCACAAACTGCTGATATATATACAAAGCAAACTGTAATTAGTGCAGCGGGGCAGAAGACTTTTACTTTTACTCTTTCTGCAACTGTTCCAATCAATATTCAATCCCCTCAAGCATCTGGCAGTGATAAAAGAGTAGTTCCTTACCAAGAATTTATTGCAATTCATGAAATGATTGTTCCAGGAATGTATGCAGATAATATTGATTATCAAAATAGAATACAAAATATAAAAGATAGATATGGCAATGTCCTTGAAATTGGACCTTTTGAGATTGTTTCAATACAACCAAAATTTGGTTTCAATGGCAAAAAACATCACATACTGGCTACCATCAGAAAGGTGGTAGAAACATCATGATCATAATTACTCATGATTTAGACCGCCTATCAGATCAATTATTAACAATGCATTCTGATATTAAAGAAGTCATTGTTAGAACATACACAGACCATCATCTTCAAATCTTTGAAGATCTGGTGTCTAAATTTGGTGAAAATTTAAGATATACAAAAATAAAATTGAATATTGATAGTGATAATTTTTCAATAGAAATTGATGATGTAAATGAATACGCATTGAGAGATAGAAGTGGGGCTGATGCCCAAATGGTTGCAGATTATGCAGCAGATCTTTTTAACAATAAAATAATTGAATTACTTAAAGAGACACCTTTATTTAGAGAGGGGTCATGACAATATCAACAATAGCGGTTTATGATGTCAATTTGTATTTAAAAAACGATAATACAATAATATCAATTGCTGGTAAGACAATGAATTTCTTTCCAGTTGTTGCAACAGATAATGAACCAGCCCCATTTGTGGTTTATTTCTTTAACCCAATCGCTCCAAATGTGGAAGAATATTGGCATAGATATGACATTATAAAATATTCAATTTTTGATACCAATGTTGACCGTCTTTTTAAACTCTCGGAAAGATTTATAGAACTACTTAATATTGGAAACAATATAGCTAAATCTGGGGGGGTGCCTGGTACCGATGTCAGAATTCTGTCTTCCTATCAAATTGGAGCAAATCTTGTATCACCCCTTGAAATAAATGGCTGGTACAGGATGAATTTAGACTTTAAATTGTGTTATGTTTCCAGATAGGGTGGTACAATAATATTATATGGAGTATACTACTATTACATATGTCGGGAAACTACCCGGCTACACAGTCAGGATCGGAAAGAATATATATGAATTTGAATGGAATAAAGGACTTGGAATCGGGAAAAGAAATGATGAAATCCGGCTTGATCATGTTAAAAAGATCGCTAAATGGCGTGACAAAAAAGGCAAAAGAATTTTTGTCCTTGAATAATTTAGGAGGAAACTAAAAATGGCAGTTAATGTTTCTAACATTGTTGTCGGTGAGGCGACCCTTAAGGTGGGCGACTCAGCCAATGCTACTAGCATTGCAGCAATGAACAACTTCAGCGACATCGGCGCTACTCAGAATGGTGTTGAAATCTCTTGGGAGCCAGATATGGTTGACATTGAAATCGACCAGTACGGTGACGCTGCAAGAGTTGTGCAGTCAAAGGTTAAGGTCATGGTCAAAACGACTCTGGCTGAAGCCACATTGAACAACCTCGCTCTCTCTTGGAACTACGACTCAGTTGGTGCAACTGACGTTGTTGCAAACAATGATGGCGCGAATACCAAAACATTCTTGTTCGGTGGTCAGAGCGTGTTCCCGTTTGAGAAGGCTCTCGTCATCACGGGCGTTGCCCCAGGTTCGGATGCATCAACAACTAAGACCCGTAAGTTCTATACAAAACGTGCAATTTCAATGGAGAGCACCCAGCTCACAATGAAGCGTGCGGAAGCTTCGGTCTTCGCCGTTGGTTTCAGAATTCTTCCAAAAACGGAAGATACTGGCTACGAATACGGCAAAATCATCGATCAGACATAATTTAAAATATTATTAATTGGCAAACCCTCAAGATCTTGTGATAAACTTGTATCTTGAGGGTTTTTGCTTACCCTCTTGACTAAGGAGATAAAATTAAAAATGGCTGATAAGAATAAAGACATTCTCGGGGGGACCGAGATTTTGTTTGCCGATGGAAAGAAAAGAGTTATTAGACCTCTTACAATCAGGAATCTTCGTAAATTTATGAAGGTTGTCAAGGATCTAAAGATGGATGATACTCTTGAAGATAAAGATATTGACATTATGGTTGAGGCAGCATCGATTGCTCTCTCTAATGTTGATGCTGAACTTTCAGCAGATCTTGATAAACTTGAGGATGCGCTTGACCTCCGTTGCTTCGGTGAACTGATGTCAGCAGCAATGGGTTCAGACCCTTCCTGACAAACGGGAGCGGGGAGGGATCTTCTCAATCATGGGAAGATCTTCCGCTCCTGAAATATGAATGCGAAATTTTTATAAGGACTGGCGCATGGCGCAGCATCTCAGAACTTGAAGACAATCTCACATTAGATGAGATGTTTCTTCTTTATCGCGCATGTATGAATGAAAATTCTTCACACATGAAAATGCTTGCAGCTTCGCAAGGTGCTGATGTTGATCTTAATGAAGATTGGTACGATCCAGATCCGCCAGAGGTTATTAACAGTTCAAATATTGGTGCAATACCCATTGGATTGGGTTATGAGAGTAATTAATAATTGCGTTTATTGACGTAATATATTATTATTAAATGGGACAATCATGACGAGTGCAAATGCAAATGTAACTGTAAATGCCATAATTGACAGAGCATTTGAAAACGCGATGGCTGGGATGCAGCGCTCAATGTTGCAAACCATTGCAAGCATTAATGGCTTTAATAGATCACAAAGAGCTGCTAATTCTAGTGGCGGCGCAATCTCAAGGACTCTTAATCAAATTTCCAAGGAAGGCAGAGGTTTGTCCGCCTCTTTTTCTAAAGCAAAAGCAGACCTAGCTGGTCTTGATGCTGCATTCAAAAAAAATAAAACAACGATAGCGCAGCTTGAAATTTCTATTAAACAATTAGAATCAGCAAATCGTAGACACGGATTAAGTACAAAAACTGGTTTTAACACAGGTCCATTGAAAGCTTACAAGTCCCAACTTGAAAGTGTAAATGCAATGCAAAAAGAGTTAACTAATACTCAAAGAGCAATGAATTTTAATGAGTTGGGTAAGAAATTCAATAAGAGTGCTCAAACATTATCTTATGCGGGAATGAGAATGACATATGGTCTTTCTCTCCCCATATCGATGTTCCTTCGTACAGGTTTCCAATCATTAAAAGCTCTTGATAAAGAAGTCATAAGAACAGGGAAGCTTATCGCAGATAGTTTCTCAACAGGAGCAGATGGTATCAAGGCATATAACGCTGCTATGGCAGAACTTGATACTAGATTAGATAAACTATCAATTAGTTGGGGTGTCTCAAGAGAACTTGTACAGGGTCTTGCAGGAGATTTTGCCGAAATTGGTATTTCAGATCCTAAAGCACTAGCGAACCTTGCACAATTTACAGCTGAGTTTGAAAAACTTGGTAACGTTGACATTACTCAAGCTCAAGCTGCAATTCAAGCAATCTATCAACAAATTGCAAGAGTTAGAAGAGATCAAGGTTTGGCAGTTACTGGGACTAAAGCAATCAATCAAATGGTTGAAGAAGTTCGCGGTGCAATTGCATTCTTCAACTTTGCTGAAAATAAGACAACTCTTTCTTTGAAAGACATGGCAGATGCTTTCCCAGAAGTTTCTGCTGCAGCAACATCTTTCGGTTTAAATATGCAGACAACTGCGGCTTTATTGGCACCAATGGTTGGTGCTGGGTTCCAAGTTGGTGCTTCTGCAAACTCAATTAAAGTTTCATTACAAAGACTTATTGCCCCAACCAAAAAGAATCAAGACATCATTAAAGCATTGACAAGGGTTCTCGGAAAAGATTTTCGTCTTTCAACAAAAGTTGGTTCCGAGGGCATTCAGGACTTAATTGATGGTTATACAAAACTTCAAGACAAACTGGGCGATGCGGGTGCTCTGACATTCTTTGCGGAACTGTTTGGTGTTCGCCAGGGCCCAAGAATGGAAGTTTCAATTAAGCAAATGTCTGAATACCAGCAATCATTAGACAAAGTTGGTTCTGCTGAAAACAAATTGGCAAAAGATCTTGAAAAACAAATTAATGCTCAACTAAGACTAAATAGCCAAAGAGGTAGGACTACTGAAGGACAACAAGTTGAACTTGTCCAACTGAATAAAATTAAAGATATACAGGATGTAATAGGCCAATCTCAAGAAAAGGATAAAGATGGGGCCTTTACTGCAAGAGCTTTAATTATTCAAAAAGCTCAAGAAGCCGAGGTTAAAAGACTTAAAAATATAACAAGTGAAACAAAAGGGTACAATAAAGAAGTAGAAAAGGGAAATACTCTTTTTGGCACACGCTTTGATTCAATTCAAACTGAGTCTGGAAAAATATTATCTGGAGCAATGTTTGGAACTGCTGTTACGAAAGAGACATTAGAAGCAGAGCTAGAAAGGGTTCAAGGCTCTTTGCAAGTTCGTTATGGTCGGTCAAGAGAAAGTATTAAATCAATAGCAAGAGAGCTAACGATTGTATTTGGTGATTTGCTTTCAGCAATTAATCCAATTCTTGAAAAAATTAGTACATGGATTCAGCTCCTCCCATCGGGAACCAAGAAACTTATTGGTGTTGTTTTGATTCTTCTTGCAACACTTGGCCCTGTTCTTAGGACTTTTGGTGCTATTGCTCAAATTGCTGGTTCTTTCTCAATGATGCGTTCTAAGGGTGTATTAAAATTTAAAGATGATATGGTTTCTTTAAATGGAACAATTGCAGAATCTACAAGCCTTCTTACAAGATTAGGAGGAAATTTTAGAAAAGTTGGGAAAGATGGAAATATTTTTGTTTCTAAAGCAAATTTAAAGAGACTGGAAAGAGCCGCCCCAATTCAAGAAAAAATTGATGCTGGAGAAAAAATTTCTTTTGCTGAAAAATCAATATATCAAAAATCAATTAAAGGTTTAGTTGGCAGAAAAGAATATTTAAGAGTTCAGGCTGCAAATACAGTTGCAGCAAAAAGGGGCACACAGGCTGGCCCCCTCGATCAGATGGTGTTACCTACTGGGTCGGCAAACCTTTCGGGCTTGGATGCAAGTACTGTCACCGCTACACGGAATTTACAAAATCCAGCAAAGGTCATTGAGCAATACACAATAGACCTGATTAAAGGAATGAATGAAGCCGTAATTAAAGCTACACAAAGAGCATCTAAGAAAACAAGCAGCTTAACTCCAAGGGTTGGAGCAAATTCAGCAGCAGGCGGTATTATAACACCATTTGGTGTTGTTAAAACACCTTCAACTTCTTCTGCGGGGCAAGCAACAGCTACGACAAGAACAACTGGACAGCAAAAACCAGTATCTGCCCAATATTATACAAAGTTAATGGCAATTCTTCAGGCAATTCAAAAGTGTATTTGCAGTCCTGGGCGTGTTGTCAATACAGGAACGGGTACAAGACCAGGACAGCCTTCTCAGCCAAACGCACCTCCAGCTCAGCAGACAACGACTTCTAGACCAGCACAGCCAACAACAACACAACCAGCACCACAACCCACAGGAGGCGGACAGAATGCTTCTAGTGGAACAAGAACAAGAAAAAGACCATTAAGACCAGCAATTCCACAAGTAGCAGAGGCTGTCGAACGAGTTACTTCAAAAATTTTGCCATCTACGCTAAAAAATCTAAAAGATCTCGCTTTCGACGTGATGGACTTCAAAAATTTTGCCGCACAAGCGCAGCGTCGTATGGGTGGAATGTTTGGATCGATTCCTTTTGTTGTCGCAAGGAAAGCCGAAAGAGATCAAGAAATAGCCAATTCTGCCCAAAGACGTAAATTAGGTATAACAGCATCTCCAACGGCTGTTGCACAATCTAAAAATCAGACCAAAGCAGCAGCAACAACACAACCAGCACCACTTGTACCTGCTGCAACTCAAGCAACATCTTCTCAAAATCAAGTTGCTCAACAGGCATCAAATGATATTAAACAAGCAGAAACCGTTGCCAAAGAAACAGAAACAAAAGTATCTGAAGCTAAGAAAACTGCTGTATCTGTTTCTAAAAAAATTAAACTTACAAAACAATCTTTTATTGAATTGCTAACAAACCTTGGGCTTGAGATACCCTCTACTGTCGCACAAATGAGTGACTTTGCAGTTTCTATACAAAAAAGAACTTTTGAAACACTTAAAAGATCACTTTCTGGTGCTGGCGCACAAGAAAGGCTAAACGCATTTGCTGGTGGACAGAAAACAGCTCTTAATATCAGATCAGCAACCTATCTTAATCCTTTATTTGCAGCTTTAGGACACACAACAGCAAGACAAGCAACAGCTGATGCAAAATATGAAAAAGAAATGATAGAAGGCAAACCTGCAGAAGAAGGTGTGCCTCCAAGAGAGATGACTGCTGTTGAAGGGAAAATGCATGCCCGAATTGTTACAGGTCTTCGTAAAAAATTAAAATATTATGAAGGCCTTCAGAAAAAACTTGATTTAGAAGTTCAACGAGTTATACAAAAAGTTATTGCATCAATGCCAACTGCTTCTGAAGTTGTTATTGATTCAGTAATTAGAGCAAGACTTGCTCCATTAAGAGAACGCATGGATCGCGTTGCTGAAGGTGTTTCTTCAGCTAGAAGACAGCTTAGAATAGCTTTTGAGCAAATAAGAACACCATTCGAGATGGTGGAGAATCCAGAGACTGGAGTAAGTACTAAACAACAACTTACTCCGTATACAACAGAATCAAGGAATAAATTATTTAGTATATTAAATAGACAAAAAGAAATAAAGCCAACATTGCCTATGGCAAGTCGACAATATTCACCTTATGCATCACACGAAGAAGAATTAGGTGCATATCCAAAAATACCGACAGTACCAACAGGCCCAAAGATAAGCCCATACGACACTGATTTGCCACTTGCTACGTCTGCACAGTTTGCACCAATTGTAATACCAGAAGATAAATTAACAGAAACAATTAATAAATTAGTCAGAGAAAGAAAAATTGAGCTTTTAGAACAATTGGGTAAGATTAAAGAACCAGAAGCATTTGAAGAATTAGATACTGTTGCTCAAGATAAAGCAATAGAACAAAAAATTGCTTCTTTAAATAAAAAACAAAGAGCGACATATGATCGTTTAATCAAATCAGCAATGGTAGCAGCAAGACCTGTTGCTGCGAAAATTCTTGTCGGTGAGACATTAAAAAATATTAATAAAATTGCTGCAGCAATAGGAAAATCAGAAGCAGAACATACAAAAAAAATTGCAACTTTGCATAAACTTGAAAGTATACAAAGAAAAGAACAAGGCAAAGAAACGGAACTGCTTTTAACAATAGAAGAAGGAAAAGCAACTTTAGCTAGTCTAGCTAAACAGGTAACACATACTGCTGCCGATGTTAAATTGAAAGAACAAACGATTGTTGCAAAAGATGAAGCTACTGAGGCTAAAGAAAAATTAAAAGCAACAATGTCTGCACGAGAAAAACAAATTCTTTCTTTAAAAAAAGAAATAAAAAAAATTGATGAAGAAATTAGTTTAGGTAGGAAAGAACTTACAGAAGCGCAAGCGGCTATAAAAGTTGTTGGAGAAGCTCCTACTCCAAAGCCAATAAAACCACGAGCCCTCGGCGGTTATCCAATGCCTGCTGCTTCTACAAGACCAGTTCCGCAAAAGGGTTTAGAAAAACTTGATACTGCTCAAAGAAGGGCTTTGATAAAACAAGTTAATGAATTTGAAGAACAAATTCAAGAATTAATAGCTGAAATAAATAGACTTGGTGAAGTTAAAGGTAAAGGATATAAAAAGCAAATAGGCATTCTTTCAAAAGTAAAAACTAAATTAGAAGCTGAAATGGAACAAGCACAAGCAAAAGCTCTAGCTAGTCTTCCAAAAATTAGCGGTGGAGCATTTGGTTTTGATACAGTTCTTCAGCAACTTCAAGCTACTCTTAATTTACCAGCTAAACAATTTGAAGCGCTTATTGCTGAACTTAGAAACAGAGCACCAAAAGCAGCAGCAGGTCTTGATGCTCCAATTTCAAAAGTCAAAGGTGATGTTACAAAAGTCGTAGAAGCAATTAAGGCTACAGTTGTTGCCGGAAACGGAAGTCTTGAATCACTTTATGCTGCTGTAATGCAACAAAGAGCCAAATTACAGAAATTTGGCGAGCAGGCTGCTGGACAGGTCACGCCTCAATTTGGTCCTAATAAAGGAAAAGTTATACCAATAACTCCAAAAGAAACAACTACTAAAGTTGCTGGAGAAACAAGAGAACAAATAAGAGCAAGAATGCAGCAGGTCGCTGAACAAGTTAAAGTATATGGCGCAAGCATGGATTCATTAAAACAATATACAGTTCAAGAATTAAGATATCTTGCAGAGTATGTAGCTGGTGCAAAAACTAGAGACGAGACAGGAAAACAAAGACAAGCAAAAGATTATAAGAAAATTATTATTGACAAACTTTCTGAACTCGGGGTTGCAACAGATGTTGCAATTCAACAAGTAGCAGTTAAACCAATAGAAAAAGCAACACAAGCCGCAGCTCAAACAACTCCAGCTATTCCTCAACTTCCAAGAGCTCCAAAACCCACAACAACAACCCCACAGGCTTCACCCCCTGAGCGAGATGTTCCATCATCTGCTATTCCACAACAGCCAATATTAACCCCAGCAAGTTTGAAAAAACTTATGGAAGAAAATGCAGCGAAGCCCCCATCTGGACCAGTGTATGTTAATGCTGCAGATCTTTTGCGTAAAAAGCTTCTTGATTCAGTAAGTGCTACAAATGAATTAAAGACAGTCCGTGATCGTGTTCGCAATTTGGCTGAGCGAGCAAGCATCTCCACAATAAATCCAGTTTGGACAAACACAAGAAGGGCTGCAGCAGAAGCCAAGCTTGCTGCTGCGGCAGCAGGAACGTCTGGTCTAACCCCTATTGCAATGGGTATGAGTAGTTTTGATCAACTTAAGGCTCTTATCCCACCACGCCCAAGTAAAGATAAATATGTACCACCTACACCAAAAGTTCGTGAAATTGCTGGCATCCCAATAACAGGAAGAGGTGTTGCAAGAGTTGGATCTGCTGTTGCAACTGGCGGACTTAGCGAAATTGCCGTTTTGTTAAAGAATATTATTGCTAAAAAAATTGGCACAGATGCTCAGCAAGTTAGATATGCATTAAATCCAAGAGAACGCTATGAAATGGCGAAAGCAAGAGTTGAAAAAGAAAGAGGTATTGGTCCAGCAAGTTCCTCTAGGCAGATAAGAAAAACAGAAATTGAAGCAAGACAAATTGCTAAAGCAGAGAGTCTCTTATTTGCTCCAATAACAAGACTCTCTAAAGTTGTTGGGGTAATTCCATCAAAGTTTGCAATGAAACTTATTCCAATTAAAGATAACATTCAGGCAATTGGAAACCTTTATGGTCCTCCCATACTGAATGCAATGGAGACTGCTAAAACTACAACAATTTCAATTGGTAAAAAGATGATAAAGACTGCTTATCAAATTGAAAAAGAAATTATCAAATCGCCAGTTACTTCTACAATCATAATGGCGAAAGGTTTAATAGCAGCAGGCGCACAGATTCAGTCAGTTATGCCACAAGTTGTAAACACTGCTAAAAAAATATTCATTGCTCTTGGCGGTCTTGATTTTATTCAGAATACACAAGCTGGACAGGTATTCCTCAAGACAGTCCAGATGTTGCAACTAGGGGTTGGCGGTTTACTGGTTGCTGGTTCAAATACAGCTAAATTTATCCATAAAGCGTTCACTGATCCAAAAGAAGCTTTAAATATGGCTGGAAGGGGTTTGACGGCTGCTGGGAAGGTTCTAGCGAACGGTGCTAAGGAGATTGCACTAGCTGCTGGCAGGGTTGCTGCAGTTCCTCTTAAAGCCGCTGGTCGGGCAATTACAAGACCAGTATTTGCAGTCACGCAAGGGTTGTTCGGGGTCGGCGGTCAAGCAAGAACAGTTGAAGGCGCAAATGGAAGCACTATAACAAAGAAGGGTCTCTTCAGAAGAGATGTTATTACAAATCAAGACGGTACGACATCTCGCGGCGCTGGAATGATTGGAAAGACAATGGGTGGGGTTGGGAAGGCATTTAAGGGAGCCATCAGAATGGGCGGTTCTATGGCGAGCATGCTCACCTATCAACTTGGCCCAGCAGGAATGCTTCTTGCCGGTCCTATGAATAAAGTAATTGGATTGATGCAAAGATTCTCTAAGGTTAGTGCTCCAATATTGATTATAATTACAGCAATTGCGCTTGCAATAATGGTTCTTAAAAAGACATTTGAGAATATGGGTGGTAAAGCCCAAAATATTATGGATAACTTTAAAGCCGCTTTTGAAAATATTAAAGCTATCTTTGGAGTTCTTGTCGGAGTCTTTAAAGACTTCTTTGCTTCTTTGTTTGGCAGTGGTGCTAAAGATGCAAAAGATGGTGGTGAAAACATAAGACAAGTCGTTGGTTCAATTTCTGAAAAAGTTTTGGCATTTACTGAGAAATTTAAAGCCTTCTTTGAAAAGACTCTTGAACCAGTGATCAGAAGAGTTTTGAGCGGTGTATCTCTGGCAGTTAAGGGAATTATTGGATTTATTGGTCCAATAATTCAGTTCATAAGAAATCTTATTGGTTATTTCAAGGGCGGTGGAGAGGAGTCCAAGAAGGCTATGGGTAAAGCTTTCGATGGAATGAAAGAAGCAGCAAGTAAGGTATTTACAGGTTTAATTACAATATTTAAAACTCCATTTATATTCTTAATTGATATTGTATTTAAAGTTCTTGGTCTAATAACAAATATATTTGAAAGAATGGCAGATGCTGTAATAATTGTTATTCAATATTTACTCAAAGGAATTATTAATGCATTTTTTGCAATACCAAGAGCTGTTGTTGCGCTAGTCCAAGAAGTTGTACGGATATGGACAAATCTACAAAAAGCACTTGTTGATTTGATCAAAGAATCCGTACAGTTGATGATTAAAGCATTGTTTACATTAACTGGTGGGGCAATAACATTAGTCGGTAAATTGGTAGGTATTTTTGGCGGATTGATTTCTGGATGGGGAAAGATTCTTCAAAAAATGGCAGAAATGTTTGCTGAATTTTTAAGAACAATTCTTGTTGATTTACCAAAGAAATTGGGTTTTGGACTTGGATGGTTTTATGACAAAATTGGTTTGGATAGCCTTGTTGGTATGGCTGTTGATATCCTGGCAAAACCAGCTGATGCAATAGGAAATATTTTTGAAAAAGTTGGCGATTCAGTGAAAGGTATCGCAAATGAAGCAACTAGCGGACTTAACTCTGGTCTGGAAACCGCAGAAGAGAAAGCGATAGCCGTAACTGAGGGTATAGGTAATGGAGTTAAAGCAGTTCTTGGTTCTATTAGAGATATTACCGAAATGGGGGATGACGTTTTAAAGAATATTCAAGATAAAATTCTTGGTGGTGTTGATAGCGTTGCAAACAGCACTATGGATGCCATAGGGAGTGCGAGTGATTGGGTTGTTGGTATTGGTAGGGGTATAAAAGACTGGATCAGTGGCTTAAAAACCGCAGAAACCATAGGCAAAGGAATTGGCAAAGATGTCGGAGGAAAAGATAAAAAACCAGATGCACAAACACCATCTCAGGCTACTGCTAGAGGTATAACAATTGCTGAGGCGATTGACGAGGGAGCAAAAGCATTAAAAGCTAATTTCTTTGATAAAGTTATCAATAGTCTTAGTGAGGCTATTGGGAAGTTTAAAGATAAATTTAGAGAAGGTCTTGAAAAACAAAAACAAGACGTTCTTAAATTCTTTGATGATCAAGTTGCGGCAATCGATGCTCTTGCTGAAGCAGAAGAGCGCCTTACTGCAACAAAAGAGTATGAAGAAAATAGAAGATTAAAAATTGCAGAGCGAGCCCTCCAGAGAGATGGTTATATCAAGCAAAGAGCTCTTGCAATTTATGAAGGCAGGATTGATGATGCAAGATTGCTAGGGTTGCAAGAAGAAAAAGATAATAAAGAGTTTAATAAAGATCTTAGCAAAATGGATGAAGATCGCAATAAAACACTTCAATCTCAAAATCGCGAACAGGCAAAGAAGGTTATTCAGCAGCAAAAAGAACAATTATCAGAAAAATTTGATAAAGACATAAAGAGTTTTGAAGATTTTGTAGAAAGTATTGGTAAAAACGGAACCCTCACAAAAGAGGAATTAACAAAACAATTTAAAGCATTACAAGATGAAGCTACAAAAACATCAGATGCTATGAAGGGCTCATTCCAGACATATTATTCCGCTCTTCCTGGGTTGATACAGCAAAATACAGATCCAACAGTTGGCTCATTCAATATGAGTCTTGACACATTAATTCAGGCTGCAACAACAAAATACGGTACAGATGTCAATTCAAAAGATCCAGCATCTCTTTTGGGAATAACTGGATTAATGCTATCTGGAACAAGCCAAGCTTACACTGATGGCTTTAATAATTCTATTATTCCTGCATATAGCGCAGGTATTGCTGAAATTACAAAAATAGGAACAGATTTTGCAGATCCAAACAATCCAAATAGTCCAGAGAAAGTTTATGCAAAAGCAATTAACGATGCAACTGAGGCTATAAAAGCAGAATTCTACAAGATGAAGACCGAAGCGGGGTCGGCATTTGCAGAAGTTATTAAAAGTTTAAACGAGGAAGTAAAAAATCTTGCTGTAGCTGAAGCAATAAGATCTGCTACTGAACAACTTGATGAAGAACAGGTGAAAGCAGAGAGAAGAGCAGCTGCTGAAAAAGCAGAAGCTGGTGGAGCTGGAGAAAAGTCTTCTGCTATGGGTATCTCTAGAAAGATGTTCCTAACAGAAGCTGGCAAAGATAAAGTATTTAAACTTGGTGATACAGACCCAATCATATCAGCAGCTAAGGCTAAACTCATTGAATATCAGATGCTTTCCGCAGATAGCAACTTGAGTCAAAAATTTGATCAACCAATGAAAAAAGCTGTTCTTGCATTCCAGAAAAAATATTTGGCAAAAGAAGTCAAAGATCCGCAGGGAAATCTTGGTGCTGTTACTGCAAAGGCTCTGGGGCTTTTTGGTAGCGCTGGTGTTCAAAAGAAATATTATGGAGGATCTATCAAAAAGTCTATGGCTATTGGCGGTTCTGTTCCTGGATTCTCACAGCAAGGTGTCCCAGCGTTATTGCATGGTGGAGAATATGTAATAAATGCAAAAGCAGTATCTGGCCTTGGACAAATGTTCCTTGACTATGTAAATGGATTTAAATTTGGCATTCCAAGATATAAAGCTCCAAATATTGGGATGCCTCAAATAGGCAATCAATTCAAAACTGAGATTATCAAGACAGAAAATGAAACAATTCATAATTACAATTTTTATGTTGATAATTTTATCGGTGAAGACCAATGGTTTGATTCTATGATGAAAAATTACAATGTTAAAGTTTTGCCTAATAGACAAAAAGCTGCTGGATTAGAAAGCAGAGTTGTTAGGACGTATAACGGGATTAATCGGGGTATGTGATGTCAATTACTAAAATGGTTACGTTAGACGGTACAGAAATTACTGAGCACGGTAAAAAGTTCAGTGATAATGAATCTATTTCTGCATCTGATGTGGAATTAGATTCAGGCATTAATAAAAGATATATTCGAAAGAATAAGAAGGTTTTTAACCTATCTTTTACATATTTGCCAAACTTGGCGGCGTACACAGTGGATGGCAGAGCTGGTAGGGATTTTCTCAAGTCTCTTGCTCAAAAAAGAGGCACTATTTCCTTAGTCACTAAATTGTCCCCAGAATCCTCAGACGAGTCATTCACTGTGTATGCCACAAGTTATTCAGAAACATTAATAAAAAGAGATGTCGAAAATAGATGTGCTTATTATGATGTTTCAATGGGTTTTGAGGAAGTTTAATGTCATCTCAATTTTATTATAATATAACAGAATCTTTTAAAAGCGGTGTTGATTTTTATAATGATATTAGTGTCGAACTTGGGTCATCGTCAATAAATTGCACTTCAAATGTTTCAGTATCAGTTTTAAAAATTGCAAACGCATCAGTCAATATTGAATGTCAAGGATATAATGTAAGTCTTGGTCTTGCAGTAAAATCTGCGTCTTGTAATATTAATGTTACTTCGGATGTATCCACTAATACGTCTAAAATAACTTCAGCCTCAAGTTCAACAAGCATTCAATCTAATTTGAACGTTATTGCTTATAAAATTCAATTACTTTCTTCTTCAATTAATATTATTTCTAATTTGCAAATTCTAGTGTATAAAGAAGCTTTATTTGCTATTGCAATACCTTGTGATAGCTCATTACAAGCAACATCAATAAAATCAGCAAAAGCAATATGTGCTCTGTCTGGCGAGGTCACAGCAAACTTCACAGGAAGAAGATTAATAGCAGCTTCTTGTTCTATAAATCCATTTACCATTGTCACCACCATTGCTGGAGAGATTCTTCTTGCACAAATAAATATAACGACTGGTGTTGAGATTCTTGCAACAGCTATTAAATTTGCTGTCAATGACGTACCAGATACATCACACTACAGGACGCTTTTTGTGATTGATGATAAACCTTTAACAAATCAAGGCCGCACTTTAACAAGCGATCAATCTATGGTATTTGTTGAAAATAAAAATTGGAATAATCTTAAATCAAGATATTACAAAAGATCTTCTTCCGCTGGTCGGAACTCTTTTAGTCTTTCCTGGGTGTTCTTACCAAGTTCAAGATATGACACAGTTGATAAAAGATATGCAAGAGACTTCATAAGAGAGCTGGCTTCAGATCCAGATGTTCACGTTTTAAAAGTTATAAATAATGATTCAGATGACGCAACACCATATACAGAAACATCATATAATGTATTTATAAGAGATTACTCAGAGACTCTTGTAAGAAGAGATTTACAAAATGATGTATACTATTGGGATTGTAATTTGACTTTGGAAGAAGTGTAATGATTTCGAGCGATATATATGGTAAAACTTTATCTAACACATTTACATCTGCTATAACTTCCTATGCCCAAAAAGTTAAGCCAAAAATTGTAATTCAATGGCTTGATAGTCGTCATGTGGACTCACTGACAGCGACAACAAATAGCAGTCATGCTTCTAATTCAGTCGGGGATCTTGGGTATTATTTCTCTCCAATAGACGGGATGAGTGGTAAAGATCGTCAATCTTTTACATGGGGTGTTTGTGATGCAAAAGATGTTGATGGCAAGGTAATTACAGCAAATGGTCAATGGTATACAGTCCCGTCAAATCTTGATGATGGTTACAAATATGGGTGGTGGTCAGGTTCTGTAAGTTCTTCATCTGCTTCAAATACATATACTGGCTATGGGTTTGCTACAGATCCATATGCAGAGTGGCAATTCACTCAAAGAAAAGTTAATAGAATTAGAATAGCTACTTCTGAATATTATGGAAGAATTAGTGATTATACATTATATGTATATAATCAATCTTTAACTTTAATCTTACAAGAAGACGGCTCTATTGCAGATGGTGAATATTTTAGAGATCATAACGTGTCGGCTTCTTTGGCATCACAGGATGTGTATAAAATTAAAGTTGTTGTTCATTCAACGGTGAATCCTCAAGACTATGCAAGATTGCAAGAAGTTTCTCCAATTTATGAAACAGATATTTCTGATTATGTAATAAACCACTCTGTTGAGAGAACAAGGGATTTACATGAAACAAGCCTTCCCATCGCGGGGTCTGGATCGTCATCCGCTTCGATAAGTTTGGATAACTCAACAAAAATATTTAATCCATTCAATCAGTCATCTGACTATGGTAAATATATGAAAAAAGATTTAAAAATAACTATAGCAAATGGTTGGAGAATTAAAAAAACAGAAAATATACTTTCAAATACCATTTTAAAAGCAAATATAGCCGCAAACTCTTCAACCCTGACCGTTGAGGATACCAATATTTTTCCAGATGGGGGTGATGTTGGGACTTACTATACAGTATTTGTAGATAAAGACACTCAGTCTGAAGAGATGCTGCTTATTAGTCAAAAGACAAGTGATAAAATTTTACAAATAGCAGAAAGGGGCTACAACAATACCACTGCCAAGGGCCATACAGTAGGTGCTGTTGTTACATTCGACCCATATGAATATGTTCATGCAGGAACTTTCTATGTTGATGAGTGGTCTGGTGGAAGCTCAATGCAGGTATCTATTAAATGCAATGACTGGAGTAAATATCTTTCAGAAAAACAAATAACATTAGGCTATTTTGAAGAAAGCGTTACTGCTGGTGATGCGATTCGATCATTATTACTCTCTTGTCATTTCCCACAAGCGGATTATGATCAACTTGTAAGACATACTGATGAACCAAGAAGAATTGGCGGTATTGCTCAATATTCATTTAACGAGCCAACGATTGATAGATCATCAAATCAAATAGTTCCATCATCTGGATTAAGAGCAAGATTTTGGGCTATGCCTACTGGGAAAGAATCTCTTGTCAAAGATATTCTTGGAGATGCCATTGATCGTCAACTTTCTGAATTAGAAAAAGCTTTGGGGCAGAAATCTTTTGTAGCCCCAGACTATGTTGCATTAAGTAAAAGCATTTCATCACCAACAACATCAGCTCTTGAACTTTCTGATTATTCATTCACATCATATGGCGGTGAATTGATTGATTCATATTACAACGGAATTATAGATGGTTTTTATGTCCCTAGTGAGTCTGGTGTCCAAGAAATTTTCTTAAGAATAAAAAATGGTGGTACGAGACTTTACTTAGATGATAATTTAATTATTAATGAATGGTTTGATCATCCAGGTTCTTTGACTGATGTATCTAGTTCAATATCTCAAAATCTTGATTTAGACGCTGGTAAGCCATACAAGATCAGAATAGAGTTTTTCTATACTACAAACAATTTCTCTCTAGAATTATGGGGTAATACTGGAGGTTCTGATTTCATTATTGATGCCGATGATTGTTATACAATATGTGCTTTTGATTCACTTGGTGCAAATGATGCTTCTCCTTTAATTGCTAATAAAAACTGTAATCATCATAGAAATTATGGAGTCTATGTATCTTCTCCAAAACTTGGTCAAACAACTGGCTTGGTTTCTGAGGTTGATAATAAATCTGTTTTATTGGAAAATAATGCATATATAAGAATTCCATACTCTAATGCTTTAAATATTGTGAATAGTTCTAGCAATACATACACAGGTGATTGGACAATTGAAATTTATGCAAAATTACCAACTGTATTTAGTAGTGATGGAGAATATATAAGCAACTGGGCAAATTCAAACCCAACTGCTGGGTTTGAATTCTTTAACAACTCTTCTGGTCATGGATTTAAATTAAAAACATCTGGCGGGACCAAAACCGTATCTTCAGACATTGCTCTTTCTACTTCTGAGTTTAGTCATATTGTTGTTGTCAAGGATGGATCAAGTTTAAAATATTATATTAATGGTCAACATTTAGATACTGAAGGCTCTGTACACAATATTAACTCTTGGGCTAATTTGGATATAACGATAGGTGGTAGAGGTGCTAGTTATGTTGAATACACGAATCCAAGCACGCCTTATGGTGAAACAATGTCTTCAACAAAAAGATCTTTTACAATTGATGAATTTACTATTTATAATAAAGCATTAACTGGTGATCAAATATTAAATAGATATATTACAACAAAGATTCAACCATTAACTGTATTCCCTTTCTTTTATGGCAATGATACAAGTGTTAGAGATATTATAGATACTGTTTCATTAGCTGATTTTGGAAGAATGTATATTGATGAACTAGATAGAGCAAGATACGATCACTTCTATAGATTCTTTGAATCTTCTATACCCCAGCATTCTCAAGTACAACAGTCATTGTCTGGTAATACAAATATTATTTCTGGTGATTACAATGTTCAATTGATTACTAATAAAGTAACTGTGAACGTGTCGGGTCTGGCATCCTCACTGCAGGGTCGCCAAGGGCTTTGGAATGCTCCAGACCCCACAACGCTTGGAGTTGTTACTCTTGCAGCAAACTTAACATCTAATTCAAATACTGTAATAGTAAATACAACAGATGATCCTCCATTTTCTAAAAATGGATATCTTAAAATTGATAATGAGATAGTTAAGTATACTTCAATAAACTCAACATCATTTTTGGGTGTTGAGAGATCTCAGTTTAACACAACAGCAACAACACATAATGCAAATACAAAAGTTAGAGAAGTAAAATATTTTGATGCTAAGTTTGATAAGGCACCGGCATTTAATATCCAACTTCCATTTATTAGCGCAATACAGTATGAAGATCCCAATCTTGTTGAGATTCACAGTTTTAAACCAACATCGTATGGCGCGGAGTTAATCATTGTTGCTTCTAATTCAGTCAGCTCTGGCGAATTTGTTTTCCTACAAGGAACAAACCCACTAACAGGTGAGGTCCAGTTGACTTCTATTGCTGGAACACCCATTGTGACAACAGAGCAGGCAGCCCAGGTAAGAAAACAAAGTTCAAGTCTTGCCTCAGATGTCAAAAAGTATGGATTAAAAGAAATTATTATAGATAATTCATATATTACAGATGCTTTGCATGCAACCAAGATTGCAGATTTTTTTATTTCAAAACTCTCAGAACCAGTACCAATTTTGACAATATCATCGATAGCTTTACCAACAATTCAGCTCGGAGACCGCGTAAAGATAACTTCTCTTGATACAATGGATATATCAAATACTGATTATTGGGTTGTTGGTCACAGTTTGAATGTTGGTGATTCATTGGATCATTCAGTAACATTAAGGAAGGTTATGTAGTGGCAAGAATTAGACAAACAATTTCTGGTTCAATTGGGGCGTCAGAAAATTCAATTGTATTTTTTCCATCAGGTGGTCACTCACATAGTGGACAAAATTCATCATTAATAGATACAAATGTGTATTCAGTTTATGACTTTTCTCCAACATTTGTTGGAACAGATATTAATAGAGATAGAGCAATAAAACAAGAAAACAATAGAATTGCATTTGAAGAATTAATTAAAAGAGTTGTTAACTCATCAATACTAGAACCTGCAGGAATTAGATTAGAACCAGGTGCTTTTAATGGAAATATAATTAGAGCAAACACAATAACTGCAAACGAAATTTCTGCAAATACAATAACTGCTGATGAGCTTGTTTCAAACATTATTCTTGTTAACAATATTATTCAAAGCAATAACTACTCGTCAGGGAATTCTGGTTGGATTATATCAAATACAGGCTCTGCTGAGTTTAACAATGTTACGGTAAGAGGAACTGTTGCAGCGACTTCTGGTAATATTGCTGGTTGGACGATTAATACATCAAATATTACTGGTGGATCTACAATCCTCTATAGCAATGGAGCAGCAACATTTGGTAATACAACAGTTTTTTCTAATGGTAGAATCACAAATGGAGACTTCACTGTATCAGCGAGTGGTACGTTATCTGCAACATCTGCATCGATTTCGGGAACAATAACTTCTAACTCAGGAACAATTGGTGGATGGACAATTAACACATCTAATATCACTGGCGGGTCAACAGTATTATATAGCAATGGTTATATAAATTTTTCTACTGGTGTAATTAGCAATAGCGTTACAATTGGCGCAACCGCTGCCTCAACTGTTGTTTCTAATGCTGCAACAGGGGCATCTGATCCAGCAGGGAGAATTAATGCTGGAGCGACTACGATTAGTGGTGGAAAAATAAGAACAGGTTCTGTTGATTCAACTAACTTTAATTGGAATGGGACAGATACATATTCAACTGCGGGAACAAGATTGGATCTTGATGGTGGTCAATTTGTATCTAAAAATTTTAGGATAGATAGTTCTGGAAATGTTTCTTTTGCTGGCTCTGGTTCGTTTAGCGGTAGCGTGACAGCGGGTTCTGGTTCAATTGGTGGCTGGGATATTACTTCTACAAGACTTCAAAAAGATGTTAATGTTGGTGGAACAAACTATACTACATTTATTTCTCCAACAAGTGGAATTTTTCAATATGGAATTTATGATGATTCATATGCTGAAGCATATATTTATCCAGGAGCATTTAGCGTTTATGCATATGGTGCTAGAACTTCAATTACTGGATCGTCAATAACCACAGATACTATCACCGCACCAAATTATTTTGGTACTTTCAAAGGAACATTTGATGGCGGTGCTGTAACCAGCAGTGCTGGGATAACTGGAAGGTCTCTTTCTACTACAAATAGTGGAAATATAAATGCTGATGGTGATTTTTTTAGGACTGCAACAAATAATATAGGCACAGCAAACGGTGCTGCTGCATGGTGGGTCAATGCACAAACGGGCGGTTTTCTTCGTAAAGCGGCACCTTCATCAATCAGATATAAAGAACAAATTTCTGATATAAACATGGATCTGTTAGATCCAATGAGATTGCTATCTGTAGGAGTAAAACAATTCAAATACAAAAATGAATGTTTGTCAGAGGATGATTCCTTTTTGAATAAATATCTTATAGGATTTATTGCTGAAGATATGTTTGATAAATATCCAATCGGTGCAACAGTTGATGAAGAGGGTCGTCCAGAAGCATGGAATTATTTAACAATTATCCCAGCAATGATGCATTTAATTCAGGAATTATACAAAAAGATAGAAATATTAGAAAATGGAGTATAATAGATAGATATGGCTTACGAAAATTATTCATTTGTTTCTTGGTCGGGCGTTACCCCGATTACAAGCGAACGACTCCAACAAATGTCAACAAATATCAGTCAGGTAAAAGATGCCACTGATGATAGTCCAAAAGGGCTTATCAAAATAAAAACAACCATAACAGGAACTCTTGGACCCTACACTAATTTTAATACAGAAAATGAAATTATTGCTCTTGAAAACGAAGGCGGTGGAGGGGTTAATAATTTAATTACAGTTGGTGCTAATAGATATTATAGATTTATGCTTTCATTTCCAGGGATTACTATCAATAATGCTGGTGCTGAAGATTCAACATTTCTTATTCGGATTAGTGAAGGTACAACATCTGCTCCATTAGAGGTTATTACTTGGAAAGTTACACCACACACTTATAGTTTTATCAATGTAGCTTCTGCAAATGCAAATATTTCAAATCATATATTAAAAACCCCATCTTCTTATCCATCAAAAATTGGCGCTGGAACATACAGCTTTGTTGCTGATAGTCTTAGTTCTGGTATTACGAATAAAAGATATTATGTAAGTGTTATAAGAGATGATGGAACACCTCAAGTAAATAACGCTCCGTCCTTTTCTATTTTAGGGACTGAAAGAATACAATTTTATGTTGAAGATATTGGTGGATCGGTTTAATTTGTGACAAAACGCCCACTTGCTTCTCAAAGGACAGATATAAGTTGGTCTGAGAGAACGGCTCTTGGAGAAATGAACCCAAACTATGGGGGCGGTAAATATATTGATGATAAAGGCTATGTAAGAATATTAATGCCAGATCATCCCGCAAACATTAAAGGTTATATATACGAACATCGTGCGGTCATGGAAGCCTATGTAAATAGATATTTAAATCAATGGGAAACTGTCCATCACATTAATGAAATTAAAAGCGACAATCGTTTAGAGAATCTTTTTCTTTGCTCTCATTCAGAGCATAGCGCAATTCATAGGGAAGGGAAAAGACCTTCTGAGAAACATAGAGAAAAACTTCGGGCCAATATGAAACAAAGAAAAAAAATAATAAAAAAACCCTTAAATAAAAGATTAGACCCCATAAGAAAACCGCCCTATTTCGATTGATATCGCCCATTATTGGTGTATAATTATCCCTATGAAGATTTGCGAAGCCGATGAGTGCCCAATGGAATTTGAGCCAAACACGGCAAATCAAAGATATGCAGACCCAACCTGTAGAAAGACAATTGACTCCACGGGGCTCTGCCGATTTAGAAAAGAGAATGGAATAGTGCCTACTCCCAAGGACGTTTTTTCTGGTGAAGAACCAAAGACAGAAACAGAGTTGAAGATTTCATATACAAAACTTTTGCAAGAGTATGAAAAACTCAAGGCAAAAGAAGATCATCTTGCTGACGCTGTTTATAGAGCAGTAAAAGATAATTTAGAAATATCTGATTGGAAATACAATCCTGTTCCTAAGCCAGAAAGCGACAAAAGAAAATCTGGAGAGGAGGTTGCGGTTGCGATTCTTGCGGACTGGCAGCTTGCAAAAGTTACACCTGATTATAACTCAACTGTATGTGAAGATAGAATTAAGAAATATGCAGATAAAATTATTAATCTAACAGAAATTCAACGTCAAAATCATCCTGTTAAGCATCTTCACATCTGGTGTCTTGGTGATATTGTTGAAGGTGAATTGATATTCCCAGGTCAATCTTTTTTGGTTGATGGCGGTCTTTATCGACAAATTACAGTTGATGGTCCAAGAATCATGAAAAATTTTATTACATCAATGTTGGAAAATTTTGAAACAATTACATTTTTTGGAATAATTGGTAATCATGGTTCAATTGGTGGTAGAGCAAGAAGAGATCACGATCCAGAAACTAATGCTGATCGAATGCTCTATCGTATTACGCAATTAATTTTTGAAAAAGAAAAAAGAATTAAATTTGTTATACCAGATGGTCATGGAGAAAGAAACTGGTACGCAATTGATAAAATTGGTAACTATAAGTCATTACTAATTCATGGTGATCAATTTGGCAGTCTTTCAACTTTTTATTCTTTCCAGAAAAAAGTTTATGGATGGAAAGTTGGGGCAATACAGGAAGATTTTACAGATGTTTATTGTGGGCACTTCCATACTCCAACTAAAATGACATTTAATACAGTTCAGATGAGAATATCTGGAAGCCCTGAATCAACAAATACATATGCAATGGAAAGTCTTGCTTCAATAGGAAGACCTTCACAACCGCTTATGTATGTTCATCCAGAGCGAGGAATAGTTACAGCAGAATATAACTGCTGGCTTGATTAGGAGAAATATGAATATTAAATTGACAAAAGATATTGTTGAAAGAGCATTCTGGACAGCAGTCCAGACTTTCATTGCTATTTATACCATTGGTGGAGTTGATGAATTAAAGTCAGCAGCAACTGCTGCTGCTGCTGCAGGCCTTAGTGTCTTGAAAGGATTTGTTGCTACGAAAATTGGCGATCCAAATAGTGCTGCAACATTAAAGTAACATGGCATTGGGAAAATATGCTTCAGTACGATTCACATGTAGTAAATGTGGGGGTATAAAAACAGTAGGTGAAGACTATTATGCGCTTGGTGAAATGTGGGTGGATATTACCTGTATCAAATGCTCAGATAGCAAAGATATAAGTATTGTTGAGCTAGATTCCCTGTTAACTAAATTAAAAAAGGCAAAACAACGGAGGAAGCAGATTGTTAACAACAAAACTGATTCAAAATAAATTTTATTTATACTCTGGTTCAATTGTCAAAATTAAAAGAATTAATAGATCAGGAAATAAAATTTTTATCCAATCTTTAAAAAATAATAAAACTGTTCTTATTCCGTACCAGCAAAATGAACTTTTGTTAAAAAGAATATATACGGTTGGAGAGGTCGCTAAAATTGTAGAAAGAAGACCAGATACCATCAGGAAATATGAAAAACGCGGCTTAATCCCAGGCGCACAAAAATTTGGTGATGAATATACTGGTTACTCTTCTTGGCGGTACTATAGTGAAGAAGCAGTATATGAGATGGTAGAATTTTTTGGGTCTAGAAACAGAGGGCGACCAGTTTTGGAAAAAGTAAAAAATCTTGATACAAAAATTAAAAATCTTAATAACAAAGTAAAATTAACGATTAAGGAAAACAATGTCAAATCAAAATGAAATTGAAATCTGGGCTTCTATTGGGATTACTAAGAATCTTGGTAATTATGAATCCTTGAGGCTTGATGCGGGTGCAAAAACAAAAGCCTCGTCTGTCGATGACGATACGGCTTGGAAGAAACTATGGGAAGCGATTGATGCCCAGATTGAAACCAAGCTTTTAGAGCTTGATAATGAACCTTCTAAATGATTATATAAATAACGATTGGGCAAAAAAAGCAGTTTGTGCTTCTGACCCAAAATCAGAAGCGTGGTTGTCTTATAATAAAGAAGATATTGTATATGCCAAAATTGGATGTGAGAAATGCACGGTTCGCCGTGAATGTTTTTTACAAGCATGGGAATCTGACGTTTCTGATAAAACTGGGTTTTACGGAGTAAATGGTGGTATATCTGAATATGAATTTTTATTAGGAATATGGAAGGAGACAAAGAAAGATACTGATGATAACTGGGCCAGAACTGATAGAGTACTTCAAAAGTTTATGCGACAAATATCGTAAACTTTTCATACCCGATTCTCCACGGCAGGAAGCGGTTGCAGACGCTTTGGCGAAGCACTATGATGCAGAATTCTTAAAGAAAGCAGTTGATGTTTTTATTAAGGTAAATCATGGTCCATTTTTGGTTTTTGATTTTGCAATTGAATCAAGGTCATTAATTGACAAGGTAAAATTTGAAGAAGAAGCCAAAAATAGATTTAAGAATTTAGTTAAGGAAACCCACGACAGAATGGTAAATGAGTGAACTACGAAGTTCGTCTTTTAAATTCAATAATTTCAACTAATGATTTTGTCGGAGCAGTAAATGGAGGCGTAGAGAATGTCTTCATTGAATATCGTGATATATGGAATTTTGTCGTTTCTCATTACGACAGCCATAAGAAAGTGCCATCAAGAGAAACAGTAAAACAGCACCACCCTGAGTTTGAATTTATTTCTACTCCAGAGCCTTTGGAGTATTATATTGATGATGCTAAAAAAGAATCTTTAGCATATCAAACCAGAGTCATTGTATCCAAAGCAAATTCAATGCTTGGCGACGTTGGCCCTAGGGAAGCCCTATCTTATTTGATGGAAAATACATCAAAGCTTTATAAATATTCCAGTAACCTCAAAGATACAGATTTAGTAGGTGAATGGCGTGATCGCTTTGATGATCTGAGAGCCAGAGCAGAAAAAGGTAATCAAGAACTTCAAGGCATACCTAGTGGTATTGGCGTAATTGATAAATCTTTTGGTGGTTGGCAATCAGGAGATTTTGTTGTGTTGCTTGGTTGGACTGGTGTTGGCAAATCTTTTATTGCGCGACTTTTTGCAGTAAATGCATGGAAGGCTGGGTATAGACCGCTAATAATTTCTCTAGAAATGAATAAGCAGCAAGAGGGGCAAAGACTTGATACTTTGCTTAACAATGGAGAAGGTAATTTTACAAATTCAGATCTTGTTCGTGCTAACCCATTAGTTGTAGATAAGTATAAACAGTGGGCAGAGGCTACTTTTTCTGGTAAGCACGCTATTCATCTTGTTACTTCTGAGGGCCTTGAAACAGCAGATCAAAATATGGTTCAGGCAAAGATCGATCAGTATCAGCCAGATGTTGTCATTCTTGATTATCATAGTCTTTTTGATGATGCTAGTGGTGCTAGAAATGAAACCGAAAAAGCCAAAAACTTGTCTAAGGCTTTCAAGAGAATGGCAGTTAAAAATGGTATTCCTATCATCGATGTTGCTGCTGTAACGATGAGTGATGGTCATTCTGAACGACCACCAGAATTAGAAGAGGTCGCATGGAGTAAACAACTTGCCTATGACGCAGACCTTGTTCTTGCTATACACAGAGAATACAATTCGGATCTATTTCAAGTTGTATCCAGAAAAGTAAGACGTTCTACTCATTTTGGTTTCTATCTTAGATGGAACCTCGAAACAGGAAAGTGGTCAGAAGAGTGGGATATTTAAATCAAACTAAAAAGTTCATTAATGGCGAAGCCCGTGACATTGAAACTGTTGTAAGGTTGAGGCCTTGGATAGAAGACGAATATAGAATAATGCACGGTGCTTTTAAAAAAAGTGAGCTTTTTACTGATTATGATGCAAATGCAAACATCTTCAAATTCAAAATCGTTTTTTATAAGTAATATGGAGAACCAAATTCTTGAACTATTCAAGAATTATAATATTGACGTTATTACTGATAGTGGTAGTGAACTCAATATTTTTTGCCCATTCCATAAGAATTTAAATAGTGCTGCTTTTTATATAAATAAAAAAACGGGACTGTGGCAGTGTTTTAATCCATCTTGCGCCAAGCGTGGTAATTTTAGACAGCTTTATCGTCAAATTACTGGTAAATCTTATTCTAAAAATATTGCTATCGACCCAGTTGCTCTTGCAAAAGAAATAGAACGTGGCTTTAAATCAGAACAAAATTCAAACGAACTTGATATAGATAATATATTAATTAACTATTCAAACAAGGAAGAAATAGAAGTTCTCGACCAGTTTGTAGAAAGAGGCATAGACTTAGAAACATTGGAATATTTTGAAGTCGGGTATTCTGATGTTAAAAAAAGAATAGTCATTCCAGTTCGTGATGCTAATTATAAATTAGTTGGTTTTATTGGTAGAGCAACGATGGACCACCAGCAGCCAAGATACCTTTACAATAAGGGATTTAAAAGAGCAGATGTTTTGTTTAATATACAAAATGCAAAGTATTACCCTTCTTGTATAATTACTGAGGGCTCTGTTGATGCAATGATGGTTTATCAAGCTGGATATTACAACGTGGTCGCAACTCTGGGCGCTCAAGTGTCTTCAAATCAAATAAAAATGTTGAAAAGATATTTTGATCACATCATTATTTTTTCAGACAATGATGAAGCAGGTTTTGCCATGCGCTCTGATATAATAGATCTCTGTCGAGGTAAAAAAATTACTGAAGCAAAGATAGCCGAAGGCTGCAAAGACCCAGGCGAAATGACAAAACAACAAATACAATTCTCAATTGAGAATACAATTCAAATCATATAAAGGAAACAACATGACATTTTCAAGCATTAAAACACTTAAAGAATTAGAAAAAACAGCAGTACCATCACAATCAAAACAAGGTTCTGGGTTTAAGAAATACTTAACCCTGTCCGCTGGCGACTCTTTTAAGATTCGTTTCCGCCAAGAACTTACCGAAGACTCCACTAATTTTAATGAAGAGTTAGGGACTGGGATTACTATTCCAGTCGTTACTTCTCCAATTAATTGGAAGTGGCGAGCGGCATCGACTTCTTCCCTTGAAAAATTTAACTACCGTTGCTGGGCAACGGAACAGTCAGTCCACGACAAGGCTTGGAAGCCAAAACCGCATCTTCTTATTAATATTGCTGTTGAGATAGAGCCTGGTGTTTGGGAACCGCGTGTTCTTGACACTACATTTAGCAAAAATCATATTGGGCTTGTACTCATTGAGTATGCTAAGGAATTTGGAACAATTACTGATAAGTATTATAAGTATTCCAGAACTGGCTCATCTGCTTCAGACACCAGTTATAGTTTAATCCCTCTGTCTGTGGCAGATGCCCCAGAAGATATTAAGAAGTTGCCAATGCACGATTTGGAAAATATGTATTTAACTCTTCCGTATGAAAAGCAGCAGGCATATTTTACAACTGGTGAAATTACAAAAGACACTTGGTGATGTTGTTGAATGGGGGGGGGGTACCCCCCCCCATTCAGATTGAGAGGTCTTAATGAAAATTTATGTTGATGCGGATGGCGTTATTTTTGATATAGTAGCAACCTTAGACAGGGCTTGTGAAAAAGAAGGTCATGATAAATATGATTATTCAAATTGGATATTGAATAATGAGCATGACGATATTATTTCAAAAATAATAAAAAAAAATATTTTTTGGAAAAATATTAAATGTTTTGAAGATGCTTATCATCAATTAAATTCTTGGTTTTTGTATGGCCATAACATATGCGCTGTTAGCGAGCGAGATGTTCCTGACCATCAAAGTATTTTAAATAAAAACATTGATGACTGGCGTATACCGTGTTCATTGCCAATTTATTCTAATTTTGAAAACAAATATTCTTTTATATCAAATGTCGATAATGAAAATTCTATTTTTATAGAAGATAGTCCTTTCTTTGTTGAGTTTTTAAAAGAAAACAATATGAACGCAGTCTTGAGACGGGCATGGTACAATAGCGAATATTGGGATGACTTGCCGAGTGTGGGCAGTCTTTATGAATTAAACCTTGAAAGGTCGTAATGGATTTTGTCCATCTTCATTGCCATAGCGAATATTCCTTGCTTGATGGAATGTCAACACCAACTGAAATAGCAAAAATTACAAGTACCAACGGTCAGTATGCAGCAGCAATAACAGACCACGGCACAATGGGTGGTGTATTAAAGTTCCAAAGTGCCTGTGAAAAACACGGGGTAAAACCATTATTTGGTGTTGAGGCTTATTTTGTTCCATCTGTTAATTCAGATTCTCAAACAAAATACGAACGGTTTCATTTAATTCTATTGGCTAAGAACAATGCCGGTCTTGAGAAGTTATTTAAAATATCACAGATTGGCTGGACAAAGAACTTTTATTATAGGCCAAGAGTTGATTTCGATCTGCTGTCAGAGGTGGTGGATAATGACATTATTGCTCTTTCTGGTTGCATGGGTGGAGCAATATCTAAAGCAATAGAAGCAAATGACTTTGCTAAAGCCCAGGCTCTATCAGAAAAATTCATTAAAATATTCGGTGATGATTTTTACTATGAAATCCAAGCATGGAATCCCAAGTCTCTAAATGAGTCATTAATATCTCTTGCTGATGCTTATAACAAAAAGGTTGTAGCAACTGCTGATTGCCATTTCCCATCCCATGAAGATCGGGGAACAGAAGAGGTTCTATTGATGGTTTCTCAGTACCCCAGTCTTAATGCTGGTGATGTGCGTGTTGCTCGGAATAATTTGAGTATTATCCATGATAAAAATGCAGACATTATTGACAAAATCAATGCTATGTACCCAGAACGGTTTTTGCGGTTTGACAAGATCAATCCATATGTTGCAGATGCAGAAACTGTTTACTCATGGTTTACAGAATCTGGATTTGATGATCAGGAGTATTTAGAAAATACAATGGAAGTTGCTGACAAGTGCACAGCAAAGATCATAACAAAAAGAAATTTATTGCCTAAGTATTCTAAAGTTCTTGATTCTAATCACTATCTTCGTGAGGTTGCGGAATTTACAATTCAGACCCAAAAGCTTGGAGATGAATACAAAACTCGTCTTAATGAAGAATTGGAAATAATTGAACAGCTTGGTTTTTCTGACTATTTCTTGATTGTTTGGGATCTTGTTAAGTGGGCTGATAATAATCACATTGGCAGAGGGACGGGTCGAGGCTCTGTTGGTGGTTCTGTCCTTGCCTACCTGTTGGACATAACAAAAGTAGATCCTATTAAGTATGGCCTACTGTTCTCAAGATTTATTAATCCAGAAAGAAATGACTATCCAGACATTGACTTAGACTTTGAGGATAAGCGTAGAACAGAGGTAAGGAACTATCTAAGAGATAAATGGGGTCATGATAACGTTGCTGCAATTTCGACATATGGAACATTTAAACCAAAGTCTGTAATTAAAGACATATCTCGCGTTTATCAGGTTCCATTTGAGGAAATTAATAACATCACTCCTTACTTTGAAACACTTGAAGAACTAGAGAGTTCACCAAAAGGCAAGGTCTTTTGTTCCAAGTATCCTGATATTCCAAAAATTGCAAAGAAACTTGAGGGTCGGATTAGAAATGCAGGTGTCCATGCTGCTGGAATGGTTGTCTCATCGATACCTCTTAGTAGTGTCTGCCCCGTAGAAACAAAAAAGGATACTAACGGAGAGGGCAGGTCTATTGTTACAGCGTTCGATATGGAAGACGCAGAGTCTGTCGGGTTAATCAAGATTGATATTTTGGGTCTTAAAACGGTTTCTGTTATAAAAGACTGCATTGCCAAGATCAAAGAACTTCGTGGTATAGATGTTACACAGCAATCTCTTTCTTTAGATGACTCAAATGTTTATTTAAACTTTAATGAAGGCAATACTGTTGGCATTTTCCAAGCAGATGCTGCCGCCTACCGCAATCTAATTGAGCGGATGGGTATTGATAATTTTAATGACTTAGTTGTTTCTAACGCTCTTGTTAGACCAGGTGCTTTATTGTCACAGGGTCAAAGATATATTGATTGCAAGAAAGGTATTGAGAAGCCAAGGTATCCTCATCCGATTGTTCAAGATATCCTTAGAGAAACATACGGCACAGTCATTTTTCAAGAACAGTTAATGCAAATGGCTGTCGTTATGGCGGGGTTTTCGTGGTCAGAAGCAGATAGGCTTAGAAAGATAATTGGTAAGAAGCGTGATGCTGCTGGCTTTGATGAATTCAAAGAGAAGTTTGTAAATAATCAATATATCTCTAAATCAGAGGCAAAAAAAATCTGGTCTGAGTTTGAGCTTGCAGCCCTCTATATGTTTAACAAGTCCCATGCGGTCGCTTATTCTATGTTGTCTTACCAGACTATGTGGCTGAAAATAAACTACCCTCTTGAATTCGTTTGGTCGATGCTTTACAATGAAACAGCAGGTGATAAGATTACTGCTTATCTTATGGAAGCCCAGCGTATTGGGGTTAAGATTGTTCCCCCTGATATAAATACATCAAATGAATACTTTTCTGTTGGAATGAATGGTGATGAAGAATACATCCAGTTTGGATTGTCTAACGTTGCCCTTTGTGGTGAATCGGCAATTCAAGAAATATTTGCAAAGCGTCCTTTTAATTCTTATGAAGAATTTGTCAATAGATGTAAAAAGACTTCGGTGCGTGCAAACGTGCGAGAAAACTTAGAAAAAGTCGGAGCGTTCTGCTCATTGGGCCATATATCGTCATATGACCATGAGAAGTACTATCTGCCCGTTTTGGGGTTCTCATTGAATAGCAACGCTGAACCGAATGAGATGGACGAATTCGTTGGCAAACTTGTAGACTTTCATGAAACGGCTTCGCCATTGACGTTGGTAAAAGCCGTTGTGCGCTCCACCAAAAAGACCCCCCAATATCTTCGCATTGAGTTTGAGGATAATTCCGGATCATCAACCGTATTTGCGGATAGAAATACAGAGCTTGCCACAAGGGATTATGTTTATGCATTGATTGGTGATCGCACATTGCATGATTTCTGTGATGCCTATGAATATTACGGTACGACTCTTTATGATTTAGCAATGCTCTGGAAAAAGCATGATGACCATGAATATGGCTGGTTACACAACACAGGATTAGGCTATGTTGAAGATGAAAAAACACTAATGTATGTCTTTAATATGAGAAAATTCATCACATCCACCAAGAAAGAAATGGCAAACCTTTATTGCTGGGACGGAAAACGAATTTTCAAGGTTGTCGTATTCCCCAATACACTTAAAAAGGTTAGGCACCTGTTAAATACAAATACATGGTTTGCAGCACGGCTTGAAAAGATTGAGGATCAGAATGCACTTACTCGACTTGATTCATACAAGATTGAAAGCGACAGCGGAATTATTTCTATTGATGACTATATTGAAAGAAAAGGATTAAAAAATGTATAAAGATATAATTAAAACATCAAAAAAGGAGAGAAATGCTATTAGTAGATAAACGCAAAGGCGATCTCATGCCTGTGCATGAGGTAATCCCAACACCAAGCATTGGTTTAAATAGAGCTTTAGGTGGTGGATTAAATACTGGTGCAACTCATTTATTCTGGGGGACCCCATCTGTAGGTAAAACTACAATGTCATTTAGGATTCTGGCAGAGGCTCAAACAAGGGGCTACCGTCCAGTCATTGTGGATTCTGAATATTCATATAATGATGAATATGCACAAAAATGCGGTATTGATGTAAGTGATATTGTTGTTGTTCAATCAACAATTGTTGAAGAGATTATGAAGTCCATTCACCAGTATTTAAATAATGATGTTGAAAAACATATTTTCTTGTTTGATTCACTTTCGAACATCATCAAAGAAGAGTTTTATGACAAGCCCGAAGGCGGCAAGGCGATGGGTCTACAGTCAAGATCTCAAGGTTTCTTATTGCAAAAACTTGTTAACTATCTGCATAAAGAACGTAATTTGATGCTTTTTATTGCCCATCAAACCGTCGATCTTAGCGGTATGTATGCGGTAACAAAAGCAAAGATGGGCAATACTGTCCATCACAATATGCATAATATTATTAAACTATTTCTTTCTATGTCGCAGAAAGAAATGGAAAGAGATGACACCAACACTATCACCTCTCAGAGAGCGGTGTGGACAATTGAAAAGACAAAACAAATTCCTACTATTGGAGCGAGCGGTTATTACTATGTTCTTCCACAAGAAGGGAAAATAGATATAGTTCGTGAGTTAATAGATATTGCTATTGAAATGGATATTATTCAACGTCGTGGTGCTTGGTACAACTATGGTGATAAAAAATGGAACGGTCTCTCTTCAATTGACCTGAGCGACCATGATAGACTTCAGATCTCAAAAAGCATACTTACATAGAAAGGTGTCTGGAATATAAATGGTTCGTTTAAAAACTACTGTATATCTTGCTGGGGCTATTGACCACGTAGGGAGTTTTGCAACAGTATGGCGCAAAGACGCTGGCTTTAAATTGCAACAATTTGAATATAACGTCTACGACCCAACAGCAATACCAGAGCATGAATATATGTCTCCAGAAGAGATTGCACAAAAAAATATTTTTATGCAAGAACGCTCAGATTTATTATTAGTGGAATATATTCTAGAAAATAGACCTTATATTGGTACAGATTTTGAAATGGCTTGGGCCAAGATGCATAATCAGCCAATCATTGTAATTTGTCCAAATGATAATAAAAATCGTATATATATGAAATACATGGCTACAAAAATTGTTCCAACATTAGATGAGGCTGTTGATTATATAATTACGCACTACCCAGCATAGGAGTTTTATGCCTTATATAAAAGAAGAAATTAGACACCAAATCCCAGAAAGAGGTGTTGAAAATGAAGGAGAATTGAATTTTATAATTACTGCATTATGTGATGATTACCTTGAAAAAAAAGGATTGTCATATAGTACAATCAATTCAATTATTGGCGCTATTGAATGCGCTAAAATGGAATTATACCGAAGAATAGCTGTTCCATATGAAAATATTGAAATTAAAAAAAATGGAGATGCTTATCTTTGGGCAAAGGAAGCGGTGTACAAGTACGCCTCTACAGTGTAAAAAGGTTAAATATATGCTAATTCTATTGATACTAATAATATCTATTGTTGTAATGGTCACATATAATATTTATCAACTTCATAAAGAAATATCTAAATCTTCAGATACAGAAATTAATTAAAATGAAAAGAACCGAAAAAGAAGAAGCCAAACGTGATCGTGCTAAACCTGTAAAAAATTCAGGCAGGGGTCTTAAAAAAGGGGATGCAACAATGAATCAGTTTGTTATTGATTATAAACATAATGGCAAGACATTTACTCTTACCAGGGATGCATGGATTAAACTTCGCAAAGATGCCTGGAAATCTAATTATAAACATCCCCTTATTTCCGTTGTTCTAGGCGAAGATTCCGATATAAAGGTTGGAATTATTGATTGGAATGTTTTAAAAGAACTTATTGAAGGATCAGAATATGAATAAAAAATGGAGACATAGATGCCAGATATTCTTGTAGATACAGAATGGCTCTCTAAACAAATGGGAGACAGAGCAGAAGAATTTATTGAATGCATAAAAATAATTGAAGATATTATTGACCATCCAGAGCATTATGTAGGAATGCAAGCAATTAAATATCTTAATAAACTTTCTGGTTACAGAACTATGATGATTATTAAATCTCAGGCTTTTAAACGTAAATCTAGTTCTATGTCAGAACAAGATAAGTTTGTAAATGACGTATGGAAAACAATGTATGAAGCCCTATTGGAGAATATTAACGCACTTAAAATAGCAGCAAAGGTTATATGATGTTAAAATCTCTTAAACAATTAAAAAATCCAATTAAAGACGAAATATCAGAACAAAAAATAGAAGTATCACTCCAGGACGCTATTGATGACCATTTGATTAAAAGGAATATCGTAACTCATAAAAAAGTAAATGGGTTTCATCCAAGTTATACAAACCAATGTGCGAGATACTGGTATTATCTTTTTGAAGGCGCAGATGTTCAGGCCTCTTTTAAGCCCCAGACATACCGTATTTTTGACAATGGTCACGCTGTCCATGAAAGGCTTTATGGTTATTTTAGAGAAATGGGTATTCTTGTTGATGAAGAAATTCCCATTACTTATAAGAATCCTCCGATTGAGGGGACTGCTGACGGAATAATTGACTGGTATGGGCATAAATTAATTGAGCTTAAGTCAATTTCTTCAGAAGGCTTCCATTATCGGCAATTGTATAATAAGCCTAAAGATGAGCATTATAGACAGGCTCAAATATATATGAAATGCTTGGACTTACCAAGTGGTTATGTTATTTATGAGAATAAGAATAATCAAGAAATTTTACCCATTTATATAGAACGCGACAACGAATTTATTGGTAAACTATTTATTAAGTATAGTAAAATCTATACTAACTTCTTGGATAAGAAAATACCTAAACAACCATATAAGAGATCGTCTGCTAACTGTGTTGCTTGCGATCTTGCAAATATGTGTTGGGGTGAAGATGGAGTTAATTCAGTATCGGATGAAGAGTCTTTCTAGGATGCTAAAAATATTTAAATGTTCAATGAAGAGAAAAGATTCTGTAAAAACGAAGATTGCGGTAAAGTTTTTATAGCAAAAGTATATAACTCGATCTACTGTAGCGCAGAATGTAGGAAAATTGTAACTAACAAAAAATTACTTGAAGCCTATCACGCAAAAAAAAATAATAAAAATAAAAAAAGAATATGCAAGACAAAAAATTGCACAACTATATTGTCTTCATATAATAAAGAAGATGTTTGTGAATCCTGTAAGCAAGAGAGATATATAAAAAGACTTGTTTCTTGGGGTTGGGATGAAAAAAAACTTAGAGGCGAAGTATAGGTATGGCCTTGGGTTATTTAAAAAAAGACAAAGTTAATCGTATTCTTTCCGTTGATCCAGCTTCACACTCTCTTGCTTGGTGCATTACAGAACGCGACGGGGAAAAAATCAGATTGATTAAATCTGATAAAATTTCTTTTTTAAAAAGTGCTTCAATTGAAGAAAAATTTTCTCAAATAAAAATAGGTATTTCCGGTATTTGTAAATTATATAATCCAGATGTTTGTATTATAGAGCAATCAGTTTATATTCAAAATTTTCAAACCAGCAGGCTTCTTTCTTATATTATTGGCTACACTTGGGGTATTACTTCTCTTTCTTGCAAGCGCGTTTTTGATGTTAGTCCTCTAGTTTGGAGAAGTGGTGTTGGTTATAAAAACCTAACAACAAAAGATAAAGAAATTTTATCTAATGATGGTCGTAAAAAAAATATTGAATTGAAAAAAAAAGAAGAAAGAAAAAGAAGAGTTCGTGTTATAATTGAAGAATACTTTAACACGGATGAGTTGGACTTTGGTGATGACGATATTGTTGACGCAGTAGGTATAGCAATCTGGTATTGGAAAACACAAAATGGCTGATGTTTATAAAGATAAATCATGGTTATACGAACACTACGTTCAGAAAAGAATGAATCTTACAGATATTTGTAAACTTCTAAAACAGACTTATAATATTGAAGTTACTCCACAAGCTGTATATAACTGGTGTAAAAAATATGATTTACTTAAATACAGAGGAAAAGGAAGAAATCTTTCTTCAACTTCCTTAAGAAAGCCTAAATCACCAATGCAACAAGAAGTTGAAAAGAAAAGAAGAGAACAAAGAAAACTCAATAGAGTAAGAAAAAAAGGTTTTGGGAACTGGAAATGAAAAGAAGCGTTACTGCTAATGATATTGTAAATTTTACACGGCTTGATATGATTTATAATCAAATCAGGATTATTGAGGCTAAACAAAATCAAACAAAATACAAGTGCCTTGGTTCTGGCGAATGCTGTCATATTGGTTTAGTTATACCTATGTTTGAATGTGCAAACATAGCTTTTAGACTCACTCAGCAATATTATCTTTATGTAGAAGATAAAAACGAAGAGTATGCAAACCAGTGGATGGATGATGTTGTTACTTCCTTGAAAGAAGCTATGTATGATGACACATGGAAGCCTGGTGGTGAATCTAAAAGATATTGTGCTTTTTATAAAGGTGGGTGTAGCATATATGGCTTTAGGCCGTTTGTATGTCGCTCTTTTGGCACAGTAACTCCAGTTGATAATTATTGCCCAAGAGAAAGAAATGCTTATGGCAATATTGATTTTTATTCTGGCCAGCCTGTCCAAAAAATAGTTAAAGAATTCCAGGATATAATTCGTAATTATGCAAAAGATAAACATGAAAATTATGATATGACGCTCTACATGCCTCTTGGCGTTCTTAGTTTTCTTCTAGAATCGGAGGAATTGGAAAAATTGGCAAAAGATACTGATCCAAAATTTTGGGTTGGAACGTCTGGATGGTTTAATTATCGTGTTGAATTTACTAAACAACATGGGTATTCAATTGAAGAACTAGAAAAAGCTGCTGGCGAGGGCGGTAAAGTCCTAGCATTTGATCCAAAAGAATAATAATGAAAATTATATGGAATAGTATAAGCGCTACACAAACTCGCAATGAAGGATATAAAGTTTCAACAGACGAAATTTATAAAAATCTTATATCTCTTGGTTTAAATATTGAACGAAACTGTGCAATACCACCAAGCATTCAGCATTGTTTAGATAATCGCATAAATTTACTGTACGAATCACAAAATAATTTAGATACATCTTGTGATTTATTAATAAATAACAAACTTCCGCTTGATTATGCAAGTGGAGCCAACCATAATGTTGGTTTTACTTATTGGGAAACGACCCGCCTTCCAGAGGAGTGGGTTGAAAGAATGAATCAAATGGATGAAATTTGGACTACATCTAAATGGGCCCAAGATGTTTTTATAGACTCTGGTGTTAACAAAGATGTTTACAATTTTAAATTAGGAGTTCATTCTGAATTCTTTTTTCCAGTTTTAAGAAAATTAAAAAACTATCAATTTACTTTTCTTAGCATAGGCTCTCCATCAACACGAAAGAATAGCCAGATTGCGGTAAATGCATTTGTAAAACTTTTTGGTCAAGATGATCGGTATAAATTAATCTATAAAAGCACAGATGCTCCCGACGCTCGTCTTTACGACTCTTCTGGGCAAATGGTTTCAATATACAATCATCCAAATATTGAAGTTATTGAAAAAGATGTTTCAATTAAAGAATTGGCTGAAATATACGACAAAGCAGACTGTTTGATTTATCCAACTAGCGGTGAGGGTTGGGGTATGTTGCCTTTTCAAGCGATTGCTAAAGGCATTCCTACAATTTGTACAAACGCTACTTCCTGTACTGAATATGCACATTTATCAATTCCTTTAGATTATTCATGGGGCACAAATAAAATGTCAGGCATATATGCTGGTTGTGGGCAATGGGCTTTGCCAAATTTCGATGATTTGTGTGATAAAATGTTGTATGTAATTAATAATTACGATAAAATCTCTAAATTTACATATGACAATGCTATTTCTTATTTTGATCAATGGTCTTGGGAAAACATAACAAAGGAATATTACGACAGAATATGTCAGATATTGAAAAAGTAAAAAGTAAAAATTTAATTGAAAAAATAAAAGATGTTGAAGATGTTGGCCTAATGCATGTCAAAGGATATTCGTTGCATGAAATTGCTTCTTTAATGTCAATCAATGTTGATGCTGTCAAAGAACATATTGAAGAATATAAAAAAATAATTAGCAGGCAAGCAGAAGAAGACCCTTATTTTCTTGAAAGAATACAGTTTAATACAATTAAAGCTCTTAAAGAATTTGATGAATTGAGCAAAGAGGCTTGGGAAACAATTAACATTGCAACTGACCACGGAATGGTTGCTGCAAGAATTCAAGCAATTAAACTTGCTGGAGAACTTGCTACAAAAAAAGCCCAATTGCATAAATTAATGGGAGGAAATAACTCCGATGCTGAATACATTGGTCGGATGCAAAAGGCTGAAAATGTTAATCAAGTGCTTTCAAGGGTTTTGCGTGATGTTATTTCTAAATTCCCAGAAGTTGCAGAAGAAGTTCGTAAAGAATTGGCAATTGCATTTGAAATAATGGATGAACAAGAACCAATTGATGTAGATGAGGTCGATGATGATTCATAATTTGAGACCTATTTTTTTGCCATTACCTAGGATTTGTGAAGTCAAAAACGGTCTTTACCTAGGATTTGTGAAGTCAAAAAAGGCCTTTACATGTTATATTTTTAAGGATAACTATTGCAATGCCTGATTATCTTGGTATAAATTTAAATTTTGATGATTTTGATAAATTGTTAAAACAAGATGAATTAGTTGAAGAACCTGTTCCAATTGAAATATTTGTAACAGATAAAAAATATTTAGGTTTACCTCCACTATCGCCAATTCAATTAGAGATTGTCCGTCACAGCACTCAAATATTTAAAGCACCTACTCTGGCCAAAATAATGGGAGAAAAAAAGGGGTTTGAATATTATAAAGAATATACAGACAATGAAGTAATTTGCATGTTAGGTAAAGGTTCTGGCAAAGACCACTGTGCCAGAATATCTATTGCGTATACTGCCTATCAACTTCATTGTCTTAGAGATCCTTTAAATTATTTTGGTAAAGCTAAAGGTGTTTATATTGATTTGTTAAATCTTGCTGTAAACGCACAGCAAGCTCAAAGAGTGTTCTTTGAGCCGTTGAAGAATCTACTACTTTCTTCACCATATTTCAATTCGGTTGGCTTTGAACCACGTGTTTCTGAAATATTCTTTTTCTCTAGACCAGTACGTTGTTTCTCAGGTCACTCAGAAAGTGAAGGATGGGAAGGTTATGAAGTTATGTCAATTATTTTGGATGAGATATCAGCATTCAAAACAGATGCCGAAGTAAGAGGAGATACAAGATCTAAAGGCTCCGCTTCTGCTATTTATAATATGAGTAAATTATCTGTAATGTCAAGGTTCCCAGAAGTGGGCAAAGTTATTTTGCTCTCTTTCCCGCGATACAAAGGTGATTTTATTCAGCAAAGATATTTTGGTGCAAAAGACAAGAACGAACCAAAAACCTGGTTTATAAAAGCTGCCACTTGGGAAGTGAATCCAACAATTGAGAGAGAACAATTAGAATCTGAATACATAAGAAATCCAATTGAAGCAAAAGCAAGATTTGAATGTGAACCACCAAATATGGAAGACGCATATTTTAGAGATGCGGATCTTGTGAGAAAAGCTTTTGTTTATGGAGAAGACCCAATAGACGAGGAGGGCAATTTTAAAAAGTGGTTTAATAACAAAGATGCTCATACTCGTTTCATACATATAGATCTTGGATTTAAAAGAGATAGATCTGCTCTATGTATGGTTCATTGTTCAGGACTAAAAGAAGTTAAAACATCAATGGGTGTAGAAAATCTTCCTGTTGTAAATGTTGATTTAATTTATTCTTGGGAAGCTAAACCAGGTGAAGAAATTAATTTTGCTTCTGTAAGACAAATGATTGTTGATTTGTGCCGTAAATTCGATGTTGGATTAGTAACATTTGATAGATGGCAGTCAATTGAAATGATACAAAGTTTAAGAGCACAAGGCATCAATGCCGACTTCCATAGCGTTAAAAAAACAGATTATGACACATTAATGACATCAATTTATGATACAAGACTTAGGGGTTATTGGAGTGAACTTCTTGTTGAAGAAGAACTGCTCAAACTTAGATTATTTTCTAATAATAAAATCGATCACCCGAATTCTGGTTCAAAAGATTTAGCCGACTCTCTTGCTGGTGCCACTTACAATTGTATTCAAAATATTGGAGTTGAATCAGAAGTTACAATAGAAATCCTTGGTTCAGATTTTGACTATGAATTTGATGAAGATATACCAGAATTCGGCAATGTCAACCTGTATAATGGTTCTGTCAAACACATGACCCCTGCCTACAGCAAAAAGCAAGTGGGAGCAAACGATATAGAAAGATGGTTAGAATCGCTATGATGGCTAATAACAATAAAACAGATAATAAAAATAAAACAGAAGATTTGTCACCGACAGCAGACGAAATCATAAACGAATTGTTGCTGCTTAACTCTAGATTAATGATGGAAAATATTGCACTTAAGATTTCTTTTAATAAGCTAAGAGATTTTGTTCAGTATTCAAAAGAATCTTCAATAGATACATTAGAAGAATAATAATTTTTTAAATAATTTTGCTGTTCGACTTGCATCTGCGAACGTAGGTGCTAGGGTTAGTAACTGCAAGGGTGTCTCTACCCACAATTAACAAAAATATAAACCAAAACATAAAAGATAAAGGAGCCAAAAATGTCCACAATGAGCATCAAAAAAGTTGATACTTTTCCTGAAATTACCCGTACTGGTAGAACCAGTGCAGAATTGCAGATGATTATTGACTCTTTGACTGCATCTTCAAAAAATGGAGAAGCATTTCAAATTGAAAATGTTCAAGAAGGCAAAAAGTTCAACTCTCTCCAGCAGAGAATTCGTGCTCAAGCAAAGAAGCTTAATCTTAAGGTTACTATTCACTTTGACCGCAAGACTAATTCTTTGTTTTTCAAAGTCCAGACTAACGGAAACAAGAAGGCAGATGTTGCAGTTACTGCAAAGGATATAAAGTCCGTCAAGACAAACGTCAAGACAAAAGCCTGACAAAGAAGTAAACAAAAAAGGCCCTGCAGCAATGCAGGGCCTTTTTTTTGTGTATAATCACGGTATGACAATTTTTGAACAAAAAGAAATTGAAATTACAAATGAACAAATCAAATCATGGCATCCAATGATTGCAATGCCATGTTATGATCAACTAATTACAGAACCTACTTTTATGTCAATGATGAGAACAGCAATGATGTTCAAAGAAATTGGCTTGACTTTTTCTGTTGCAACAATTTCTGATTCTCTTATAAATAGAGCTAGAAACAACATAGTTGCCAAATTTCTGGCTAACCCAGAGTTTACTCATATCATGTTTATTGATGTTGATTTAGGTTTCTCACCAGAAGATATTTTAAAACTTTTATGGCATAATAAAGAGATAATGACTGGCTCGTATCCAATAAAAGATGTCCTTTGGAATCGTGTTGAAGCAAATGTTAAACGCGGTATTCCGGCAGATAAATTGCTAGAAAGAAGTTTGAGATTTGTTGTTAATCCGGTTGCAGGCGTAGAGAATCTTAATTTAAATGTTGATAATGGTGCTATAGAGATTTATGATGCAGGAACTGGTTTTATGCTTATTAAAAGATCGGTTTTTGAAAAGATGATTGAGAAGTATCCAGAACTCAAGTATAGTGACGATACTGGTTCGCTTACAGAAGAAGAAAAAAACTGGTCTTATGCTTTTTTCAATTCTTATGTTGAACCTGTGAAGAATCGTTTTCTTTCTGAAGATTATGGATTTTGTAGATACTGGCAAGAAATCGGTGGTAAAGTATGGGTTGATCCATCAATAGAAATGACTCATATTGGCAGGATGAAATATAAAGCAACAATGCTTACATTTCTTGAAGACAATGTAATAAAAGGTAATGTAGACAAGCCTGCGCCTTCTTTTCCGAAGAAAAAAAATAAACGAAAGAAATAGTGAAATGTGTTTGGAAATCAGGTTTACATAAAAAGTGTGTATGGCTTGTGAACTGCATACTAAAAATTAAGATAAATCTAATTCAAATAGGGCCCCGTAAATTATTTATTTAATCATTTATCAACCGATTATCAAGCTCTTTGGCAATCTTTTATTTGAGCGATCATGAAGCTCCACCAAATCATTTATTAGCTCGTTAATATTCTCACTAATAAATAATGCAGAGTTTCCTGCAGGGTAAAAAAAATTTCTGGTTTGTTTCAATTTGGCTTGACTTTGGAACCCGACTGTGATACTATTTTGGGGTCGTTGGGGTATCATTTGATACCCAAATGATAATGTTTTGCAAATCCATAGATAAATCATTTAGAACGGGGGTTCTATGAGTAATCGTAATGCAAACTCAAAGTCCAAGTATAATGTCATTTGTGACAAACTTATTGGTATTGACATTTCTGACGATGATAATGAGTATGGTATTGTCATTCGTGTAGATGCAATGCTAGATAATGGTTGCGAATGGTATCAGGTTTACACAAACCTTGGTTATACATTCAATGCTGGTATTATCCTTAATGCATTGAGTCTAGCAAACCTTACAGAACAAGTCATTTCAAATGATGATGAGAATGTTAAAGTATTGCCCGTTGGTTATCCAGATGGCAGTCGTTATTCTAAATCCTCATTTGGTCCTCGCAGAAAACATACTGCTAGTGCTATTGCAAGTGAGTGTATAAATACAATGAACATTGCTAAAATTGGTAATGAAGTAATCAATATTACAAGTCACTTGACTTCAAGTAATGAATTTCCTGAAGAAAATCAAAAGGCTGGTGAGTAACATGGAAAACACAAAAGTAAACCTTGCTCAAATACAAGACAAACTTATTCGGCGTGGCAAAGCAAAGAAAAAGACAAAGAGTTTGTTTGATACTCCATTGAGTGAAAGAAATTATTGGGGTAATGACAAAGGCACAGAGTTGCTTATGAGTTGGAATCGTAATGCAATTCGTAAATCATTAAATGATGGTTTTCTCTTTGATTTTGATAATGAGAAGTTCTATCTTGTACTTGATAGTGAAAAAAGAAAAGAACTGATTGATTATCAGTTGCAGTTGCTTGCTGATTTGCAAATTGATACATCAATTCAAATTGTTCAGAATGATGAGGGTAAATGGCTTATTCAGAAAGGATAAAATGATACTGAGCAAAAAAGAACAAGAGAAAATCAAAGAAATGATTGCTCTTGAAAAGATTATCAAAGATAATCATCCAGGTGAAGGCGTTGGTTTTGATGCTGCAAAAGAATGGCATAGTTACCCAGATAAACTCAAAGATATTCGTAGGGAAGCAATGAGGTAATTCAAATGGCAATTTGTATTTATTGTTCGTCGGAATTCATTGATGAACGATTAGAAGCAGGCTATGAGTATTGTTTATCAGAAACCTGTCAAAAAATAGGACTTGATAAGTCAGAGCGGGAGTTTAGAAAAATCTATACTCCCGCTCTTTTGCATAAGAGCAACTATTTCTGGATTAAAAAAGATGAATTAAAAACTCTCAATGTCAGAAATGACTTGATTACAAACGATTAGGGGAAAAAAATGAATGATGATAACTTTGAAAAAATTATAAGAAAAATTCGAAATAAAGAAGTACACATGACAGAAAAAGAAATTGAAGATTTGTACGATGTTTTCTTTGAGTTTTCAATTTTTGCGACAAAATTTGAACAAGCAAAACTTGAAAATCCAAAATGTAAAGAGGGGCAAACTTATTTCAATGTCCTTAGGCAAGTTAATCCAAAACTTGCAAATGAAATTCGTTCAACTCCTTATGACCCATTTCATTGTGAAACTATTGATAAAAAAATTAATGCCTATGTCATTGAAAACTGGAGAAAATAATGAAATTTAATACAGCAGAAAATATTAAAGCAAATGGTACTTGTCTTCAAGGCTATGTCCAATCAACATTTGATGAAATTGTTGAAATTTTTGGTAAACCAAATTATGGCCCTCAAGATTATTCCTTTGAAAAAGTAACTTGCGAATGGGTAGTTCAATTTGAAGATGGGACAATTGCAACCATTTACGATTGGAAAATGTGTGAGACACCGTATGGCAAATATTATTGGCATATTGGTGGTTTCAATCATCGCGCAATCGAATTGATTGAAAAAACAGTTGAGATGTACCGAGCAGTAAAGAATGTGGAGAAACAATCATGAATAATAAATTCACTTCAGATCAAATCATTAGCTTCATGAAAACAAAAGGGCTCAGAGTTGAATACATTAAAACCTTGACAAGGGCTGAAAAAACCAAACTCAAAGCTCAACTGATTTCTGAAATGCTTGAAAAAATTGAATCAGAGCGTAAGCGTAATTCCAAAAATGCAAAACAACGAGCAAGGTATTTCAAAAAAAATCTTGCAAACAAAGAATGCGTTTGTCATGAATGTCTTCAAACAAAGACATACAAAGAAATGGCAATTGCAAATTATCGAAGCCCAAAGCATGAAATAAATCTTTGTCAAGACTGTCTTGACAAAGACTATCTTTGTGTTCAGCTTGAAAATGACTATGATGAATATCCACAATAAAGAAAGGTAAATTTGACGATGCAAAAGTATGTTGAATTTAGCACAGACTTAGAAAAATACATTCATCGAAAAGTATCTGCAATTCGAGTTGGTGAATGTATGCAAATTGAAATAACAGCTTCTTCTAAAGAAGAAAAAGAAGATGTTAATAAAGCAATTCGTAAATCTGCTCACTATAACAATCTTCAAGTTAGAGTTTTTTGGTCAAAAGCAAATGACTTTGTTAAAGTCATAAATGAACTTTGAACTGTGGGAAGGAAAAAGGAAAAGGGCATGAATATAACAATATGCGACATGTGTCAAAAACAATATGAAGTAGATGAATTCAATGCTCCAACTCCAGAAAGAGGATTGGATGTATATTTAATTGGTGGTTATGGATTGTTCCATGATGATATTGAGAACAGTTGTCAAAAGAAAATTACTCTTTGCCATGATTGTTCTTTGAAGCTAATTAGAATGATTCCAAAGTACGCTAATCAAAAAGGTTGGCATTCTGTTTCGTATAGAGCAAACGATTATCCATTGTGTTGCGAATACTCTTGGACTTTTGAAGAGGGGACAACAGAAACAATTTATGGCACAAAAGATCACTTTGATAAAAGGAGTAAATAAAATGACTGAGTTTTATACAAGAAATCAATACGGACAAATAGAAGAACATGATTCAATTGAACAAGCAGTTAAAGAATTTCTTTCATACGATGGCTATCGCCTAGATATTGCAATTGAAGATACAATTTTGTTCATTAGTAGAGATGAACTTCCTAATATAGAAAAGTCTTTTGTTGCTGAATCTAGTACAAATTATAGACTTAAGTATGATGCAAGAATCGATATTCATAAGGTGGTAAATAAGTGAAAAACAATATTTCAGAAAAAATGCTCAACTCTTGGCGTAAAGAAATCCGCGATAAGTTTGGTTCTGCCAATCCAATTAAATTCCCTGAAAGAGAAAAACTGCCAATATACGACATTAATTATGACATTGCTTACAATTTTGATTTTGAGGAATGGGAATTGGAAATGGCAGTTTTTAGATGGGGGCGTTGATGAAAGTTTATAAATGCCTCATTTGTTACGAAGTGTTTGAAGAAGAACCTGACGATAATATTTGTCCAGTTTGTTATGACCAATCTGTTTATCCAAGCAATACTTACTATTTTGAAGATGAAGAAAGCGGTGGTGGATACTAATGGATAACTGGGAAATTTTTGAAAAACAACTAACAGAGTTAGCATTAAATGAGGGCTTGAATCCAGAAATTTTTGATTGGAAAAGCATCTCTGATGGATACGAACATGATATTTATAACAATATAACGCTACGTTCAATTATAAATAAATGGATTAACTACTACAAAGAATTAGGTGATTAGAATGGCTAAATCAAGAGTTGATTATAATACACTTGGTCCTGTTCCTTGTGAAGAAGATTGTGTACAAATAAACCATGACGATTTTAAAAGAATTGCAAAAATCGAAATGGAAGCGTATATCAATCAGCTTGAGAGAATTTTTCCAGAAGCAGAAGAACATGATGTTCAGTTTTCAATTAAATGGTTTGAACATGATTTTGGTCAATACGGTGAAGTTGTTGCAAAATATGTAGATGACAACGAATCTGGCTATAATTATGTTTTTGATGTAATTGATAAAAATCTCCCAGAGCATTGGGATAATGAAGCATTGGAAGAATTACAGAAAGCAGGTGTTTTGTGAATAAAGAAAACATTTTAAAAGTTGCTGACCTTATTGCAAATTCACCAAATGAAGAAATTCATATGGGCTCATGGTTCGGCAAGTACATTAATACAGATGAATATGAAGCAACTGCAATCACTACATTGGAACAAATTGTTGAAGGTGAAACAAGTGTCCTTGAGATTGAAATAGATGACAAAACAGGTTCATTTGAAATTCTTGGAATGCATTGCGGAACTACTGCTTGTATTGCAGGTTGGGCTTTTTATTCCTATCTGATAGACAATGATATCAAAACTTACGTTGCTGGTTTAAATGTTTTAGATACCGCGATTAATTATCTAGATCTTGGTGTTGAAGAATACGGCAACTTATTTTATTGTGAAAATCCTTCTATTTGGCATGCCTTTCGGGATGAATACGATTGGGATTTTGATACAGGTAATACCGATAGTTGGGTTTTCCCAAAGAAAGATGTTGTTCATCTTTTGAGAAGAATTGCAAATAAAGAAATTGATTTGTCTAATGCCTATGTAGATACCATTATCAGTGAAAATGAACAAATTGAATACGACCTTGATGGCTATTATCAATAACTAAACAAAACGGAGAAAAAAATGAAACCTACAAAGATACTTAAATCAACAACAATTCTTGCAGCATTTGCTGGCTTGATTTTGAGCATTTCACTATTCTTCAGTAGTGACACTAACGAAGATAAACTTAATGGCATTTATGTTGGTATTTGGGTGCCATCAATTCTTGCTCTTGGTACTTTTATGCTTGCATTAAAAGATAGGGATTGGTAATCGTGTCTGAAGCAACTCTTTTTTGTTTTGGAGCGGTGATTTTTCTTATTGCTTTTACAGGAGCAATTCTTTATGGTATGTCTGCTACTGAACAACGGTTTTTAAAAGAAACAAAACCAAAGAAATCCAAACCTTGGGAAGTTTCACCCAATGGTGTTGTTTCTTCTATACAGAAAGCAAAATCAAAATGACCAGCAGAGATACTTATGACATAGAAGAATATGCTAAAGAACAGCAAAAAGAATTAAAAATTATAAATGTTCAACCAAATCTTTTAATTAAATTGATGATGGAATCTGAGCCTTGTTTGTTTTCAAATAAATCTGAACCTGCTCCAGTCCAAAATAAATCTATCATTTTGCAAAATTCAATTTGGCGAGAAGAATAACTGAAACAGAGAAAACAATGAATGTAGAAAATATACTCAAAGTTAGGAGAAAACAATGAATGTAGAGAATATGCTCAAAGTTGCAGACTATATTGAAAATGCTCCAAAAGAACAATTTCATATGGGTGCATGGTTTGGCAATTACTTTGAAGATACGGTTCAAGAATGCGATACAGATACTAATGAAATAATTGAATATGACTCTAGAGATTATTGGGAAGACTCTCCATGTAATGAAATGTTTGATATTCAAAACTTTACTCGTGATGCTTTCCCTAAACAATTGAATTGTGGTACAACAGCATGTATTGCTGGCTGGGCTGCAACAACTTTCTATTACGAAGATAGAAAAAAATATGATGAATTTTTAGAAATGTGTGATACAGACTATAATTCTCATAGTGTCGGAAACTTTGCTACAGAATATCTTGGTCTAAATGATCAAGAAGCGACAAATCTTTTCTTTTGCGGAGTCGAATCTATCTGGACTCAAGTCAAAGAAGAATACAAGTTTGAATTTCTGCCAATGATAAATGAAAGTTGGAATATTGACAATAAGCACGCAGCAGATGTTTTAAGGCGTATTGCTAATGGTGAACTAAAACTTAATGGATATAACAATATTAATGACGAACAAAATGAATGGTTGGTAATCCCCCCCAACGGAAACGAAGATTAAAGAATGAATTGGTCCTATTCTGAAAACCTTTTACGGTGTGCAAATGATGCTATTGAGAAACCAGAGGACTTCGGTTACTGGGGTTCAAATGATATGTTTGTAACCTGGGGTTTTTGTGGTATTGACAAAAACAGAGACTCTAGCATTCTAGATGAAATGAACTTTGATTTAATGTCTAGAGAATTAATGGCAGAATTCCCTGATGATTTTAGAATTGAAACTTATAATCATTGGGCTGTAGGTCATGTCGATAGGTTGTGTGTTCGTGTTCTAAAAGAAAACAAACAAATAACAGAAGACAATATTACAAAAGCTTTCATAAAAGCTATGTCTTGTAAAGACGAACTACTGGATTACCCAGTATGGGATGATGGAGAATATAGTGAAAGATCATATGATGCTGCAATTAATGCATTAGAAGATCTTCATTTCTCAATTAAATCAATGGTTGATACGAACATTGAATCTTGGTCTTCTCAAGTCTACAGATATTTGTCGGATGAACTAGGAATTTGTGTTGATGTGGATGCCGATGTTTATCCAAGTGATGATGAAATCTTAACCGCCGTTTATCACTTAGAATTGTGGAATCTTGAATCAATAGAGGAATGGGATGAATGGACAAATCAAAAAGAACTTACAAACATTAAAATAATCATAGCAAATAAAAATCAACTTTCACTTTTTGATTAATATGAAAACTACATTAGTCATATCATTAATTTCAATTGGAATCTCTTTAATGTTTTTAATTAAAAATTATCATTATCGAAATAAAGAAGATAAATAAATGAATTACAACTTTAATATTTAAAATCATCAACTACAGACAAAGATTATATTTAAAAGGGAGAATAATAATGCCTAATTGGTGTGAAAATCATTTAGTAATTGCTGGTAAAGAAAAAGACTTAGATATTTTGATTTCTAAAATCAAAGAAGTCCCAAGTCACCTTTCTGAAAAGGAATACAAATCTGTAGATGGATATTGTCTCTTTGAAAACTTTTATCCAACACCTGCTGATTTGCTAATTGGTAATGCTCCAATGAATCCAACAGATGAACAAAAAGCTAACCTGGAAAAGTATGGTTATGCTGATTGGTATAGTTGGCGAATTGACAATTGGGGAACCAAATGGCAAGAAAGCAATTTGTTTGTTGCTCAAGAAAAGCATGTTTCTGAACGTGGTGGTATTGCCAGTATTGGATTTAATTTTGATACAGCATGGGGTCCTGCATTAGATTTGTTCAACAAAGCCTCAGGCGATTATCCTAATCTTATATTCTGTCTTTATTATGAAGAACCAGGAATGGGATTTTGTGGTAGAAATATTTGGGCTAATGGACAAGAAGTCGAAAGAACAGAGGGAGACATTATATCTAATTATTTTGATGAAGAATACTTATACGAATACTACTCAAAGGAAGAAGAAAGCGAATGAACAATACAATTCTTGAACAAATCCACGAAACACTTTTGTTTGATCGTAATGAAAAAAATGCAAAAATGTATGGGCTTAATAGTCTTAATAATCAATTTGAATTTAAATTAATTCACCAACATGGTGATATTTATTCACTAATTGATGATGTTGATGACGACAAACTCCATGCCAGTTTCGATTATCTTGGCCTTATTACTTATGGCTGGGCTGCGCCAATTAATAATGATAGTGATGAAGAAATAGCACCAAGTAAAAATCCAGAACGTAGACGAGTACGTTTAATGCTTGCTGCTTCTGTAAAGGATTCAAAGATTATTGGTTCCGCACTCGAAATTAGTGGTGAAGATTCTATATTTGATGAAGATGTCACAGCAAGTGGTCCTTTGATGGATCATTTGAGAAAGTTAATTGCATAATGGGACTTGACAACATACCAAAAGTATATCCATGTAAAAAACATGGTACAGCTATTATAAATGAAGAAGAACAAATTGATTGTCAACAAACTCAAAAGAGTGGAGGTTGTCCTTGGAAAAATCAAAAAGAATCAAATCCTCTTACTAAAGATGCAGCAGCAACTTTAGGAATGTTTGGTACAGATTGTTGGTATAGAGGTAAGTATGGAAATTATCTTACTGGCAGTATGTCAAATTTCAATTCTGATTTTCCATATGATAGTTCAGCTTTTTATGGGGAAGGAACAGATGATGGTGAAGGACTTTCTGAAAGTTACTGTCTAAATCTTTCGTGGACAATGAGAGATTATACAGAAGAGTGGATTAATTATGTAAAGAATTACAGTGAAGTTAAAGGAAATCTTGAAGAAGAAAATAGTCTTATCAATGATTGGATTTATGCTTCATGGTGGTTAGAATTTATTAGTAAAAACGCAAATGGCTCGGAAATTTGGTACTAATGTTTGACATGGATGATTTTGATAATTTGAATACAAGCAATCACGTTATGAGTCTGAATGATGATGACAATGAATTTCTCAATCGCTTCATTACAGTAACTCGTATTATTAAAGATACAAATTTTGAGGACCCTAGTCAAACTGCTGCATTTATTATGCATATGATTAATGCAGCAGTTGATGAGGGGAAAGAGTATGATGATAAATCTCTTGATGTAATTAGTGCACTTTGTTCGCACGTAATTGCGCTGTTTAAAGTTATACAAAATAATAAAGAATCTTATCTTGAACAATTTGATAATAATGTAATTATTCCAATGATTAATAGTTTTGAAAAAAATCAGTAGGAGGTTTGATGACAGTTAGCAATAACAATTGGATGGATGAAGCTTTATGTATAGGCAAAGGAGAAATCTTTTTTGCAGAAACAAACTCACCTATCAGTAATAAAAAAAGTTCAATTCAAGCAAAAGCAATGTGTTTAGCGTGCACAGTTGTTGCTGACTGTCTTACCTTTGCAATTAATAATGAAGAAGTTTATGGAATTTGGGGTTCATTTTCTTCAAAAGAAAGATCATCTATAAAAAAGAATTTAAAAATCAAAAAAATTACAAAGTTGCAAGCATCTTTGTTTGTAAACAAAAGCGTTACTGAAGTAAAAGAAATATTCAAAAACACAATTTTCACAGGAGAGTGAAATGAAAAGCCAAAACAAAGTTGAACTGAACTTCGATGGGAAACTTTCAAAGTCAGAAGTAAAAAATAATCTTCATGTACCTATTGTCACTAGAAAAAATATAGTCAAAGGAGCAAAATCTTTTGATGATGGTTCGTATTCAACAATGGAGTCACTTGTTAAAGTAAGTGATTTGTATTTGGATTCAACTTATCAGAGGTTTCCTAATGAAGTAAAAGTTTCAAGCATTGCTCGGAATTTTGATCCTGATGCATTTGGTATTATTATCTGTTCAGCGCGTGAAGACAATGTTATTGCAATAATTGACGGTGGTCATAGAATAGCAGCATTGCGGCTTCTTGGTTTTGAAAATAAAACTGTAAATGCTCTTGTCTATTTTAATCTTTCTATTGAAGATGAGGCAAGAATTTTTACATTGATTAATCAAGACAGGACGAAGCCGAAAACTTCTGATATTTTTAAAGCACAAGTTGCAGCAAATGATAAGGATGCTATGGGTCTTAATTCCATTCTTTCAAGTCTTGGATTAAAAGCATCTAATGCTCCTGGTAATGGTGTCGTTCGCGGCATTGGAACGCTTAAAGAAATTTATAAAAATGCCGGTCATCTAAATACTGGGTATGCTCTAATATCATTAAAGAGTGCTTTTGGTGAACATTCTTCTTCATTCAATGTCGATGCAGTTACTGCGCTTGCAATAATATTTAAGAAGTATGGCAAAGCAATTGATGGAGACAGGATTGTAAATACTCTCAAAAAGTTTAACTCAATTGATGGAATGCTTAATCAAGCAAAAATCATGAATGTTCGTAATACAGGCCCTATTAAGTATACGACTCTTCCATTCATTATTGTTGAAAGTTACAACTCTAAGTTAAGAGTCAATAGAATTGAATCTTTCAATATGTCAACTGAAGTAAATAAAATCTGGAAGTAAAAATGTCTTCAAACTATCCGCCTGGGGTATCTGGTAATGAAATTGAAATCACTGGTCCTGATGAATTCTTCAACGAATTCACGTGCCCAAATTGTGCAAAATACGAAGAAGAACAACTATTCTTTCTATTCAGAAAAACAATTGAAACAACTTGTTGGTATTGCAGAACCCAAGATATTGTTGAGTTGGAAGAGGTTGAGTAATGAAAGGGGCAAAATACGCTCAGAAATATTGGTTTGCTGTTGGTTATTACCACAAAAGAATAAATGAAATTGAAGTTCCATCGGAAGCAATGATTGGTGCATACTATGAACGCTTCAATGTTGACATATTAAAAGAGTATGAATCAGGAATTGAATCAGCAGAAAAGGATATAAAAAGTGGAATCTAACCCAACGTGTGCTGAAAGAATTGATGGTGCAATGTCTTCGAGACAAAATGATCTTGAAGAAATTTATGAAAAATTATCATCAGATAATGAAGAAATATCGTCTGAGGGGTATGAAGAAATTATAAGTCTTGCACTAGAAGTTTCTTCCTATAGAGTTATTAAAATTTTATTGTCAACGGGTGGACCTGCCGATTGGATTGAGGTAACGGTCGATGACGATAATGAAATATTAAGTATGAAATATGTCTATCAGGACTGGTTCGATTATGCAGATAAACCTGTCCGTAAAGGTAGTTATTTATGGCAATATGCAAGTGAATTAATTGGCTGGACTGACTATATTCAAATTATTAAAAATTAGATAAAGGAAAAATAAAATGGATTTTAATGCAAATATTAGCGTAAGCGAAACTGATTTCGAGACTTACATTGGCAATATCATTGATGAAAGAATTGATTACGATCATCTTGCTACTGAAGTAACTACTCATATTAATTTTGATGAAATGAAAGATGAGTTGAAAGAAGAAATTTCAGAGTCTGTTCATAATTCTGTTGTGGAAACTTTAGATATTACCAATGATATTGAAAATTGGATGAGTTACAACTTTGATATTGAAAGTCATCTTAGAAATATAGATTTAGATGATTATGTAGATTTGGCAATTATTGATAATAAAGCAGAAGAGTTGCTAAATAATTATGCTCCTTCTTATACTTGTAGTCTAGGTTCTGCTTTTACAGCAGCAGTTGAGAAAGCCTTTAGATATCTCTGCCTCACAAACGATGACTTTGCAGAAGATATTCAACGTGCTTTGGACAAGGCAAAGAAAAGAATATTTGAGAAAAAAATCATTGAAGAACAAAAAAATTATTGGATTCAGATTGCAACTCCAGATATTATTCACAACTATAATCTTCAGTTAAACGAGTATTTCAAAGAACTTGAAATCCAAAAAGCCAAAGAACTGCTTGGTTCAAACACAGCCGAAGCACCGATTATTCCTCTGAATAATCTTAATAACAACATAGCTTAATTCAATCAATGGAGTGGGGGGTAAAACCCCCCACTCCTAAAAGAAAGGCAAACATGCTTCTAGATTATATTGTAATTACAAACAAGGCAGATGAAGTCAGTAGGATTGCATTAGAAAAACTTGGCTTTAGCACCAAAAGAAATGATGATAATACAATTGGACAATTTGGTTCTGGTATTAAATATGCACCAATTGCTGCTTTGAGAAAAGGCCTTGAATGGTTTTTTACTGGATATGACAAGAACGGTCCATTTACTTTGCGTTATGTTGTTGAAGAAGAAGACGGTATTGATTGTGTAGTTTATCAATATGATGATTACAAAAAGTCTTCATCTTTCACTCTTGACGCAGGTATTCTTTCTTGGGAAGACCCATTTCAAATTTTGCGTGAACCAATCGCTAATGCAATGGACAACGCAAAAATTATAGATAATGGTTGGTACAATGTATGCGTCATTACTGTTAATACAGATGACGAAACTTCAATGGAAAAGCTTAAACCAGTTGAGGGTCAATTTTCTGTTTATATTTCAGCGAGTCCTGAATTGATGAGCATTATTAAAAAGTACGACAACTACTTTTCTGTGAATCGTAATGTTCTTGCTGACATGTGTTGGGGTAAAATCTTAGAAAAAATTGATTCGGATTCAAGGTTCTATTGCAAGAATATTCTTGTAAAAACTGATCAAGAATACCACAGTATATTTGATTACCAAATCGATGACATTGAACTTAATGAAGAGCGTACTATTAAAACATTGTGGGATTTAGACTGGGCTATTGTAAAAATTATTGGTAATACAACCGATGAAAAAGTTATTGAAAAGTATCTAGAGAAATTTATAGATGCAGATACTGAATCAGATATTTGGGAACTTGCAAGGCTTTCAACTCTGAGCCAAAGTTTTGAATATCATATCAATGAAGATGCCCGTAAATCATGGATTGACGTTTGGAATAAAATGACTGATGGAAAGGGTATCATCGTTGATGGTAATTTTAATTCTGATTCATCAATTCTGTCAATTACTCAGCGTGGGTACAAACCCGTAATTGTTAAAAATCGTTCTGCTCTTAATATCATGAAAGCTTTCAATTTCAAAAATGTGACGAGCATTCTTGGAGAGCATATTGATTATGAGACAGACTTTGACACTTCAAAATATCCTAAACTTACTAAGGCAATTGATATTGCTACTTATTTTGAGCCAGGTCTTTTCCATATAAGGGATAAAATTGCAACCTTTAAAACAAAAAAAGAAAGCGTTCTTGGCATGTTGATTACAAATGAAAATAAAGAAAGAATTATTGTGATTGATGAGAGCCATGCAAATTACGGTTCAGTTTCTGAAATTGTTGCAACAATCATTCATGAATATGATCATTATTCATCGGGTATTAATGATTCCCACGATATCGCTGGGAAAAAATTCAGAGATTTGGCAGATACAAGAATTGGCAAATTGATGACCGACTTCTATAAAGATTCTATTTTTGAAGAAGCACAGGGTGGAGTTATTATCTTAAATAAGAATACTTATTTTTTAGATAACTTCAAATACCTAGCTGAATATTCAAAAACGCTTAATGCATATATTGTAAATGTAGGTAATAACATTGTCATTGTCAATGCAAATGCTGGAGCAATTGACCCACAGGGCGTTTGTCAAATCACAAGTGATGGTGATGGCATCTATTTCCCAGTTCGGGGAGCATTTAGTATTGGAGATATTAACGATGGTGTACGGTAAATTCTTCTGGTTTACTATGGCAATTTTATTTTTTGTTCTATTCCCTTTCCTTGCTATTATCGTATTAGTTATAATGGCTGCTGTTATTATGGGGGGCGGTGCATAATGCCTAAGTTTGAAAACTATTTTGTAGTTGAGTACAGATTCCCAATTAAAATTGATGACGTAAGCGCAGTCCAAGAAGTAATGTCTAAAGCCAATCGTATTTGCGAACGTCAGTTTGGTTTTAAACCAGATAATTGGTTTGCAAGAATATTTGAATATTCGACAAAGCAAAAAGACCCTGGACTCGTCAAAGAATATTTCTATAATCCAAATTCAACAACTTATAGAGAGATAACAAAAAACTTTAATTATTTTTCTCAAATAATTAAAGATGGAAAAACAATTGAAGACGTTGCAAACTATGAAGAAGTCTTCAATAAATTAGACGCTTCTTCGGAAATAAAAATCGTCTATAAGGAAAATAATGACGAAAGATAGATTTGTTATTTGTGCTGGATGCATGGAAAGATTTTCATCGTCAAATACTTTTATTTACCGTAAGAAAAGATGTTGTAATAATCCAGAATGCATCAAAGCTATAGATAAAAAAGTAACAAATTCCAATTACAAAAAACAAGAACGTAAGAGAAAGAATGGTAAATACAGACATGGTGTGCCAATTGATTTGAAAACTATTGTGCAAGAGAGAGATCAAAAAATATGTAGGTCATGCTTTAATGAAATAGAACAACATAATATGCAAGTCCATCACATTAAACCAGTTTCTATTGGTGGTAGTGACAGTCTTAGTAATTTGATTCTCTTATGTAAATCATGTCACTCTAAAGTGCATGAAGAAGGGCACGAAAACTTTTATGATAAATTTACAAAATATATTAGCAAACTGGAAAAACTACAGCACTATTAGTAGTATGTACCCGTAAATAAAGGTTGGGGCATATAGTCCAATAGGCAGAGACAATTGACTTAAAATCAATAAAGTGTGGGTTCGAATCCCACTATGCCCACGGAAACCAAGCAAAAAGGAAGCAGATATGATAATATGAATTTAGATATGGAAGTCAAACCATTCAAAGAGCATCAAGACGATTTGTTTACAGATTTTGCGATGCAAATTTTTAATGCACATACATCACCAGATAGTAGTTCTATGTTATCAACATTGATGGATTCTTATAAGAACGATGCTGTTGATAATCCAGTTTTTCTTCCTGGTATTATCTTTGGTTCAATGGTACATATGTACATGATGATACAAATGATTGCTGAGTCTCGTCTTGAATCAACGGAAGAAACTATTAAGTTTTATAATAATATGTACAACCAAAGCAGAAAAAATCTTAGCAAGATGCTTGGAAATAGACCAGAGTATGCAAAGTTTCTTATTGAAAACTTCATCGATGGATTAGACACAAAAGAGTAAAATTAATCTGTAAGTAAATCTTACCGCATGGGTGAGCTGGTTGAACACAGATGTCTTATAAACATCCATTTGCAGGGTTCAATTCCCTGATGCGGTACTTTATAAAGTAAACAACAGAAAGGAAACATAATGGGGTATTACATTAGCACAGAAGAAGTTGATTTTTATATGAGTAAGCGCCACTTTCCATCAGCATACAAAGATATGTGTTTGTTAAACAAGTATGACAAACTCAAATCAGGAGGCCGTTTTGGTCCTGATGTAAAATCTTCTAGACCTGCTGGTTTAGATTATCACCCAGAAAAATGGTTTTCTTGGATGGATGCAGATTATCCAGCAAAATTGAAGACAGCAACAGAGATACTACAAAGCCTTGGTTTTGATCTTAGTTTTGATGAATATGGAAATATAATTAATTTACATTACGATGATAAAACCGGTCAACAAGATTTATTCCTAGGAGTCATCGCGCCATATGTAAGAGATAATAGTTATATTGTTTGGCGTGGAGAAGATGGGCACGTTTGGAAAAATGTATTTGACAATGGGGAAATGAAAACATCTGTTGGTCGTGTAGTTTTTGATTTTGATTAAACTATATATGAGCCTAAAACTCTAACTGATATAATTGTATTTATTCATTTTATGGAGGTGATGCCTATTCAAAATATAACGTGAAGCGAGTGAGCATTGAATTGTAGATAAATATGCTATGACCTCGTTTCGCACACCTTAGCGAAAGCTAATACCATTGTGTAAAGAAAACACTTTGGGAAAAGGAACTAAACTAAAGGAGCGAAAATGAAGCGCATAAATAAATTTCTATGTGGAACTCTTCTTGCTTTAATTGTATTTTCGTCGTGGTACGGTCATGCTGCAGCAAAAGAAGAGATTTTAAATAAAAGACTTGACAAGCAGATTGCAATTGTTAATAAAATAATATCTACCGATAAACAAAAAAGGTGTCCTAAGTTTGAAAAGACATTTGAACAATACGGGCTTCCTGTTGAGATTTTCTCTTACATTGCTTGGAGAGAATCACGATGCAATCCCAAGGCAATTAATGCAAAATTTAAGAACGGCAAGATTGTTTGGACTCTAAACAAGAACGGAACTTATGATTCTGGTCTTGTTCAAATCAACAGCAGTTGGAGAACTCTAACTGAACAAACTTGTAGTACAAAAAATTTGCAAGTTTTATTTGATGTACACTGCAATCTTAAAGTTGCAAAGTTTCTTTTGGAACAAACAACAAGTGGACTTAATAACTGGGGATTCAAAGTGTAATTATAAAACTTATACTAAGTCTGGCATATGCTTAGTATATATATTATAAATATGCTAATTGCTTTTATAGCTCAATGGATAGAGCAACAGACTTCTAATCTGTAGGTTGTAGGTTCGAGTCCTACTAAAAGCACGAAACTAGGTAACGTATTAGATTTCCCCCTTTCATCTAATAATGTAAGAAGCGATATTGACGCTCGCCTAGTTCTTTTTTTATATATACACAAAGAAAGGTAAAGCATTGAGTAGAGAAAATAAAACAAATACGTTCTTGTATAATCTTGAATGTTTTGTAGATGGTGCATCTAGTTTATATGAATCTTGGATATCCCTTGATAATGATCTTCAAAATTTACTTAATGATAAAGGTGAGTATCCATTAAAACAATCTTTTGATGAGATTGTTGCAGAACTTTATGCTTGGAAAGAAAGAGTCAAATTAGAATTCCAGCATAAGAACAATGAGTACATTGTAAATAAAATTGTAGAAATTTTAGAGCAGCCATCAACAGTTGATGATGGGGAATGTATTGATCAGATTGCTTATTTGCTAAGAGATAATGGAGTCAAAATTTTTAAAAGGTTTAGAAGTGATGATTATTTCTGATGCTCATGCAATGGATTTACTTGCAAATATGTTTAAAACTCCTGACTGGGGAGATATTTCTATGGTAGACATATCTGAAATAATTGAAGCAACTGGCAGAGATATCTCTGAAAGAATAAATTTAGATGAAGATATAGAATGCAATACTTGCAATACAGTTTATCAAAACTGGATGTATATGGATGTATTTCAAAAACCAGACGGTTCTTTTATTTGTGAGAAATGTATTCCAGAGGACAACTAATGATAGAACAAAGAGATAGAGATGATTATACTCTTGCCGATGAAGATTATCGGGAAGTAGTTAGAAATCATTATCTTGATGCAAAAGAAGAAGCGCAAAGGCAGGCACTAGATGACGCTGCTGATTCATATGAATATGATGAAGATAGTGATGAGGATGATTATGATGATGGATGCCCACTATGTGGAAGAATAAGTTGCTCGGGGTATTGTCGTGAACTCTAATGAATTTCCTGAGAGAGTAAATGTAATAAAAAGTATCACTTATCAAGTTCAAGATATTGTAGATATGCTTAGAGCCGATAATAAGGAAGAACCAGACATGGAAGATGTAATGGAACAAATTGAAGAATGGGCTAAAGATGATTTTTCTTGTGGCTATGGGCACCAAGCAAATATAAAAGAACTCATATTCACAGATGAAAATGGAGAGGAGTTGTGACAAAACCGTATACAGTTGTTACTTTTGCAAGATACTTCGTAAACGCAGAAAGCAAAGATGAAGCAAAAAGTATTGTTTATGAAGCTATGCTTGGCAATGATAATGATGGAATTCTATCTAATGGAGAAATATACGAAAGCGTTATGTTTGTCGCAGATGGAACAATCCATTCAATAGATCATGAAGAAATAAATTGGAGGTTAACAAATGGATGATATGGCTGTAGAGCAAATAACGGATAGAATCCTGATTGAATGGAACTCTTTTGATGCAAACGTTATTGTTGACGGTGTTGTTATAAAAGAGTTTAGGAATCACGAACTTAGTTATCAAAGAGCAAATAGGCTTGCAATGGATGAAATGTTTAAACATATGAGACAGGAGCGGTAATAAATGAAAGCTTTACTGGTAAGAACAGATGGCACATATGAAGTAATTAATAAAGAATGGAATTATGATCAAATCAATAAAGCAGTAGGAGGTTTGATTGAAGCAGTTTATTTTCCCAATTACAAAGCAGAGGGTTATATAAACGAAGAGGGAAAAATTCTTAGTCTTGATGAGAATATTTTAGCAACAAATGCTTGGTATAACTCTGGTGCAAGAATTTTGCTTGGAGATTATATTGCTGGCGACATTGTACTCTTTGGTCAAGTTGATGAAGAGGGAAATAATACAGAAGTACCTGTTGAAATTGTTGATGCAATTTCTTATGAGTGGGAAAAGATTTACTCATGAGCCTTAATTGGAGTACCGAAGAAGTTAAGTTTTTTAAAGACAATCCAGATAAACTTTGGGTCACTTGGCAGGAAAACGGAAAAGAAGTTTCAGATGTTAATGCAGAAACAAAGAGTCTTATTTTTGGCTCTATATCAGTAGGTATTGGAAATATTACTGAGACAAATTGTTCTGAATGGTATGCAAGATGGAAGATGTATGAAAGGTTTGATGACTTCTTTTTGTATAGCAAATTCGATGGAGTGAATACGTCTCGCGTCTATCTCTCTCCAGAAGTTATTACTAAGCATATTAATCTTTCTACCAATGTTGGATATGAGTCATCTACTAATTGGATTAAAAGATTTGTTAAGCGTAGGCCGTCACTCTCACTTAGTGATGCAAAAGGCTTGCTTTTTTATTATAAGTTTGAATTTAAAGAAATGACGCAGAAAGAAGAGGAAAAAGTAAATGGCAACTAAACCAGCAAATAAGAAATTCGTTGCAAAAAAAGATGAAAAAGCAGAATCGGAACAATTAATTCAAAGTGCAATTAATGGCTCATTTAGTTTAATCATTCCTATTCAGAATTGTGTTGCTCTTTATGTAAAGAATCCTGTGAGTGGAATTTTAAAGCATTTCGATGTCTCAACAACTGAGAAGATTGAAAAGTCAGGTTTGACTGAGTATTTGAAAAATCTTTCAAATATGGGTCTTGGCGATAAACTTGTAAAAGATTTTAATAATCTTACAAAAAATACTGACCCAGCCTGGGGTTTGCTTTTTGAAATTCTTGTTCAGAAAGGTTGTTTTAGTGGAGAGCCAGTTCAAACGGTTGCATAAAAATATTTCCACCTTTGATTTAAGACAATTCGCTAGAGGTTATATCTCTGCCTATAGAGACAAGCTTGAATCTTATTCATTAGATGATGAATTTGATGAATGGTGTGCGTATTGTGATCAAGTAGATATTAATTTTTATATGCATAAAAAGATTATTACGGCTACTGCTTATCTCGTTTCTGTAGATGGAGAAATACAAACAGACAAGTATCAACAAATTTATATCGAAAGACTAAAGACAGAAGGATAAAATGAAAGACACTATTAATCTTAGAACAGACTCACAATGGCCTTGTGGTGAAAGTATTGTAATGATTAGAACAATGACTGATACCGAGATGCGAAAAGAGGGATGGGATTCTTTTTATTATGAAAGAATTAACCCAACTTGTCTTGTTTTATCTGATGGTTCAGTTCTGTATCCTTCACGCGATTTTGAAGGTAATGGGCCTGGTCAATTCTTTGGCAACAAAGACAAAAACAGTTTTGTAATTACTCTATCGGAGGCATAAAGTGGATCATAAAGAATGGGCAAAGAGAATTGTTGGTGCTGACTGGACACATGAAATGAGCGATGACTACAGCAAATACAACAGAGGTCGTATAGAAATTGACAAGATGATTTCAGATTCAAAGTCTGAAGACTGGTCAACCCGTGATATCAATAAAATCAAACAAGAAATCAACAGCCTTCTTGATGGAAATCTTTTAGGTGTCTACAGCGAAAAAGGCAGAGAGGCTTTTATGAACAAAGTAGAGTGGTTAAACCAGTTCCAAAAGAAAGAGGTGGAAGCAAAATGAGCGTTCAAGTAGTTACTGATTATGACATTTTTGAAAAGATTAAAGATGGTCTTTTAGTGCAAGGTTGCAAGTCTGTAATGAGGAATGGAGATTGCTCTTATCGCGGTTTATCTGAATCAACATACGAAGCAATTGAAGCAAAGGTGACTGCTGAAGTTATCGAAGATTCAGTTTATGAAGACCTTAATGATTACCAAATGTCTGACAGTTATTTTGATAATATCAATGACAGAATTAATTCATACATTGAACATATGCCTGATGATGATAATCGATTGAAAAAGTGTGCTATTGGTCAAATTATTTCTGGTCGGTATTATAGTGCAGGTCTTGAGGGGGTGAACATTGATGATGGATTAGTTTGGGATGCAATTTGTAATTCAAATCCTAACTGGAGCCCAAACCATGAATCTAGAGTTATGCTTACTCTTGTTCAAAGAATCCATGATACGTCTCCTGTTGAAAATTGGGAGGTAACGTTTAACAAAATGCAGCAGTATTTTACTGCTGAAAGCATGTTCGACCTCGACAGGCTTGTATTGGATTCATCAAAAAGTGCTATGAAACGTAGTGGTAAAATTGATGCATCAATTGAAGAAAATTATACTACTTATAGTAAAAATAAAGTTTATAGTTTTCTACCATATCTTTTTGACTTCATCAGCAGAGAAGATTAATTAGAACAGCCAGACGGCAAAATACAGGCTAATCCAGCTAAATTAGGAGGTATTCATGTTGCGTACTTTATCGCAATATGGAGTAATTGTTGTTATATCTTGTGCAGTTATTTTGTATTTAAACAATTAGAAGTAACAATTAATTATCATAGGGAGTATTAATCAATGAAAACAATAACAGATAAAGATATTTTTCTTAAGGTTAAAAATCACCTTTTAACTCAAAATCAAAAAAGCATTAATCCTGAAGGTTCTTGCTCATATAGAGCAAGACCTGGACTTAATGGTGAAACTGGTCCATTACTAATGTGTGCAGTTGGCTGCATTATTGACAAGAATTGGTATAACACTGAATTAGAAAATGCATCAGTTTATGCAACCCCGGTTAAGGATGCTGTTATAAAATCTAATCCAGAATGGGATATGGGTAAGAAAGCACTTTCAATGCTTGAGAAATTGCAGGGAATCCATGACAGTTTTCATATTTGGCAATGGAAAGTTGCTCTAGATGAAAAGAACTGGATTTTTGCAGAAAATGGAGAATTCAAATATTTTGACAATATGTATTATACGAGAATTCATGAATCTTGGATAAATAAATACCCAATTAGTGATTTGCCTAAGTGGAAATACGGAGATATTAGAAAAAATACTGAGGATGTGTACCAATGAAAACAAAAACAGTATGCGGTGAGTGTGGAAGAATTTTTGATCTTCTTAATGAAGAAGAAGCAAGTGAATTTTATTATGGTCATGACTGCGAGGACGATGGTGGATTCCAGAAAAAAGAATATGATGATAGAGAATTTGAGGCTAGAATAAACCCCTATCTTGCCAGATATGATGATAGGATTTAATTATGAAATTTAATATCAAAACTGCGGTTTAAATTCTTAAAAAGGAAAGATATGATAACAGAAGAAATATCGCGTATTTATTATGAAGTACATAAAAGCCCAGCGGCTTTCCAATGGGAAGTCTGGAGGTGTATTAATAAGGAAAAAGTTCAAATAGAAAAAGTATTTGACTGGCAGTACCAAGCTAATACATATTGCAGAAGTCTCAATACACAGGCTTGGTTGGAAAAAATGAATCAAATTCAATACCAAGATTCTATAATTTAATGTCCCAATATTCAGGGTTAATTATCATTAGGAAAATGACAGCGAAGGGTGGCAAAATACTATGTCCATTTCAAGTGATTTCAATAAGGAAAACTACCAATTTTATTTCCCCGTAGTCGGCTATTTTGATGGTGATCAGATTCGTTTTATGATTGCTACAGAGCAAGAATTGCGGGGAGGAAATTTTATTTTTGACCTTTCCAAAGATGATTGGATTACAATTAATACCAGTCCAGATATATGGGATCAAATTGAAAATTTTGATCTTGAAATTGCTTCTGAGCTTATCAGTAGGCTTTCAATTATCGGAAAGGATAACGGCGGGAAATGACTACTCTTATTTATAAAAACGGATTCTTGGATTTTGCTACCCCTGAAGAGATGAGAATCCTTAAGGGAAATGCAAAGGTTAATTCTGTTAGTCCTCCAGACGCGGGACAAAGGTTAATGGGGTTCTTTTGTAGTCGTTGCAAGGAGAGATTAGACATAGATGATATCTTTACCCATAGGTGTTTGAAAAAATCGGGTACTGATGAATAACTATAGGGTAACAATCATAGCTAATATCTATGTATCGGCGGGGTCTGAAGATGAATCTATCGCTAAAGTAGAGAATATGGATAGAGATACTTTCGAATATTTTTACTTCAGTGAATTAGATGAAGATATAGATATACCTGTGGATGACTGTGAATGACTAGCAAAACCTGTGGATAACTAATCAAAAGCAAGTGAAGCGTACACAACTATAAATATATTTATTATATTTATATGGGTGTGCGTGCCCAAATTTAAGGCTTAAGAGTAAGGTAAAACTTATTCTTAAGCCTTTTTTTTGTGCCTAAAAACAGCATAAAAATAAAGAAAATTATAATATTTATAGTAAAAATATAGCAAAATGCTATCATTTTCTATCAAAAAAGCGAACATTTGTTTGCTTTCTATCTACTCTCTATCTCTAGAGGAGAATATAGACATATCTAACCCGAATTTTAATATATTTTTGATGCTCATATATTGTGAAGGCCGAATTTTGCGTTAAGGTAAATAATTGGCGACTACAAATTTAATTACGAATCTAATTATGGACCTAATCATGAATTTAATTGTATTTATTCTACTCCAGACTCTGGTATAGATAGTTACAGACTTACCCCGCTGTAATTTGAGGTTTATAATGGTGAATACTCTCTAGGGGTATTCTTATGGTGAAACTGTTGCCTAAAGACCGGCAAAATTGTAGTGTAGAAAGCGGGGGGAAAGATCATAGTTATCACAGGTCTATCCCAAGGGTATCGGCGGCCTAATAGTGAATCTAATTAGAATTGTAACTTTTGTGTAACAAAGAGTGAATCTGATTTGACAGTGTGCTAAAGTATAGATAATAATAATTCAAATCCAAATGGTGTTCAAACGATAAATAAAGTTATCGTTTGAACACCATCGTATATTGAAAAACTTAATTAGTCTTTACATTATTAATTGTAATTTGAATAAATATTAAAGTTTTGCAAAAGATAATTCTAAAACTAATTGGCGTGCAAGGCGCTTTAGCGCCGACCGCACGCCAACGACTTTAGACAAAAAAAAAGGGAACCCTTTCGGGTTCCCTTTTCTTTTTCCTTTCTAATTACTTGTCGTTTTTGAGTGCGATGACCATTTGACCATCGACCATCCAAATCACACGGATTTCGATTTGCAACTGCTTTGCGACCGAAAATGCTCGCTGGCGGTGCTTCATTTTTTCCTTATTGATTTGGGCTTCGTCACGGGACTCGCCGTTGGCATCCACAAGGGAAACCTTTGCTTTTCCCCAGGTGAAAGCATCATTGGGGTCGGTCGGGTCTAGCGACAGAATATCCTTTGCCAATGCCTCATCCTTGTATGCAGGCTTTCCTTTGCGGGAAAGTTTGCCAGCCATTTGGGAAAGGTTGACTCGGACATTCGGGGTATTGCCATGAGTATTCTTTGGTTCCGCATTAGCGGTCACCTTGTTTGTGCTCACGGGTACTACTCTAACAAGTGACCCCAGATATGCACTAAAAATAATAACCATTAGAGTCCAATTTGGTTGGCGCACAATGGAGCTGAAGCCTCCATGCACGCCAATCGAATTAGGATTTGAAACATCATGTAATTTATTACATGTAAATTGTAAATTTGTAATAAACCATACCCCAACTTGAAGACAAACAAACTGGTGTTCAAAGCGCTTTAGCGCGACCAGAACACCAGCAACTTTGGGCAAAAAAAAGGACCGCCCGAAGGCGGTCCTTTCTTTTTTGATTATTTCACCCCTTACGTGAAATAACCATTTCTCCATTATTGGTCCATTGAATACGGATTACGATACCCGTAGCCTTTGCAACCGAAATGGCGCGCTGTCTCCACAGCATTTTGTTGGCGTTGTCCTTCTTTGGGTCTCCCGTCAGAACGACCGCCGCCTTTGACCAAACGAATGCGTCGTTAGCGTCGTTTGGGTCCAGCGACAGAATGTCTGCCGCTAGTGCCTTGTCCTGATAGGGAGGTTTGCCCTTCTTAGACAAACTGCCTTGCAGGTCTTTCAGGTTCACCTTACGGTTTGCCTCCGCCTTAGCGGTCGGCTGTTGTGTTGCCACGACTAGAACTATACCCAGCGGGTTTGGAAATGCACTAAAAATGAAGAATAGATGAGTACGATTCCGCTGGCGTTTAAGCGCGCTGAAGACACGCTCGCACGCCAGCCCGATTACATATTGTGAGTAATATTAAATTATTACAAGGAATTAGTAATTGTGTAATAAAGAGAGACCAAAGGTTTGTCCAACAGCGCTGGCGTTCAAAGCGCTTTAGCGCGACCAGAACGCCAGCGACTTTGGGCAAAAAAAAGGGAACCCTTTCGGGTTCCCTTTTCTTTTTCCTTTCTTTTACTTCTTGAGCGAGATGTACATCTCGCCATTGGTTGACCAGTTGATCTGAACCTTGAGGTTCACACCCTCGGCAACCGAAATAGCACGTTGGCGCCACTTCATCTTTTCGGCGTTGATTGCCTTGGGGTCGGTTCCCGTGACGTTCACGGTTGCCTGAACCCACAAGATTGCCTCGCCATCACCAAGAGTCAGCAGGTCTTGCGCCAACGCAGGGTCACGGTACGGGGGCTTGCCTTTCTTGGCAATCTTTCCTTGCAGTTCCGCAAGGTTCACCTTGCGGTTCGGTTCTGCCTTAGCAGTCACCTTGGGCTTGTCGCTCATGTGAAACACTATAACAAGTGACCTTGGCTATTCACTAAAAATAAGAACACCTACCCCCTAACAGCGCTGGTGTTTAAGGCAGCTGAAGCTTCCTCGCACACCAGCACATCCAGGTATTGAAAGAATACATACTCAAGAAAGCCATGCCGTTGATGAACACCATTCATCAAGACAAAAAAAATGGGGGGCCGAAGCCCCCCATTTTTCAATCCATCAATTCGGTGAATTCGTACATCAGTGCCGAAAGAAAGTCGCTCATCTTCACATCTTCGTTGTCAAGGTTGTCGACTTCGACAATCAGACCTGCATTTTCGTATTCCAAGACATTCTTGAGAATGTCTTGGAAAATGAACACAATGCGATAAAGGTAGTCTTTCGTAATCGGTTCCTGCCTCACTGCGTTGAGTACGGTGAGAACCGCTACCGACCGCATGGAATTGTGTAATTGCAACGCTGCGTGCCGTGCAAGCGGTGTCGATTGTGCAGCCAATTTGTCGGCATACTCCGTAACACCTACTGACATTTCCATCACTAATCCGACTTGCTCATTCTTTGCATTTTCTCCAAACATAATCGCCTTTCGGTTGGGGTTATTACTGACAGGACTAATAGTAACAAGTGACCTAGGTTATGCACTAAAAGAGAAAATAGACCATTATAAACAACGCTGGTGTTTAAGAGAACTGAAGCACCTCTCGCACACCAGCCGAATAGTGAGTGAAGAGAATATTCATTTAATTTTTTGATTGCACCGCACGGGACGGGTTGGCGGAACCCCCTCGCCCGAGCAACAGGGCGAGGGGGTTATCCGTCTGGGGAGACTATCGGCGTTGTGCGTCGTCAAACGCATTGATTATTCGGGTAATCGTGTTTATTCTCCTGACCAGTTTCGCCTGAAGAGTGGCATTCTTTGCGCCCCGTGCCGCCTCCGTTCGGAGGTTGCCCAGTTTCCAAAGCGCTTCTAGGCGCTCCTCATTCAGGGTAATGATGTCGCCCACGGTTGCCCCGCCTTTTGGAAGGCGAGACATCGGGCGGTCGGGCTTGACCCAACCGCTACGCTCAACCGCCGCCAGTAGTGCCTCATTGATGCTTTTGTGTTCTTTCGGCTCCGCATTCACGGTCACCAGGTTGTTTCCCATAACCAGTACTATAGTAAGTGAGTCCAACTATGCACTAAAAGTGAAAATGGAACGAGTCCAGTACGGCTGGCGCTTGAGTGCGCTGAAGCACCCTCTGCACGCCAGCGATGTAATGAGAAATATATATTCAAAGAATCGTGTCCTATGCATGAACGCCATCCAAAGACAAAGAAAAAGGGCGGGGTCTTTCGACCCCGCCCGATTTCACGCCAGAAGTCTGGCGATTGTCCGCAGGCGGCGAGCAATGTCTCGCTTTTTGCCTGCGTGGGTTTGCCCTGTCGCCTTTTCGTCGGCGACCAGACGAACGTATTCGTCTTGGAGAGTATTCCTTTCCTCCATGACGATTACCCCGTCTAGCAAGGTCCAGCCTGTGCTGGTATCCCTTGCGAGAGCCTCCATCAGGATTGGCCTGATGGGGTATAGGTTCGGTTCCGCATTCACGGTCACCAGGTTGTTCCCCATGTCAAACACTATACCATGTGGGTTTAGACATACACTAAAAGAGAACATTAGGTGACCCCTTAATCGCTGGTGTTTCAGTTCGCTGAAGACTGCCTTGCACACCAGTGTTTGTATGGTGAGAGAATATATGCTCAATCATCTCGACTGATCGTACCGAATGGGTTGAAGTTCCCCCGCCCTGCGGGGGGCGCAGGGCGGGGGAGAACTGTCACCAACCGTCTCCCGAGCGTGTGTCGTCTAGGTGGTTACCTTGAACGATGCTCACGATGATGCTCGTTAGCTCGTTGATAGCGGCGGTCTCGCTTTCACCGATGTTGCGAACCGTTTCCATGACTGCACCTGTACGCAGGTCGTCAAGAATGCTGACGATGATGTCGTGCCCGTTCGCTCCGATGCTTATGTAATGCTCCGCTAGTAGTTCGCTGAGCGTGTAGTCCTTTGTTGCCATTTCTTGTCCATTCTCCCCGTGTGGGGTCTAGTTATTACTGACAATAAAGACTATACCAAGTGAGTTCGACTATGCACTAAAAACGTCTGAACTGTGTATCCACGCTGGCTGGTGTTTCAGTTCGCTGAAGCGTCCTTGCACACCAGCGCCTTATGCATAGTGAATGAACATATATTCAACTTTGCAGATAGACCGCATGGATTGGGTTGCAGTAAACCCCGTGGGGGCGGCGGCAAGATAGCCGCCACACCCCCACGTGGGTCTCCGCCATCTTTCCTGCAACGCCCCGCGGAGCGGGCGTTACAGGGGAACCGTTATTTCCGTTACCCCCTAGGTTCCCTCAGGGGTAAAGGTCGCGTTCCCCGACACCGAGACGCTGCTCGCGTGCGCTACTGTCCGACATCAACCACTATAGCAAGTATGTTTGGGGATGCACTAAAAGTGAAAATGGATGAGTACCGTACCAGTTGGCGTTTAGAAAGCTGAAGCCTTTCTAGCACGCCAAGCACGCAATGGGATACGTTTGCGAACGTATATTCAATCTTGAGAGCTGACCGTATCGGATGGATTGGAGTTGCCCCCGCCCGAAGGCGGGGGCATTGCTCACTTCTGGGGGGCAGGCTTGGCCTCCGCCCGATGGAGTTCCCCACGGAGCCAAGCCCCGTAGTAGGTCTCCATCTGGCGGAGCGTCTCACGGGAGCGATTGCCCCAGCGAGCGCCCTCACTCCTGACGCTCGGAGCGTCGAGGAGCGAGAGCGACATGGCCAGTGAGACAGCCTCAGCCGCCGTCTCAAGGTCCATGCGCTCCACCGTGCGGTGGTGCCAGTAGGTAGCCAT
>Ga0194133_10000512_pt1 | contig 77711 bp, 61 predicted proteins | sample TA2KigOf40mmetaG_FD_155448 | JGI IMG/M metagenome (GOLD analysis project Ga0194133, IMG submission 155448) | Freshwater microbial communities from Lake Tanganyika, Tanzania - TA2015055 Kigoma Offshore 40m | ecosystem: Environmental > Aquatic > Freshwater > Lake | place: Tanzania: Lake... | reverse complement strand
GCACGAGCTGCACCTGCTCGGGATCGACAACCCGGCAGGCGCTGCCGTCCCACCAGGCGATCCGGTCGTCGGGCACCGTCGTCGCCAGGCTCTGGCCGTCGACTTCGACGGCCAGCGCGTTCCAGCGCAGCGGATCGACGAACAGCGCGATCGACCCCGCGGCGACGCGTTCGACCGCGGCGGGCAGCTCGAGGGCCTGCGGCCGCACCGGAAGCGGCGGGCGGATCGAGAGCAGCGGCTCGACGGAGAGATCGACGACCACGGCGCGCGGCGTGCCGGCCGGCGGATCGAGCCGGAAGCGCATCCGCTCCGCGAGCCGCGCGACCGTGGCCACGAGCGTGCCCGGTTCCCCCGCCAGCGGCACGAGCGGCGCCGCCGCATCCTCGGTGAAGGTCTTGTCGGCGGCGGCGACGTACAGCCGCCACGGGGCGCCGTCGACGGCGGCGGTGCGGAGGCGCACTGCGAGGCGCCCGCCGTCGGGCACCGCGACGGCAGGGCCGACGACCCACGGATCCTCCCCGGAGCAGGCGATCGGGAGGCCGGCGGGACCGGCGCCCCCGATCGTCGCGTTGCCGTTGCCGCGCCACCCGTGACCGGGGCGGGTGAAATCGGCGACGACCGTCGGCGCGGCGGCGGCGGCATGGGCCCAGACGACTGCCAGCCCCGCGAGCATGCGTAGCACCGTCGTCATCGTGACTCCCCATGGCCAGCGTGCGCCGGCGCCGCGATCGTCGACTGACACCCTCACGCCCCGGCGCCGCCGATCGCCACCACCGTACGGCCGACGACACTGCCGGACAGCAGCGGGGCGAACGCCCCGGGCAACTCCGCCAACGGAATCGTCCGTGGGGCGATCCGGCCGAGGTGACGCGGCCGCAGGTCGCCGCCGAGGCGCCGCCAGACCGTGAGCCGCGTCGGCCGCGGCGTCTGCGCCGAGGCAATCCCGAGGAGATCGACGCCGCGGATGATCAGCGGCATCACCGTCGTGTGCAGCTCGCTCCCGCCGGCCATCCCGACGGCGGCGATCGCCCCGCCGGGGCCGACCGAGCGCGTGAGCCAGGCCAGCAGCGGACCGCCGACGTTGTCGATCGCCGCGGCGTAGCGCGCCTGCTCGAGCGGCCGCGTGCCGAGGTCGAGGCTCGCGCGCGGAATGACCTCGGCGGCGCCCAGCGCCCGGAGGTGATCGGCGGCATCCGGCTTGCCCGTGACGGCGACGACCCGGTAGCCGCGCGCCGCCAGCAGGTCGATCGCCACGCTCCCCACGCCGCCGCTGGCGCCGGTGACGACCACCGCGCCTGCCCCGCGCTCGAGGCCCTGCTGCTCGAGGCGGTGGATCGCCAGCGCCGCGGTGAACCCGGCCGTCCCCAGCGCCATCGCGGCGTGGGAATCGAACCCTTCCGGGAGGGCGACGACCCAATCGCCGGGCACGCGGGCGAACTCGGCGTAGCCGCCGTCGTGGGTCTCGGAGAGCCCGCAGCCGGTGACGAGGACCTCGGCCCCTTCGCGCCAACGCGGATCGGACGAGGCGACGACCGTGCCGGCGAGGTCGATCCCGCCGACGAGCGGAGAGCGCCTGAGGATCTTCCCGGCGCCGGTGGCGGCCAGCGCGTCTTTGTAGTTGACGCCCGAGTGGCGGACGCGGATCACGACGTCGCCGGGCGACAGGTCCTCGAGCGCCAGCGTCTCGTAGCGCGCGGCGACGCCGCCGTCGGCCTGGTGGATCCGGTAGGCGGTGAAGCGGGAGAACATGCGCACGCGGTCGTTGGCCCGGGGGGCAGCCGGCTTCCGCGCGGCTCAGCCGAGGTCGAGGACGCGCCCTTCGGAGAGCTTGATCGGTCGGTCGAGCCGGTCGCGGAGGACCGTGTCGGGGGGGACGCCGAGCGCGGCGTACATCGTCGCCAGGACGTCGGCCGGCGTTACCGGTGTGTCGGCGACCTCGGCCCCCTTGGAGTCGCTGGCGCCGACGACGCGGCCACCGGCGATCCCGCCCCCGGCAAGGACCGTGGTGTAGGCGTTGGGCCAGTGGTCGCGGCCGGCGTCCTTGTTGATCGTCGGCGTGCGGCCGAACTCGCCGGTGTTGACCACCAGCGTGTCGGCGAGCAAGCCGCGCTCGGCGAGATCGGCGACGAGCGCCCCGAACGCCCGGTCCATCGGCGGCACGATCTGGCGATACCGGCCGAGCAGGCCACCGTGCGTGTCCCATTCCTGGTTGAACGCGTTGTAGGCGACGAACTGCACGCCGGCCTCGGCGAGGCGCCGGGCGAGGAGCAGCGACTGGCCGATCTTCGTGCGCCCGTAGCGGTCGCGCGACGCGGCCGGCTCGTCGGCCAGGTCGAGCGCCCGGCGCACGCGGCCGTCGGTGACCAGGTCATAAGCGCTCGCCGCGAGCTGGTCGTAGCGCGTCGCGAGCTGCCGCTGGAGCAGCCGCGCGGCCGAATCGAGCCGGCGCGAGAGGTCGAGGCGCCGGGCGAGCCGGGGGCCGGTCATCCCGTCGGCGAGCGACAGCGACAGCGGCTTGAACGCCGGCGCGGCCGGATCCCCTTCGATCACGAACGGGTCGTGGACGGCGCCAAGGAAGCCGCCGTATTGCCCCGGCATCCGGTTGGAGGGACCGGGGATCGACAGCCAGTTGGGAAGCGACACGGCGCGCGGCACGCCGGGGACGGGGGCTTGGAGCGCGTCGAGGACGGCGGCCGGGCCGGGAAAATCGTCGGAGTGGGCCTCACGGTCTTGGTCGGGCTGGGCGGTGGACCCGGTGAGCGTGACGTAGGTCCCGGCGATGTGGTTGCTGAACCGGTGCGTCATCGAGCGGATCACGCACAGCCTGTCGGCGACCGCCGCGGAGGCCTCGAGCAATTCGCCGAACTGGATCCCCGGCACGGCCGTCGCGATCGGGCGGAACGGCCCGCGGATCTCGGCGACGGCCAGCGGCTTGGGGTCCCAGAGGTCGATGTGGCTGGCGCCCCCCTGGAGGAGCATGTAGATGCAGCGTGCCGCTCGGGGGCTCGCCGCGGTCCCGGCCGCCGCAGTCGCGCGGCGAGAGCTCGAGCCGGCGCCGATCCCGGCAAGGACGCTCACGCCGCCGATCCGCACCAGCTCGCGCCGTCCGCACCGCACGCCGTCGGCCCACCCGTCGCCCATCGCGGTCTCCTCGCCGTGAGAGCCGATCCTACCCCCGCCGCCGCCGCGGAGTCGAGGCGGAGCAGGTGCGACGGTCGAACCGTGACAGCGAACCACACGCGGTCGGGGCGACCACCTCGGACCACGGAGCCGCTCACTCCCCGCGCGGCGCCGGGCGGTACCACTCGCCGCGGAGCCAGTCGGCGACCAGCCCGATCTGCTTGGCCGACAGCGGCGGCGTCGCCCCCTCGTCGGCCGTGCCGAAGCGCGGCATCCGGTCGTTGGAATCTCCGTAGAAGCGCTCGTGCGTCGGGTCGGTGACGATCCCCACCAGCCACTCGCGCGATCCCCAGCCGGTGAGGTCAGGCGCGCTGCCCGCGGCAGTGCCGTTGCCATGGAACGTGTGGCACGAGCCGCAGCGGTCGCCGTCGGCGACGAGCGCACGCCCGCGCTCGATCACGGCACCGTCGATCCCGGCAGCGTTCCCCGCCTCGGCGGTCAGCGCCGCCGCCACCGCCTCGACGTCGGCCGGCGGCCAGGCGGCGCTGTCGGTGAGGTCGTTCTGCACGAACGACACCATGTCCCCCTCCTTGTGTGCCGTGTTGCCGAAATAGGCCGGGCCGGCCACCTGCCCGGGATCGAGCAGGCCCTTCATCCAGGCGACCGTGCCGAAGCCGTGGAGGTTCGCCGCCGAGCTGTTCGCGAGCACGCCCTCGGCCGTCGGGGCGGCCGGATCGACGTGGGCGTGGCAGCTCGCGCAGTGCTGCTCGAAGATCCGCGGCCCCTGGGTCGCCGGGTCGCTGCGGAGCAGGTCGAGCATCCCGGCGGGCGGGATCCGTTCCGGTCGGCCGGCCAGCTCCACGGCGCGGTGGGCCTCGGCATGGGCGGCGTCGACCGCATCGAGGAAGTCCTGCGAGTGGCGGGCGGCATCCCACTGGCGCTTGCGGGCGGCGAACGCCGCCAGCTTCGCCGGGTCGTTCCCCAGTTCGGCGGCGAGCTTCGCCTCGTCGCCGCCGGTGCGGTCGAGGAGCTGTTTGACGTCGGCGAGCGCCGCGGTGTCGGTCCAGCGGACGGCGTAATCCTCGCGCCACGCCAGTGCCGTGAGCACTCCCGCGCCGGCGAGCAGGCCGAGCGTGAAGGCGATATTGAAGCCGTGGCCGAGCCGCCAGCGCCCGATGATCGGCATCAGGAACATCGCCCCCATCACCAGCCCCGGCACGACGATCGCGCCGAAGAACTCGCCGCTGGCCCCCTGCCCCTCGAACAGCTTGAGGAACTGGAACAGGAACAGGAAATACCACTCCGGCCGCGCCGCGGCGTAGGGCTCGGAGGGATCGGCCGGGGCTCCGAGCTCGGCGCCCAGCGCCCCAAACTCGATCGGCCTGCCGTCGAGCACCGCGCGGAGCGCCGGCACGAGGATCACGCCGAGGACGACCGCCATCACCGCCAGGCAGGCGACGGCGTCCTTGAGCACCTGATCGGGCCAGAACAGCGCGTCGGGCTTCGTGAACGGCCGCTTCGCGCACAGCCCGTGCTTGCGGAACAGCGCCAGGTGGAGGGCGAGCATCACGACCAGCGTGCCGGGGAGGAACCCGGCGTGGAGCGCGAAAAAGCGCGTCAGCGTGTGGTGGCCGTAGTCGGGGCCACCGACGACCACCTGCTGCAGCGCCGGGCCGATCAGGGGCACCAGCCCGGCGAGATTGGTCGCCACGCGCGTCGCCCAGTAGCCCTTCTGGTCCCAGGGGAGCAGGTAGCCGGTGAGCGCCATCCCCAGCACGAGCATCATCAGGACCAGGCCGAGCCAGAAATTGACCTCGCGCGGCGCGCGGTACGCGCCGTCGATCACCACCTGGAGCAGGTGGAGCGCGAGCAGCACGACCATCGCCTGCGCCACCACGTGGTGGATCCCGCGCACCAGCCAGCCGCCGGCCATCTCGTGCTGGATGTAGTACACGCTCTCCCAGGCGGTCTGGGCCCCGGGGGAGTAGCTGCTCCAGAGGACGAGGCCGGTGATCACCTGCGTCATGAACGCGAACACCAGCGTGCTCCCCCACACGTAGCGCCAACGGGCGCCGCCGGGGACGCGCTCGTAGAGCGCCTCATGGACCAACGCCCGGTAGCCGGTGCGGTCGTCGAAAAAGTCGGCGAGCCGGCCGAGCAGACCGCGCTGCCCGGGAGAGGAGTGCCGGGTGGTGCTCATGGCCGGGCCTGCTTCTCGGCGACGCCGGTGTAGAAGTTCTGCCACAGGACCTCGACCTCACCCCCCGCGGCGACCCGGCACTCGAGCTCGTCCATCGCCCGGGGGCTGGGGCTGGGGTGGACGATCCCGCCGTCGATCGCGAACCGGCTGTTGTGGCACGGGCAGCGGAAGCACTTTTCCTGGGCGTCGACCTCGATGAAGCAGCCGGCGTGGGGGCAGGTGGCGGACAGGGCCTGGACGGAGTCGGAACCGGGCGCGCGCCGCAGGTAGACCGCGCCGATCGGTTCGGCGGCGAACCCGGTCCAGGCGTCGGTGCGATCGGCGACGACCGGGAACCGGCGCGGCAGGCCGTCGTCGGGGACCGCCTCGATGTCGGCGACCGGGCGGAACGCCGCCGCCGCCCCCTTCCGCCGGAGCGGGTCGAGAAACGTCCACGCCCCGGCGATCACGGGAGGAAGCGTCGCCAAGCCTCCGCACGCGAGCGCGGCCAGGCGCGTGAACAGATCGCGGCGCGGCGTGGGATCGGGGCGGGAGGCCGCAGGCGAACCGTGGTGGGGCGATCCCATGGGGAGTCTCCGGTGGGCCGCGCCAACAGGCGCTGCCCGGCGGGCCAACAGTGTACCGTTGGCGAGGGGGTGCGGTATGCCGACGACTCAGCGCCGCTCGCGGCCGGCACCGCCGGTGCGCGGCCGACCGCCGGCCGGCCGCCCCGCCAGCGCGCGGAAGATCTCGCCGACCGAGTGGGTCGCCTCGAGCGGATGCCGGAGAGGCCGTTCGTAATCGACGGCGTAACTGTTGCAGCGCCCCTGCTTGGTGCGGACGACGTAGCCGTCGCGGACGAGGTCGCTGACGATCCGGTGCGCGGCACGTTCGCCGATCCCCACCAGCGCGGCGATCTCGGCCAGCCGGACATCGGGGTTCTGCCCGATGCAGACGAGGACGTGGCCGTGGTTGGTGAGGAACGTCCACGCCGGACCGGCCTCCGGGCGGGGGGCATGCGGCGACGTGCGTGCGGAACGGGACGCCATCAGACCATCTTAGCTTTTTCCTGGTCTCAATTGACCAGCTTTTCGATACGTGTATTATGAGACATGATTTCCATGCCCAGAGGAGACGTGGCCATGACCGCTCGGATCACGCTTCGGACGGCCGCATCACGACCGGCGATCGAGAGCCGTGTCGCGACACTGGCGGGAAACGGCCCGTTTTCCGTCCGCGACATCTCCCCCCGCGAGGCGGAGACGTGGACGCTCACGCTCGGGCCGAGCCGGCCGGGAATGGCGATTGGCTTCGGCAAGGTCGCCGAGCTGCTCGTCCTCCTCGGCCGCGAATTCGACGTCGCGGCGGTCGACTGCACAGCCGATGAGGCGCTGGCGGTGGCCAGCTGACCTCCGTTTTCCATTCCCTGACCGACGAAATCCCCTCCACGGAATCCTGTTCATGGCGCGGCATGCAGTGACGGTGATCCCCGGCGACGGCATCGGCCCGGAGTGCGTCGGCGCGGCGACGGCGATCGTCGACGCCACCGGCGTGGGGATCGACTGGATCGAGCGGCACGCCGGCGAGCGCGTGTTCCGCCAGGGGATCGCCTCGGGCGTCCCGCCGGAGACGATCGATTCGATCGCGCAGACGCGCGTCGTCCTCAAGGGGCCGCTCGGCACCCCGGTGGGGTTCGGCGAGAAGTCGGCCAACGTCACGCTCCGCAAGCTGTTCGAGACGTTCGCCAACATCCGTCCGGTCCGCGAGTTGCCCGGGGTGACGACGCCGTTCTCCGGCCAGGGGATCGACCTGGTCGTCGTCCGCGAGAACGTCGAGGACCTGTACGCCGGGATCGAGCACATGCAGACGCCCGACGTCGCGCAGTGCCTCAAGCTGATCAGCGCCAAGGGGTGCGAGAAGATCGTCCGGACGGCGTTCGAATACGCCCGTGCCGAGGGGCGCGGCTCGGTGGCCTGCGCCACCAAGGCCAACATCATGAAGCTCACCGAAGGGGAGCTGAAGCGGACGTTCGAGCGGATCGCTCCGGAATACCCCGACATCCGCGCGTGGCACGTGATCGTCGACAACTGCGCCCACCAGCTGGTGAAGAAGCCGGCGCAGTTCGACGTCATCGTGACCACCAACATGAACGGCGACATCCTCAGCGATCTGACCAGCGCCCTGGTCGGGGGCCTCGGCTTCGCCCCGTCGGCAAACCTCGGCAACGGGATCGCGATCTTCGAGGCGGTCCACGGCTCGGCGCCCAAATACGCCGGCAAGGACGTGATCAACCCCACCGCGGTCGTGCTCTCGTCGGTGATGATGCTCAAGCACCTCGGCGAATTCGCCGCCGCCGCCGACGTCGAGCACGCCGTCCTCGTCACGCTCGCCGACGGGAAGCTCACCGGCGACGTCGTCGGCTACGACAAGGGGGTCGGGACGAAGGATTTCACCAGGGCCGTGATCGCCAACCTCGGCCGGCGCGCCGCCGGCTGGAAGGTGCGCGAGTCGAAGCCGATCCGGATTCCGACCGTGAGCCGCGATCCGGTGTTTCGCGCCGCGAAGACGAAGGAGGTCGTCGGCGCCGATATCTTCGTCGACAGCCCGCTCGACCCGGCGGCCCTCGGCCGGTCGCTCGAGGCGCTCGCGACGACCGGCCCGCTGAAGCTGAAGATGATCTCCAACCGGGGCACGAAGGTCTATCCGGAGGGGAACCCGGCGATCGACTGCGTCGCCCACAACCGCTGCCGGTTCGTGAGCCGCTCCGGTCAGCCGGTCGCGTTCGACGACGCCCTGTCGCTGGCGCGGCGCGTCAACGAAGCCCACGAGGTGTGCCACGTCGAGCGACTGCTCTCGATCGACGGCAGCAACGGCTTCACGAAGGCCCAGGGGGAGGACTGAGCCCGGTCGGGGCGGTCAGTGGTCGTCGTCGACCTGCGCGGCCCGCCACAACTCGCGGAACGTGGCGGCGACATACGGGTTGAGGGAGTCGGCGTAGTCGAGCGGCAGGTGATTGACCCGGATCAGCGCGATCACGTCGGCGAGATCCTGCGGGCGGTGGGCTGCCGTCATGCCGCTGGCGAGTTTCAACTCCAGCAGCGTGTCGAGCGCCACGTACGGGATGCCGTCGGCACCGACCTCCGCCACGGTCTCGGGTGCCGGAAATGCCACCGGTTTGGGCCGTCCGTCGCCGGGATAGTCGCCGACGATCAGCGTGTCGATCTTCACGCCGTGGACCGTGTCGCGGAAATTCTTCGAGCCTTCGCCGAGTCGAGCCAGCCGAGGCCGGCATGCCGCTCCTTGAAACGCGCGAGGTCCTCACGGCGGATGAGGATGCCGATGTCGGCCGTCGTCCGCCGGTGGCCATGGGCATTGGCGGCCATCGCCCCGGCGATCGCGAACGGGATCCCCATCTCGGCAAGCGCCTGCGTGAGGCGCCGCATCGCCTCGTGGATCGGGGATTGCGCCATGAAAAACCGATCGGCCGCGCGGGCGACGTCGAGGATCGGAACGGGCATGATGGCTGATATCCAGGATCCCCTGACCGTATCCCCGACGACGGGCGCCGGTCAATCGCCGGCGCCCCCGTGGCCTGGGCATACCGGCAGCGGCCGAGGCTCCCCGCGCACGTCACGTCCCGGTGGCGGGCCGAAGCCGCACCACCGGGCCGCTTGGAAACCGTCTGAACGCAGGCCGTGCCTCAGCCGCGCCGGCGGCGCAGCCGGCGCTCGAACAAGCCAAGGGCGCCGGTGACCATTGCCAGCACGCCCGTCGCACTCGCCGGGTCGATCTCCGGCACGGTCGTCACCAGGGCGATCTGGTTGCCGCCGAGGTAGTTGTAGTCGATCGAATAACCGCTCGGCAGACCGTTGACCGCGGTGAACGTGCCACCGGCGAGCGACAGATACTTCGCGAACACCAGATCACCGACAGGCGCGTTTACCACGTTGAACGTCACGCTCGACAAGGCGCCGAGAGTGAGCGTGTCCGACGAGCCGTCGAGGAGCCCGACCGAGGAACCGTCGACGTTCACCTTCAGGTCGCCCAGGAGCGAGAACCCACCCGTGAACGTCGACGTGCCGGGGCTGTCGGCGAATCCCAACTCCACGACCGAGCCGACGGCGCCGGTCGCAGGGCCGATCACGGTGCCGGCGTCACCGGCGAGTGTCTGACCGGCCGCGACTACGTAGCCGCCGGTGACTGCCGAGACGTCGAACGTGGCCGCCCCGAACAGCAGCGTCCCGCTCTGCGCGATGCTCGCCGACGGGCCGAGGGCCAGCGTGCCGCCGATCGACACGGTGGGACCGGTGTAGCTGTTCGATCCGGTGAAGGTCGTGTTGCTCTCAAAGTTGTAGACGAGGAGCGGTCCGCTCATCCGGTTGGGCACGTCGAGGTTGGCGGCACTGTGGGTGAACAACACCACGCCACCGCCGTCGGCAGTATTAGAGCCGAGGTTGCCGTTGATCGTGGCAGTGCTCTTGAGGAATCCGGGGGCGACGGGGTTGGTGCCCGTGCTCCCGATGAGCAGACTCCCGCCGCCGACCAGTTGCCCGCCGTGCCCCACGCGGCACTGGTAGCGCCAGTCCAGTAGGTGTCGGCCGCGTGGGCGACCGGTGCGAGAAAGAGAAGGAACGCGATAGCAACCGCACTCTCGCTTTTGCGCGCACGGCGGCCCGCACGGAAAAGACTGCTCGACGATCGACTGGACATCAGCGGCTCCTTGAAAAGAAACGATGAATTGGCAGGTGAATGGGGAAACGGACACGAAAACGAATCGAAGACGGTGGGGCCTGAGGACGCGCGACGGGGCAACCCCGGCGCGCGGCACTCCGGCGGATCAGGGGGGCGGTCCCGCGGCGCGCGGCCGGGCACGACGCACCCCGGGTGGGCCGTGCGCGGTCGCCCCCGCTCGGGGCGACGACCCACGAGTTCGGCTGGTCCGGCGCGCAGACGCACCCTGTGTGGAGAACGACGGCGAGCGATCATCAAGGGCTCTTGGCATGGGGCATGACGCCGCCACTGCCAGCACCCGCGCACGCGTCCACGGCGCGCCCACTGCTGCCGCCAAACCTCCCTCTCGCGCGGCCGGAAGCCGGGATCACCACGTCCTGGCACCGTCGCCGCGCGTGCCTGCATGCCAGCCAATGCCAGGCTGGAGACAGGCCACGGGAACGAACGCCGGTCGGGGATCGGGCAGGTCCGCCAGGGCGTTGCTCACGCAGGGAGCAACGAATCAGCGAACAACCGCTTCACGCCACGAGGAGAAAGTCGCTTGGCAACGGCTAGCAGGCCGGAGCAAACGCTTGTGCGGGTGCTTGCAGGAGCGGTTCCAGAACTTCCCGAAATACCCGGCCCTGCAAAAACCGTGGCAGGTACGACGGGGGACCTGGAGATGTGACCAAAAGCCTTCGGAGCGCCAACCCCCTCCGTGGAACGATTCGCGTGCCGTTCCTTCCCGGGTTTTCACCGGCAGTCACGTCATCCCAGATCCCACGCGCCGGTGAACACCGCATAAAAGCCGAGCAACGCGTTGGTCGTGGCGTGGGCGACGATCGCGTCGACCAGTTTCCGCCTGTGGTAGAGAGCCGCGGCAAAGGCGACGCCCGCGAGCGTGGCCGGAAACCAGAGTTGCACCCCGTGGAACAATCCAAATGCCAGCGACGACCCCAGAAACGACACCCAGGTGAACGAGCCGATCGGCACCTGCTCGGCATCCTCGGACATCAGCCGCCGCGCGAGGAACCCGCGGAAAGCAAGCTCCTCGGCGATCGGGACCAGGATCATGTAGCCGATGAATCGCATCAACAGCCACGCCGATCCCCAGCCGAGCCCGAGCTGGGCCGGATCGAGGCTGGCGGCCGTCTCGGGATCGGATGGCGCAAGCAGCATCCACATCACGCACGTCAGCCCGCCGAGCGCGACCGCCACCGGCGATAGCGTCGCCTCCCGCCAGCGGAACTCGTGCCGGAGGTTCCACAGGACGGCGGCGATCGCGATCACGCGGAGCGGATACCCCTTGCTCAGCGTGCCTTTCTCGGCGAACAGCTCGGTGAGGATCGTCGAAGCGAGCATCGCGAGGAACGGAAACAGGCAGGCGGCCACCGTCGGACCGTACGTCGGCGCCGTGGCCGACGCCGCTCGGACAGCCGCGGCTGTCGCCGCCGTCGAACCCGGAACCCCGCCCGTCGCGTGTTCGTCCTCGACCGGCAGCGTGAAAAACGGCATCCGCGATGCGGCGGCGATGATCCCCAGACCGACGACGAGAAACGCCACCCAGCCGGCCTGCGAGTGGAAGCCGTCGACGGCGATCTCCGGTGAGATCCAGATACCGACGAGGATCAGGGCGGTGATCCGCACGATATTCGACAGGAAGATCAAACCGATCCCGAGCGGAAACAGGAGGAACGACTGGGGAAACCGGTGGAGTCTCCTGAACCACCACAGATAGCCCGAGAACAGGAGGATGATCAGCCCGATCCCCTGGTAGCCGCTGCAGCCACCGTTCACCTTGACCGTGAAACCCTCGATGCCGATCGCCATCGGCTCGGGTCGAATGACCGGGGCCCCGGCGAAAGGACCGAGGAGGAATTCGACCGCGTTGACGGTCGGACCGCCGGTCAGGTTCCAGAATGTGTCGGTGAACGAATCGGTAATCGCCATCCCGACGGCAACCAAGGCGGCGGCCAACATGGCCCCCAAGACTGTCGACCGGACATCGACCCCGGCGGGCAGCAACAGGCGCCACGACGCGAGCCAACCGAGCGTCAGCACCGTGATGAGAATCGCCGCGTTAAATTCGCCGATCAGCGGCCGAATTCCTCCGCCCCGCACGGTGATGAGAAAACCGAACAGCGCCAGGAACGCCGCTGCCTGACCGAGCAACCGGGGGATCGCGATTGCTGCGCTGCGGTACGCATCGCGGTGATTGCGAACGTGCGCTTGGAAGATGACCGCCGACGCCAACCCGATGATCATCAGTTCCTTCCGGAGGAAACGTCGCCCGAACAAGACCTCGGAGGCAGAGAGGAACTGCTCACGGACCACCCGATCGAGCAGTGCCAGTTCCAGCGCCAGAAGTGCCAGGGCGATCACGCTGGCAGCCCAAGGGCGGTCGCGGAGCGACGGCTGGGCGAGCGGTGGCACGGACGACATGGGGCGCCCTCGATCTGGCTCCAGCGTCCAACGACAGAAGTGTCGCCGAAGCCAACCTTTACTCTAGCACCCGCGCTGCCGCGTTGCGGTACACCCGCTCGTGCCCGTCGGCCATCGCCGCTGGCGAATGGTGCGACCGCGCGTGGGCGTGGGCCGCGCGGCCCATCCGCGCCGCCAGCGCCGGATCGTCGGCGAGGAGCAGCAGCACACTGTGGAGGTCGGCCACGTCGCCCGGGGCGTGGAGCAATCCGCGGGCGGTCGCCAGGTCGTCGCCGACATACTCGGGAAACGCCCCGTGTCGCGGCGCGACCACCGGCAGCCCGGCCGTGAACGCTTCCAGGACCGGGATCCCCTTGGCCTCGGGATGGACCGTCGGCATCGCGAACAGATCGACCTCCGCCAGCAGCGCGAGCTTTCCAGCCCGGTCCACCTGCCCGCGCCATTCGAACCGGTCGGCGATGCCCAGCGCCGCCGCCCGGCGCCGGCAGTCGTCGAGGTAGGGCTTCTCGGCCGCGATCGTCGCCCCGGCGGCGACGAGGCGCACGTCGTGCGTCGCGGAGAGGATCGCCACCGCCTCGATGAGGACCATGAGCCCCTTCTCAGGGCAGGCACGGGCGAGGTACCCGACGCGTAGCGCCCCACCGGCGCGCCGGGCGACCAGGTCGGGGGGCTCGGGCGGATACCCGTCCGGATCGACGCCATGGGGGACGACCGTGATCCGCTCTCTCGGCACGGCCAAGGCGTCGGCCATGAAGTCGGCGTAGAAGCGATTGAGGGCCACGAAGGCGTCGACCTCGGGGGCACGCAGCCGCAGCAACTCCCAGACGCGCGTGCGGTGCGGCTCGGGAAGCTGGTCGATGAAGATGTCCTCCCCGGAGAGGCTGCAGATGACCGCCGCGCCGGTGGCGGCACGGACCCGCCGCGCGACGCCGAGGAGGAGGACGTTGGAGAGGTGGACCACGTCGGGCCGCCCGCCGGTCACCGAGCCGGCGGCGAGCAGCGCGGCGAGCCGCTCGACCTCCTTGCGCTGGTGCCCTTGCTCGCCCTCCAGCGACGAGACCGTCAGGCCCCCGAGGTCGGCGGCCTTGGTCGCACCGGTGCGTCCCGACAGCCAGGCCAGCAACCGCCGCGAGTCGAACAGCCGGTCGACGAGCGCCGGCGTGTGCCGGAACAGGGGAACGTGCTCCTGGAGCCAGACGTTGACGCCCCCCATCACGATCGTCGGCGCGGCGACGTTCTCCTCGTCGGTCGTCGTCGGCACGTAGGCCGGGAGCAGGACGGCGTCGCGACCGCGCTGCCGCAGCGCCCGGACCAGCGCGTTGTCGTGGAGGCAGGAGCCGCAGATCCTCCCTCCGGCGCCGGCGGTGACGTGAACGATCTTCATCCCCACCCTTTCAGGCCCGGCCGCGGCCGTCGAGGTGGACGAGCACCAGGGCCAGATCGGCCGGCGTGATCCCGCTCACCCGGCTCGCCTGCTCCAGCGAGAGCGGCCGGACCTTCTCCAGCTGCTCCCGCGCCTCGGCGCGGAGATGGGGAACGGCGCCGTAGTCGAGGCCGGCGGGGATCGGCCGGTCGCCGAGGCGCCGCCGCCGCTCGACCTGCTCGCGCTCGAGCGCCTCGTAGCCGGCGTAGCGGATGTCGGTGACGACCTGGGTGACGATCGCCTCGGGTACCGCCGCCAGCGCCGGCGCGACCGCGACGCAGTCGGCCCAGCCGGTCTCCGGACGGCGGAGGAGGTCGAGGAGCCGCACGCCCCCCGAGCGGTGCGCCGCGAGCACGGCGCGGACCGCGGCGATCGCCCCCTCCGTGGTCCGCAGGCGCTCGGCGCGGACGGGATCGACGAGCCCCGCCGCGATCCCCACCGGGGTCATGCGCCGGTCGGCGTTGTCGTGGCGGAGGGCGATGCGGTGCTCGGCGCGGCTGGTGAACATCCGGTAGGGCTCGTCGACGCCACGCGTCACCAGGTCGTCGACGAGGACGCCGACATACGACTCGTCGCGACGGAAGACGAGCGGGGCGCGGCCGGCCACGGCCAACGCCGCGTTGGCCCCGGCGACGAGCCCCTGGGCGGCCGCCTCCTCGTAGCCGGTCGTGCCATTGATCTGGCCGGCGAGGAACAGCCCGGCCACCGGCTTGCTCTCGAGCGAAGGCCCGAGTTGGTCGGGAGGGCAATAGTCGTACTCGACCGCGTAGCCGTAGCGCATGATCCGCGCCCGCTCCAGCCCCGGGACCAGGGCGATCATCGCGTCCTGCACGTCGCGCGGCAGGCTGGTGGAGATGCCGTTGACGTAGATCTCGTGGGTCTGGCGCCCCTCGGGCTCGAGAAACAGCTGGTGGCTGTCGCGCTCGGCGAAGCGCACGACCTTGTCCTCGATGCTCGGGCAGTAGCGCGGCCCGCGCGAGCCGATCTGCCCGGTGTACATCGGGGCGCGGTGGAGATTGGCCCGGATCAGGTCGTGGACCGCCGGAGTGGTGCGCGTGATCCAGCAGGGGAGCTGGTCGCGGTCGATCCGCCCGGTGAGGAACGAGAACGGCTGCGGTGGATCGTCGCCCGGCTGGACCTCGAGCCGCGAAAAATCGATCCCCCGCGCCGCCAGGCGGCAGGGCGTGCCGGTCTTGAAGCGGCCGATGCGGAATCCGGCGCGGGCCAGGGCCCGGCTGACGCCCGACGTCGTCCCCTCGCCCGCCCGGCCGCCGGCCGTCCGTGCCTCGCCGGTGTGCATCACCGCCTGGAGGAACGTTCCGGTGGTGAGCACGACGGCCGCCGCGCGGTACTCGGCGTCACCGCGCACCGAAAGGCCGACGACCCGCCAGCGCGGGCCGCCGTGGAGGGGGGCGGCGATCGGCTCGAGGAGCAAGTCCTCGACCGTCTCCTGGCGGAGGTCGAGGCCCGGCGTCTCCTCGACGATCCGCTTCACCTCGTGCTGGTAGGCGCGCTTGTCGGCCTGGGCGCGCGGCCCGTGCATCGCCGGGCCCTTCGAGCGGTTGAGGACGCGGAACTGGATCGCGGTCGCGTCGATCGCCCGCGCCATCACGCCACCGAGCGCGTCGACCTCGCGCACCAGCTGCGCCTTGCCGACGCCGCCGATCGCGGGATTGCAGCTCATCTGGCCGACGGTGTCGCAGTTGGCGGTCAGCAGCACCGTCCGCGCGCCGGCCCGGGCGGCGGCACAGGCCGCCTCGACGCCGGCGTGGCCCGCCCCCACCACGAGCACGTCGGCGTCGTAACGGCAGCCCATCGTTCAGCCCCGCGGCAGCGGCTTGATCGCCTCGACGCCGTCGAGCTCGGCCGCGCCCGCGGCGTCTCCGCGGAGCACGATCTGCCAGCGCCCCTCGTCGCCGTCGAGGTGCCAGCGCCCCGCCAACCCCCCTTCCCCGTCGTACATCCCGACGTAGTGGACGACGTGGGCGTTGCGGTAGCGCTTGACGATCGCCACCGCGCCCCGCGCGTCGATCGTGCCTTCGAGGGTGAACGGGGCGACGAGGTCGCGCCCCTGCCCGCGGACGACCCCGGCGGAGATCGACAGCGAGAGCGGCTCCATCGCCTGCCGGCCGCGGTGCTTCTGCTCCCACCAGCCCTGGGCGCGGCGCCCCGCCCCGCCCGCGCCCGACTCGTGCCCGTTCATCGCGATCTGCTCCTCACCGGGGATTCCGGAACCCTCCCCGAGTCTGCCAGACGGCACGCGGCGTCGCCACGCTCGGGACGGGTGGCGGCCAACCCCTTCAGGCCGCGGCCCGCGCGGGGGGTTCGAGCTTGAACAGGGCGAACAGCTCCGCCACCGTCAGGCCGCTGGCCGCCGGGGAGCCGGCTTCCGAGAGGATCGTGTCGGAAAGGTCGCGCTTGCGGCGGAGCACCGTGTCGATCCGTTCCTCGATCGTGTCGAGGGCGAGGAACCGGGTCACCGTCACGGCGCCGGCCGCGCCGATCCGATGGGCGCGGTTGATCGCCTGATCCTCGATCGCCGGGTTCCACCAGCGGTCGAAGAGGAACACGTACTGGGAGAATTGGAGGTTGAGCCCGACCGCCCCGGCGCCGTAGGAGAGGAGGAGGACGCCGTGACGCCGGTCGTGGCGGAAGCGCTCGATCGTCTGATCGCGGACCGCCGTCGACAGCCCGCCGTGGTAGACGAGGGCGTTGAACCGCTCCAGATGCCGCTGGATCCGGTCGAGCGTGCCCACCCACTGGCTGAACACCAGCGCCTTGCGGCCGCTGGCATGGATCTCCTCGAGCTCGGCCTCGAGGCGCTCGAGCTTGGCGCTCTCGCCGGAATGGGTGTCGAAGTTGCAGATTTGCTTGAGCCGCAGCACCAGCTCGAAGACGTGCTGGATCGCCGCCTCGTGCCCCATCCCCGCCAGCCGCAACACCCCCTCCTCCTCGGCCAGCCGGTAGGTCTCGCGCTGCTGCGGCGTGAGCTCGATCCCCTCGTCACGGTCGAGACGCGGCGGCATGTCGGTGAGCACCCGGTCCTTGGTGCGGCGCAGCACGTGGTCGGCCACGGCACTGCCGATCGCGCGCGGGTTCATCCGCTCGTGGAGGTGCCCCGGGGCAACGTATTCGAACAGCCCGACGATGTCGTCGGCCGAGTTTTCCACCGGCGTGCCGGTGAGGGCCCAGCTGCGCCCGCGGCGCAGGGCGCGGACGGCCTGGCTCGTCTGGCTGGAGCGATTCTTGATCCGCTGGGCCTCGTCGAGGACGACCAGATCGAACGATAACCCCAGCTCGGCGACGAGATCCCGGTCGCGGACGACGACCTCGTAGTTGGCGAGCTTCACCGGCACGCCGGGAAGCGACCACTGCCAGCGGCGCCGGGCCGGATCCCCCTCGATGACCGCGACGAGCAGCTCCGGCGCCCAGTCGGCCAGCTCGCGCGCCCAGTTGGAGACCAGCCCCTTGGGGCAGACGACGAGCACCTGCCGCGCCTGCCCGGTGCGCACCAGGAGCCGCAGCGCCGAGATCGCCTGCATCGACTTGCCCAACCCCATCTCGTCGGCCAGCACGGCGGCGTGCCGCGGCACGAGGAACGCGATGCCGTCGAGCTGGAACGGAAACGGCGTCCGCGGGAAATCGAGGTGGCAGGTGTCGAGGAGCGTCTCGAGATCGGGCTGGAGCAGATAGAAGAAGCGCTCCGCGAGCTTGACGACGTCGCGCGGCGGGGCGATCCGCGTGCCCCGCGCCCGGGGTGGCCGCGGGGCGGCGGGCCGGGCCGGCACCGGCCATACCGGGGGCGGCGGCGGAGCGGGTGCTGCGGCGGCGACCGGAAAGCTCCGCACCGTCACCGCCGGCAACCGGTCGGGAAGCGCGAGAGAGTGGACCACCGGGCGGCCGTCGAGCACCGGCACCGTCAGCACGGCCGCGGCCGGCAGACAGGGCTCGTGGCGGATCACGGCGGCCGCGGGGAGGGCGAGGGCGGGCGCGGCGAGGCTGCGCAGCGACGGCCCCGGCGGGGTGGTGGGAAGTTGCATGCCGGCGCGATCAGTGCCGCTGTGCTTCGTCGATCGCCGCGCGGATCCGGCCGAACGGCTCGTGGAGATCGACGGCGCGGGCGAGCATCTCGAGGGCCTCGCGCCACCCGTCGTCGGCCCGTGTCGGCGGCGGAATGACCGCGGCCCCGCCGAGAACCATCGTGCCGGGACGATCGCCGTCGGGCGTGGTCACCAGAGCGACCGGCAGATCCGTCTCGGTACGGACCGCGAGCATCGTCTCGAGGTCGGTGACCACCAGCCGCGGGGTCACCGTCGCTCCGCCGAGGAGCGCCGCGCCGAGATGCCGGCCGTGGAGCTGCCCGGGGAGCGTCGCCCCGTAGAGGATCTGCTGGGCGCGCGACACCTTGACGGGCGTCGTGCAGTGGAACTCGATCGGCCGACCGCAGCCATCGACGAGCAGGTAGCCGCCGAGGCAGCCGTGGGTGGGAGTGTCGACGGCGGTGAGAAACCCGATCACCGGGTCGTCCGGCCGCTGGTCGAGGGCCCGCTGCATACCGGCTCGAATCCTCCGCACGGCGGCGGGGTACCTTCCCGCCTGCCCCTGTCATCGGGTCGGCGGGAACCGGTCTTGAATGCCCTGCCCGGAGCCGCCCCGTCGGCCGGCTGGGGCATCCGGATGGCTTGACGGCCGGAGCCGGCCGCGTTGCGGGGGTGAACTGGGGGAACCCTGACGCCTGCCATGGCGGCGGAGGGCGTTACAATGATCGAGCCGGTCCGCCGGCGTCCGCTCGGCACGAAGGGACACGCGATGCAGGATCCGGTCACGGTCTTCACCCAACTCGACATCTCTTCCGGGACGGTCGCGTCCGGCCAGACCGGGGCTGCCGCCCCTCCCGGTGGCGACGAGGTGGTAAGGCTGCTGCGGGAATTGGTCGCGGCCCAGCAGAAGACCACCGAGCAACTGGGCGAAATCGCCGGGTTCCTCGCCCAGCAGCAGCGCCAGCGGCTCGCGGAATTGAAGGCCTGGAAGGACGCCAATCCGGAATTGTCGCGTTCCTGCCGCCTGGCCGCCGAATCTCTGGCCCGCGTCCACACCGAGTTTCTCGGCAGCATCGCCCGTGAGGCCCGGGAAAACGCCGAGGATTTCGCCGACAGCGAGTTCGCGCTCGGCGAATTCATCGACCGCTACGGCCCGCGGCTGGCGCACTTCAACGCCGTGCTGCAATTGTTCGCCCAACTCGGCGGACCGCAGTCGCCGGCCAATCAATCCGGCTCCTGACGGAGCCCCGCCCCCCGTTCCGCTGCCCCCGCCGCGTTCGTCGCCCGACAAGGAACCCCACGATGGCGTCCCAGTCTTCGGTCGCAGACAAGCCCCCGGTGTTCGCCGTCGCGCCCCCCGCAGCGGTCGCCGAGGCGCGCGCGGCCCTCGACGCCCACGTCGTCGAGATGATGGCCTGGCATTTCCACGAGTCGACCGGATGCCCGTTCTGGCTCGACTACGCCCGCTCGCTGCCGTTCGACCCGCTCCAGGACGTCAAGGGGTTCGCCGACCTGCGGAAGTTCCCGCCGTTCGAGGACGAGTGGCTGCGCGGGGGGCCGGTGCGGCGCTGGGTGCCGAAGGGACTCGCCGACAAGCCGATATACGTGTTCGAGACCGGCGGCACGACGGGAGTCCCCAAGTCGCGCGTCAACCATCGCGATTTCCGCACCGACTACGAGATGTTCAGCGACACGCTGCCGGAGGAGTTTTTTCCGCGCGGGGCCAACTGGCTGATGCTCGGGCCCTCCGGTCCGCGGCGCCTGCGCCTCTCCATCGAGCACCTCGCCCAGCACCGCGGCGGGATCTGCTTCTGCGTCGACCTCGACCCGCGCTGGGTGATCAAGCTGATCCAGAAGGGCTGGATGGAGCACCTCGAGGCCTACAAGCAGCACTGCATCGACCAGGCGATCACGATCCTCACCGCCGGCCACGACGTGAAGTGCATGTTCACGACGCCGAAACTCCTCGAGTCGCTCGCGCTGGCGCTCGAGAAGCGCGGGACGACGATCCACAAGATGGGGATCACCGGGATCTTCTCCGGGGGCACCGAGTTCACGCCGCAGTGGACCCGGTTCGCGGTCGAGGAATTGCTCGACGGCTCGTACATGACGCCGACCTACGGCAACACGCTGATGGGATTGGCCGCCTCACGGCCGGTGATCCCCGCCGACGGCTACACGATCGCGTACTACGCCCCCCAGCCGCGGGCCGTGATCGAAGTCGTCGATTTCGACGATCCCGATTCGGTCGTGCCCTACGGAGGCACCGGCCGTGTCCGCCTCACGACGCTGACCCACGAGACGTTCATCCCCGGGTTCCTCGAGCGCGACGAGGGGGAGCGTGAGCTGCCCTACGCGAAGTACCCATGGGACGGGATCAGCGGAGTCCGTCCGTTCCGCGCCCTCGCCGCTTCGACGACCGTCGGGGTGTATTGACCCGGTATCGCACTGCCCCCGCGGATCGGCGGCGACCCCCCGGCGCGGCGCCGGGACGCCCGTGGCGGCCGTCCGCCGTCCGTCCCGCACCGCTTTTCCCTGGAGCTTTCCGATGCATCTCCCCGCGTGGCGGTTCGGCAAACCGTACGAGTCGATCGAGCGAACGACGCTCGTCCATTTTCTCAGCGGCGAGCCGGTCGCCGAAGTGAGTCAGGTCGGCGGGGCGCTGGTCGGCCGCGACCTCGGCAAGGCGGCGCGGGCCCGGGAGGCGCTGCTCGCTTTCGAGCCCGAGGAGATCGTCGAACGGCTCCAGACGGCCGGCAATCTCTATGCCCATGGAACGCTCTCCGTGGGCGGCACGCCCCAGTCGCCGGCCGACTTCGTCCGCCAGCAGTCGGCGACCACCGGCCTCCCCGAGTCGCTCTGCCGGGCGAACATGCAGAAGAACCTGTTCGTCCTCTCCAACATGGACCGGATGCTCGACGCGCTGTCGCGCGGCTTGCCGCCCGAGATCCTCTGGAAGGGCTGGGGGCGCGAGCAGCGAGGCGTGGTGGTGAGTTACCAGGCCCAGGCCCCCGTGCTCGGGCTGGTGCTGCCGAGCAACTCGCCCGGCGTCCACACCCTCTGGCTGCCGGTGATCGCCTTGGGGGTCGGCCTGGTGATGAAACCCGGGGGCCAGGAGCCGTGGACTCCCTACCGGATGGCGGCGGCGATGGTCGAAGCGGGGATCCCGGCCGAATGCATCGGCCTCTACCCGGGCGCCACCGACGTCGGGGCGGCGATCCTCGCCAGTTGCCGGCGGAGCATGATTTTCGGCAGTGCCAAGACGGTGGAGCAGTACCGCGGCAATCCGCGCGTCCAGGTGCACGGCCCCGGGTTCTCGAAGATCCTCATCGGCGACGACTGCGTCGACGACTGGGAACGCCACCTCGACCTGATGGCCGAGAGTGTCGCCGCCAACAGCGGCCGGGGTTGCATCAACGCCTCGGCGATCTGGGCCAGCCGCCACACCGAGGCGATCGCCGCCGCCCTGGCGGAGCGGCTCGGACCGATCCCGGTCAAGCTCCCCGACGATCCCGACGCGAAGCTCGCCGCGTTCACCGTGCCCGGCGCAGCCAAGGCGATCTGGGGCCAGATCGAGGCCGGTCTCAAGGCCCCCGGCGTGTCCCATGCCACGGCCCCCTACGGCGAGCGCTTCGTCGAGGGGGAGCGCTGCGGCTGGCTGCGGCCGGTGGTCGCCCACTGCGACTCGCCCGATTCCGAGATCGCCAAGGCGGAGTACATGTTTCCGTTCGTGGCAGTGGTCCGTTGCCCGCAGGAGCAGTGGTTCGAGCGGATCGGGCCGACGCTGGTGGCGACGGCGCTCACCGACGACGCCGCCCTCCAGGCGCGGCTCGCCGACTGCACCGACATCGACCGGCTCAACCTCGGGCCGATTCCCACCACCCGGCTCGACTGGCTCCAGCCGCACGAAGGCAACATCATCGACTTTCTCTACCGTTCGCGGGCCCTCCAGGTCCCCGCGCCGGCGGCTGCGGCCACGGCGTGAGCGGTCCAGGGCACGAGGCCGCAGGAACGCCATGCACCCACCTCCCCCCTCCGCCGCGTCACCGCCCGCCGGCGCCCCGACTCCCTTCGAGATGCGGGCCCCGACACGGCTGGTGGTGGGAGCCGGAACGCTCGGCCGCCTGGGGAGCCTCGCCACCGAGCTCGGCGCGCAGCGCGTGCTGGTCGTCAGCGACCGGGGTGTCCAGCGGGCCGGTCACGCTGCCACCGGCCTGGCGGCTCTCGAGGGAGCGGGGCTGGCGACGGCCCTGTTCGATGAGTTCACGGAAGACCCCGGGAGCGGTGCGGTGGCGGAGGGCGCCGCCCGGGCGCGCGAGTTCCGCCCCGACCTGATCGTCGGCCTCGGCGGTGGTAGTTCGATGGACTGCGCCAAGGGGATCAACTTCCTCGTCTCCTGCGGCGGGCGGATGCAGGATTACCGCGGCCGCCACACCGCGACCGGCCCGCTGCTCCCGTCGATCGCCGTCCCGACGACGGCCGGGACGGGGAGCGAGACGCAGTCGTTCGCCCTGGTCACCGACGACGACACCGGCATGAAGATGGCCTGCGGCGATCCACAGGCGGCGTTCCGGGTGGCGATCCTCGACGTGGTGCTGACCCTCACCCAGCCCGCACGCGTCACGGCGCTGACCGGGATCGACGCCGTGTCGCACGCCGTCGAGAGCCACGTCAGCCGGGCGGCGACGCCCGCCTCGCGCGTCTTCTCGCGGGCCGCGTTCGCGCTGTTGGCGCACGGTCTGCCGCGCGTGTTCGCCGACCCGGCCGATGTCGCGGCCCGGGCCGACGTCCAACTGGCGGCCGCCTGGGCCGGCCTGGCGATCGAGAACTCGATGCTCGGCGCCGCCCACGCGCTGGCCAATCCGCTCACCGCGGCCCACGACGTTGTCCACGGCCAGGCCGTGGGGCTGATGCTCCCGCACGTGGTCCGGTTCAACGCCGCGGCCGGTGCCGACGGGTATGGCGAACTGGCAGCCCACCTCGCCGACGAAGCCGGACCGCCGACGGCGGAGCGCCTCGCCGTGTGGCTCGAGTCCCTCGTCGCAAGCTCGGGGCTCGCCTGCCGGCTGGCCGACCTGGGACTGGCGACGCCCGACGTGACGGCGCTGGCGACCGCCGCGGCCGGACAGTGGACGGCGGGGTTCAATCCGCGCCCCGTGGCGACCGCCGACCTCGCCCTGCTCTACGAGGCCGCCCGATGACGTCGCCTGCTCTGCGGTTTTGTGTGACGGCCACCGCGCTGGCCCTGCTGGTCTCCGTCGCGCTCGGCGACGACACCGAGGCGCCGGCCGACGCCTGGCCCGTGTTCCGCGGCTGCCTCGCCGGAACCGGGCGCTCGGCCACGGAGCTCGCGCTGCCGCTGGCGGAACGCTGGCAGCGGTCGCTCGGCAAGACCGCCGTCGACGCCACGCCGGTGATCGCCGCCGGCACGATCTACGTCGGTGACCTCGACGGCACGTTCCACGCCCTCGCGCTGGCCGACGGCCGTCCGCTGTGGACCGTGAAAGGGGAGAACGGCTTCCCGTCGGCAGCGGCGGTCTCGACCGACGCCGCGGTGCCGGTGGTCGTCGTCGGCGACGGGGCGGGAATCGTCCGTGGGCTCGACCGCACCGACGGCTCGGAGCGCTGGCGTTTCGAGGCGGGGGGGGAGATCTCCGGCGGCCCGACGATCGTCGCCGCCGACGACGGGCCGCGCGTGCTGATCGGCTCGCAGGACGCGACGCTGGCGTGCCTCCGCCTCGCCGACGGTACGGAAGTCTGGCGTCACCAGATCGGCGACCAGATCCGCTGCTCGCCCACGGTCGCCGACGGATTCGTGCTGCTGGCCGGTTGCGACGGCAAGCTCCACGCCATCGACGTCGCCACCGGCACCGAGGCCTCGGCCGTGGCGATCGACGGTCCCACCGGCACGACCCCCGCGGCCGTCTCCGGCCGGGCCCTGTTCGGCAGCGAGGGGGGCGTGTTCTTCGGCATCGACGTCGCGGCCGCACGCGTCGCCTGGCAGGTCGATCCCACCGGCAGCCCGCAGGCCTACCGCTCCAGCGCCGCGATCGCCGGCGACCTGGCCGTGGTCGGGACGCGCGGCCGGGCGCTGGAGGCGTTCGCGATCGCCGACGGATCACGGCGCTGGCGGCACCCGATTCGCGGCCGCGTCGATGGCTCGCCGGTCGTGGTCCGCGTCGCCGGCGGCGGCAGCGCCGTGATCGCCGCCGATTCCGCCGGGCGGATCGTGGCCCTCGATGCCGGCGCCGGGCAGGAACGCTGGCAGTTCGACGCCGGCGTGGCGTTCACCGCGTCGCCGGCCGTCGCCGACGGGGTCCTCGTCGTCGCCGACGGGGAAGGCACCGTGTGGTGCTTCGGCGCGGCGGCCCCATGAACGCGGCGTTCGATCCGGAGCGGTTCCGCCGCGAGGGGAGGGCGGTGGTCGACTGGTTGGCCGACTACTGGGCGACGCTCGCCGACCGCCCGGTGAGCCTGCCGGTGGAACCGGGGGCGGTGCGCCGGCAACTCCCCGCCGCGGCCCCCGACACGCCCGAGCCGCTCGCCGCGGTTCTCGCCGATCTCGATCGGGTGATCCTGCCGGCGCTGACCCACTGGCAGCACCCCGGGTTCTTCGCTTACTTCCCGGCCAGCACCGCTCCGCCGTCGATTCTCGGCGAGCTGCTCGCCGCCGGGCTCGGCGTCCAGGGGATGCTGTGGTCGACCTCCCCGGCCTGTACCGAGCTCGAGACCCACGTCCTCGATTGGCTGGCGGACCTGCTGGGCCTGCCGGCGCGGCTCACCAGCCGCGGCCCCGGCGGCGGCGTGATCCTCGACTCGGCGTCGAGCGGCGTGCTGGTGGCGCTGCTGGCGGCGCGGGAACGCGCCACCGCCGGAATCACCAACGGCGCCGGCATGGCGGCCACCCCGGCGCCGCTGACGGTCTATGCCAGTGCCGACGCCCATTCGTGTGTGGAAAAGGCGCTCGGCATCGCCGGCCTCGGCCGGGGGGCTTTGCGCCGGATTGCCGTCGCTGCCGACGGCGGCCTCGATGCCGCCGCGCTGAGCGACAGGCTGGCCGCCGACGCCGCCGCCGGCTGCCGCCCCTGCCTCGTCGTGGCGACCGTCGGCACGACGGCGCGCGGGGGCATCGATCCGGTGTTGGCGATCGCCGCCGCGGCCGCGCGGCACGGCGCCTGGGTGCATGTCGACGCCGCCTGGGCGGGCACGGCGGCACTGTGCCCCGAATGGCGTGCCGACCTCGTCGCCGGAACCGACGCGATCGACAGCTGGGGCACCAATCCGCACAAGTGGCTGCAGGTCAACTTCGATTGCCACTGCCTGTGGCTCGCCGACCGGGCTCCAGTGGTCCGCGCCTTGTCGGTGAAACCGGAGTACCTGCGGAACGCCGCCACAGAAAGTGGCGCCGTGATCGACTACAGCGACTGGCAGGTGCCCTTGGGGCGGCGTTTCCGGGCGCTCAAGCTGTGGCTCACGCTCCGCCTCACTGGAGCCGAAGCGCTGCGCGGGCGGATCCGCGACCATGTCCACTGGGCCGGATGGTTCGCCGAACGGGTGGCAGCCGACGACCGGCTCGTGCTCCTCTGCCCACCGAGCCTGGCGCTGGTCTGCTTCGCCGCTGCCGGCGGCGACGCCGCCACCACGATCCTCCTCGAGCGGATCAACGCCACCGGCCGGGTGCTGATGAGCCAGGCGCGGGTCGCCGGGCGAACGGCGATCCGGCTGGCAGTCGGCTCCCCGACCACGCGGCGCGAACATGTCGAGGGGGCGTGGGACACCGTCGTGGCGGGCCTGAGCCAGATGCCCGACGGCGCCCCGGACCGCCCCGGGTGACCGGAACGCCCCAGGATGCCCTTTCCTCGGCCGGCTGGAGGGGCGCCTGGTCGCCCGAGGGGGCCCAAAACGGCGGGTTTTGGGGGAGATCTTCCGCCTGCCGCCAAGTGTCGCACCCCAGGGCGGCACGTTTTTCGATAGATCACGCCGGAGGAGCGCGCGGCCGCCGAACCACCGCCTGCGAGCGGCGTAGTATTCGGTGCGACCCAGGGCGCCGGCGCGCGGGGCAAGGCCCGCCGTGCCGGAAACTATCCGTCCGGGCGAGGAGACTGAACCATGGCACGCAAAGACGCCCTCGTGAACCTGCGGACGATCCTCGTCCGCCGACGGGATGCCCTGCGCAGTGCTCTGGCAGGCGACCTGTCGTTGCTCAAGGAGTTGCGCAGCGAGTCGCCGGGCGACATGATCGATGCCGCCCTCGATTCGGCCCAGGACGAGATCAGTTCGCAGCTCGCCGAGGTGGAGAGCCGCGAATTGGCCCACATCGAGAATGCGCTGGAGCGGATGAAATCGGGCGAGTACGGGCTCTGCGAAGTCTGTTCCTGCAAGATCCCGATGGCCCGCCTCCATGCCCTGCCCTACGCGACGATGTGCATCTCCTGCCAGCGCGACAGCGAGCGGACCGGATTCCGGCCATCGCGTGAGGAGGCCGAAGACAGCTTCGCCGGCGACGTCGAGCTCGACGTCGGCTAGCGGGCGTGCGGCGGTCCGACCGTCGGGTATGCTCCGCTGGCCCACGAGGACGAGCCCCACGGAGCCGGTCATGTCCGCCTGCAGGCCTCTGGCTTCGTTTCGCAACCGCTCCGTCGTGGTGCTGGCCATCGCCGTCACCTCGACGGTGTGTCCGTCGGTCGCCGACGAGCCCCCGGCAATTCCGGATGCGGTCGGCGGTACGGGCGTCCCGCGTGTCGATCCGGTCCGCCCCGCGCGGCTTTCGGCAGCCGAGCGCGAACGGCTCTACGGGCAGGTGGCCCGGGAGGCCGAGTACCTCGAGCGGCAGGGCGCCCAGCTGCGCCGGCTCACCCTCCTCCTCCGGCCGACGGTCGTCCACATCGACGCCCGCAAGCCCGCGCTCCGTCCGCGGGCGGGCAAGGCGAGCGAGGAGGAGGCCGGCTCGGGAGTGATCACGTCGATCGCCGGACGGACGGTCGTGATCACCAACCGCCATGTCGTCAACCGGGCGGAACTCGACAACATCACCATCCGCCTCGACGACGGCCGTGAACTTTCGCCGCGGCGTCTCTGGTCCGATGCCGGCACCGATATCGCGGTCCTCGAGATCACCGGCACCGAGCTCGAGACGGCGCGGCTGGCAGCGGGAGACACGGTCGAGATCGGCGACACCGTGCTGGCGATCGGCAGCCCGTTCGGGCTGTCGCACTCGGTGACGATGGGGATCGTGTCGGCGAAGGGGCGCCGCGATCTCGAGCTCGGCGACGAGCGCGTCCGGTTCCAGGACTTCATCCAGACCGACGCCGCGATCAATCCGGGCAACAGTGGCGGGCCGCTGGTCAATCTCCGTGGCGAGGTCGTCGGCCTCAACACCGCGATCGCCAGCAACTCCGGCGGCAGCGAGGGGATCGGATTCGCGATCCCGGCCGGTATGGTCGAGTTCGTCGCCCGCCAACTGGTCGAGAACGGCAAGGTGGCGCGCGGTTACCTCGGTGTCGCCCTCGACAATTCGTTCAATCGTCAGTCGGCGGAGCGCCTCGGCATGGTGCGGCCGGTGGGGGCACGCGTCACCGGCGTCACCCCCGGGTCGCCGGCCGACCTGGCGGGCCTGCTGGCCGACGACGTGATCCTCGAGTTCAGCGGACTGTCGGTCGAGGACGACGATCATCTGGTCAGCCTGGTGAGCACCACGCCGACCGATCGCGAGGTCGGTCTGGTCGTCTTCCGCGACCGCGGTCGTGTGGCGCTGCGCCTCCGCGTCGCCAGCCGCGACCAATACGAGCCGCGGTGACCGCCCCGCTCAGGTCGCTGCGGCAGCCGCCTGGAGGCCGCGGATCAGGAAATCGACGACCCCGGCGGCATCGCATCCCGAGACGATGTCGGCGGTGGGGCTGCCGGTGCGGGCCTGGCGGCGATCGATGACGAGCATCCCGGCGGTCAATTCGCCGCTGGTCTCGACGTCGGCGACGACCGCCGTCCGTTCGAACAACGCGGGATGGACGACCGACGCCAGGGCGACCGTGCCGGGGAGCGTGATCCCCTCGCTGCCGAGCACCTGCCGCTGGGCCCGGTAGGCGTGCGGCAGCATCCGCCGGACCAGCGCGCCGCCCCGCGAGGTCTCGTCGGGAAGCTGGTCGAGCAGGTCGAACCCCAGCGCCACCTGCCCGATCGTCTCCAGCGGCACCAGGACCTTGGCCACCGGTTCGCGGATCACCGCGCGGGCGGAGAGGGGGTCGGCGGCGAAATTGGTGTCGGCGACGGCTGTCGCATCGCCGGTGCCACGGAGCGTGCCGCCACAGACCACCACCTCCTGGAGCAGTTCGACGAGCGTCGGATCACGGCGGAAAGACCGGGCGAGATTGGTCAACGGGCCGAGGGCGACGAGCGTTACCTGCCGGGGATGGGCCCGGACCGTTTCGGTGATGACTTTCTCGGCCACGTGGCTGCCGTGGAGCGACACCTGGGGCAGGTCGATCCCGCCGAGGCCGTCGCTGCCGTCGAGACGGTAGGGCCAGGGGGCGAGTTCGACGTCGGCCGGGGCACTGCCGAGGCGCGGCAGCCGAGGGGGATCGAGGAAATTGACGAGAGCCTGGAGATTGGCCGTCGCCTGCTCGTGACCGACGCACCCCGCCGTGGCGGTCACCGCGAGCACCTCCAACCGTGGGTCGAACAGCGCCAGCGTCAGGGCGAGGGCGTCGTCGATCCCGGGGTCGATGTCGAGAATCACCTTGCGGGCCACGGCTCAACTCGCTCCAGGGGACGATGGCCGGTGTAGGCTGACGAACCGCGGCGGCCGGCCAACCGAGTGGTCCGTGGACGATGGCCTCCGTGGCCGCCGTCCACCCGAGCGACCGCCGGCACCGCCGCCGGTTTTCCGGGATCCGGGCGTCCCCATCCGGCGGCCGACTCCCGAGACCACGGTCTGCTCGCGATCCCAGGCCCGAGACATCGTATGCGAAACCGACGGTCGATCGTTCCCGAAGGCCTGCGGAGGCTCACCCCATGAGCGCGGCGGCAGATCCCGGCGCCGTAGCCCTGGAACGCCTTTCCGCGGGCCTGACGCCGTCGCGGCAGGAGGTCCACGACCTCGTCGCCGCCGTCTTCGACCGGCGCGGCGACCTCGACACCTTCGGCCGCTGGCTGTCGTCGATGGCTGACCGGGCCCCCGACGCTGGCGCGATCGCCGGAGTCGCGGCGGCGGTCCGTGAACGGATGGTGGCGGTGCGCCACGGCCACCCCGTCGTCGCCGACACCTGTGGCACCGGCGGCGACGGCGCCGGGACGTTCAACATCTCGACCGCCGCCGCCCTGGTGGCCGCGGCAGCGGGCCTGCCGGTCGCGAAGCACGGCAACCGCGCGGTGTCGAGCGCGACCGGGTCGGCCGACGTGCTCGAACGACTCGGTGTCCGCGTCGGCTGCGGACCGGCGGTGGCGGCCCGGTGCCTCGACGTCGCCGGCATCTGCTTCTGCCTGGCACCGGTGTACCACCCGGTGATGGCCCTCGTCGGCCCGCTGCGAAGGGCGCTGGGTCGGCCGACGCTGTTCAACGCGATCGGCCCGCTGTGCAATCCCGCCGGGGCGACCGTCCAGGTGGTGGGGGTGGGCCGACCGGAGCTGCGCGAGCCGCTGGCCCACGCCGCGGCCGACCTCGGGATGCAGCGCGTGCTGGTCGTGTCGGGGACGCTGCCGGCCGGGAACGCCTGTGACGAGGTGAGCGTCTTCGGGCCGACGGATGTCGTCGAGATCGCCGGCGGGGTGCGACGCCGGTGCCGTTGGGAGCCCGAAGACTTCGGCCTGTCCCGCCGCAACGCCGAGGATCTCGGCAGCTTGCTCGTCGACGGTCCCGCGGCCAGCGCCGCGGCGATCACCGCCGTCCTCGCCGGCGTGCCGGGGCCGGCACGCGAGACGGTGGCCGTCAATGCCGGAGCCCTGCTCTGGGCCGCCAGCCGGAGCGCGACCCCGGCCGACGGCTACAGGATCGCCATCGAGGCGATCGACTCCGGCGCCGCCGCGCGGACGCTGGCGGCCCTCGTCGCGACGTCACAGGAACCCGATCCGGTGAGCCCCTCATGAAGCTCGAGGTGATCCAACCCGACGCTCCTCCCCCCGGGCCGGCGGCCGCTGGCGCACCGCTGCCCCCGTGCTGCGCCCGTCCCGGCGCCGGTGAGCTCGGCTGGCAGTGCCCGATGCATCCCGACGTCACGGCGTCGGCCCCCGGAAGCTGCCCGGTGTGCGGGATGGAGCTGGTCCCGATCGGTCAGGCCTCCACGGCGGCGGACGACGCGGCCCGGGCCCGGCGCCGGCTGGTGGTCTGTGCCCTGCTCGGCGGCTTGTTGATGGCGGTGTCGATGACGGGGATGGCCGGCCACGCGCTGGGCATCACCGACGGCATCGTCGGCTGGCTGGCGGGGACGACCGGCAACGTCCTTCAACTACTGCTCGCCGCACCGCTGGTCCTGTGGGGTGGCTGGCCGATCCTCACCGGCGGCTGGGCCGGTTTCCGGCGCGGCCGGCCGACGATGTTCTCCCTGGTCGGGCTGGGGATCACGGTGGCGTTCGTCGCCAGCGTCGTCGCCACCGTCGCCCCGGGGCTGTTTCCGCCCGCGTTCCGCCGCCACGACGGCAGCGTCGAAACGTTTTTCGAATCGGCAGGGATGATCGTCGTCCTCGTGCTCGCGGGCCAGGCGCTCGAGTCGCGTGCCAGGCGCGGCACCGGAGCCGCGCTCCGCGCGCTTCTCGACCTCGCCCCACCCACCGCGGAGCGCCATCCCGGCGGCAAGACGGTGCCGCTCAGCCAGGTACGGCCGGGCGACCTCCTCCGTGTACGCCCCGGCGGGCGGATTCCCACCGATGCGACGCTGCTGGAGGGCACGACGACCTGCGACGAGTCGCTCCTCACCGGCGAGCCGCTGCCGGTGGCGCGCGGGCCCGGCGACAAACTCCTCGGCGGTGCGATCAACGGTCCGGCGGCGCTGGTGATCCGCGCCGACACCGCGGCCGCCGGGGCGCTGGTGGCGCGGATCGCCCGGCTCGTGCGCGAGGCACAATCGCGGCGGGCGCCGATCGAGGCCCTTGCCGACCGGGCCGCGGCGGTGTTCACCCCGGCGGTGCTCGGTCTCGCCCTGGCCACGTTTCTCGGCTGGGCCGCGTTCGGCCCGGAACCGCGGCTCGCCCTGGGCCTCGTGTCCGCGGTCAGCGTGCTGGTGATCGCCTGCCCCTGCAGCCTCGGATTGGCGACGCCGCTGTCGATGACCGTGGCGATCGGCCGCGGGGCGCGCGAGGGGATCCTCGTCCGTAGCCCCGCCGCCCTCGAGTCCCTGGCCGCCGCGACGCTGTACACGTTCGACAAGACCGGAACCCTGACCGCCGGGGCGCCGCGCGTCGTCGGCTCGCTGGCGGTTCCCGGGAGGGTGCCCGCGGCGCACTCCCTGCTCGGCATGGTGGCGGCCGTGGAAAAGGTGAGCGAGCACCCGCTGGCCAAGGCGTTTGCCGTCGCCGCCGCCGGGGAGCCGATCCCGCCGGTGGCGGATGCGACCGCCGTGATCGGGCGCGGGATCCGGGGGCGGTGCGGCGATCGCGCCGTGGTGGTGGGAACCGCCGGCCTGCTCGGTGACGACGGGATCGAGCTGACGCCGCTGCAAACCGGTCCGGCGGCTGAGTGGGTGGCCGAGGCCACTGCCGCCGGACAGACGCTCGTGTTCGCCGCCGTCGATGGCCACCTCGCCGGTGCCTTCGCGATCACCGATCCGCCCCGCGACGACGCCGCCGACGTCGTCGGCTTCCTGCGGCGGCGCGGCGCGGGGATCGAACTGCTCTCCGGCGACCGCCCCGCGGCCGCCGAGCATCTCGCCCGTCTGGTGGGGATCGAGCGAGTCGCCGGCGGACTGTCGCCCGAGGACAAGGCAGACCGGGTGACCGCCCTGCGCCGGCAGGGGCAGCGGGTGGCCTTCGTCGGCGACGGGATCAACGACGCGGTCGCGCTGGCCGCCGCCGACGTCGGCCTGGCCATGGGGGAAGGCGCCGACGTGGCGATCGGGAGCGCCGACATCACGCTCCTCACCGGCGGGCTGGCGGCAGTGCCCCGCGCGGTCGCGTTGGCCGACGCGACGATGGCCAACGTGCGGCAGAACCTCGTCCTCGCGACCGTCTACAACCTCGTCGCCCTGCCCGTCGCCGCCGGCCTCCTCTACCCGCTGTTCGGGCACGTCACCAGCCCGATGCTCGCGGCGGCGGCGATGAGCATCAGCTCGCTGTCGGTGATCGCCAACGCCCTGCGGCTGCGCCGCGGGGGGCGATAGGCCGGGTGGCCTCAACCGCGCTCCAGCCCGGTCAGCGGCACCGCCAGCCCGTCGTGGGCCAGCTCGATTCCCGGCGGGAGCCGTGCCGACACCTCGGCGTGGCCGAGCTCGTGGGACAAGTGCACCAGCAACGTCCGCCGGGCCCCGATCGACCGGGCCGTGTCGATCGCCTCGGCGAGCGAGAAATGGGTCGGGTGCCGCGTCGGCCGCAGGCAGTCGAGGACGAGGACGTCGAGGCCGGCCAGGAGCGGCCGCGTCGCCGCCGGGATCTCGTTGGTGTCGGTGCAGTAGGCGACGTCGCCGAACCGGAAACCGAGGACGTCGAACGGTCCATGGCGGAGGCGGAGCGGCACGGCGCGGGCTCCCAGCACCGTGAATGGTTCGGTCGAGATCGACTCGAGGGCGAGCTTCGGAACGCCGCCCCCGGGAGCGGGGATCGCCGCGAAAGCGTAGTCGAAGGCGAGCCGGATCCGGGCCTCGACCCGCGGTTCGCAGTACACCGGCACCGAGCGGCCGGAGTGGAAGCAGATCGGCCGGACGTCGTCGAGTCCGTAGACGTGGTCGACGTGATCGTGCGTGTAGAGGATCGCGTCGATCGCCGTCAGCCCGGCGTTCAGCAGTTGCTGGCGGAGATCGGGAGTGGTGTCGATCAGGAGCGTGCCGGCGGGGAGGCCCAGCGCCACACTCGTGCGGAACCGCCGGTCGCGGGGATCGGGGCTGGTGCAGGTGGGGCAACCACAGCCGACGACGGGGACGCCCACGCTCGTCCCGGTGCCGAGAAACAGCAACTGCCCGGCAATGTCGCGGCCGACCGCACGGGGCCGTGGTGTGGCACGGCCAGACCGGAAGGAGGGCGTGGCCATCATGGGGAGGAAGTCGGCAAGTGGCCGATGAGCGGAGCGGCGGGAAGCGACCGCATGCTACTCGATCGGGTCGTGCGGTAGACCGGTCGAGGATCGCCTTGACCAGCCGCGGCCGAAACCGTGACAATTATTCGGAGGTTAGCTGGCTCGGGAAAACCTGCCTTCCTGCCATCCGGCTGCCCGCCCCTCGATCGTCCCCGACGGTCTCCAGAACCCGGCGCCGGCAGGCGGCGGAGTCCGGCCACGTCAGCGTCGGGACCACCCGGCCCGTTTTCGCCCCCGCGGACCCGTTGATCCCGTCATGGAATTCCTCGAACGCCTCTGGGAGACGGTCGGCAACGCGGGCTCCGCGGTCGAGCACCGTGTCGAACGGCTGCTGACCGGACTGTTCGGCTCGTCGAACGCACGCTACCTGCGCCGGCTGGAGCCCAAGATCGAGGCGATCAACTCGCTGGAGCCGAAGTACCAGGCGATGAACGACGCCGAGCTCCGCGCCCAGACCGTGGAGTTTCGCCGCCGGCTCGCCGCCGGTGAGACGCTCGACGACCTGCTCGTCGAGGCGTTCGCCGTCTGCCGGGAGGGGGGCCGGCGGTTCCTCGGGATGCGGCACTACGACGTGCAGCTGATCGGCGGGATGGTGCTCCACTCGGGGGCGATCGCCGAAATGATCACCGGCGAGGGGAAGACGCTCGTCGCCACGCTCCCGGCCTACCTCAACGCCCTGGAGGGGAAGGGCGTCCATGTCGTCACGGTCAACGACTACCTCGCGCGCCGCGACATGGAGTGGATGGGGCCGCTGTACATCGGTCTCGGCCTGACCGTGGGCGCTATCCAGTCGCGGATGGAGACCGACGAACGGCAGAAATCCTACGCCCGCGACATCACCTACGGGACCAACAACGAGTTCGGCTTCGACTACCTGCGCGACAACATGCGCCTCGCCAGGCGCGGCGACGACCGCTTTCCCGCGCACGTCCAGCAGAGCCAGGGTCCGCTCCACTACGCGATCATCGACGAGGTCGACAACATCCTCGTCGACGAGGCGCGGACGCCGCTGATCATCTCGGGCCCGGCCCACGACGACGTGCGGAAATACGCGCGTGCCGACCAGATCGCGCGGCAGCTCCAGGCGGAGACCCATTTCGAGGTCAAGGAGAAGGAGCACACCGTCGCCCTCACGGAGGAAGGCGTGCGCCGCGCGGAGCGGCTGGCCGACGTCGAGAGCTTCTACACCGCCGGCAACATGGAGTGGCCGCACCTCATCGACAACGCCCTCAAGGCCCATCACCTCTACAAGCGCGACGTGAACTACGTCGTCCAGAACGGCGAGGTGGTGATCGTCGACGAGTTCACCGGCCGCCTGATGCCCGGGCGGCAGTGGTCCGACGGGCTGCACCAGGCGGTCGAGGCGAAGGAAGGGGTGCGGATCAAGGAGGAGTCACAGACCCTGGCGACGGTCACCCTGCAGAACTTCTTCAAGCTCTACGACAAGGTCGGCGGCATGACCGGCACCGCCATGACCGAGGCGAGCGAGTTCTGGAAGATCTACAAGCTCGACGTCATCGCCATCCCCCCCAACCGCGGCCTCAAGCGGATCAACCATCCGGACGTCATCTACCGCACCGAACGCGAGAAGTGGATCGCGGTGGCCGACGAGGTCGAGCGAATCCACCGCTGGGATTCGGTGCTCCTCGCCGACGGCAGCTTCCACATGGGCCGGATCGTCGGCGAGGACGACCGCGAGATCCGCCTCGAACTGAAGCCCGAGGGGGAGCGGCGCGGCGGCGACGTCGAGACCCTGCCCCGGGGGAAGATCCGCGAGCTGCAGCGGCGCGGCTGCCCGGTGCTTGTCGGAACGGTGTCGATCGAGAAGAGCGAGCGGCTCTCGGCACTGCTCGAGAAGCGCGGCATCGACCACCAGGTGCTCAACGCCAAGCACCACAAGCGCGAGGCGGAGATCATCGCCCAGGCGGGGCGCCTCGGCGCGGTGACGATCGCCACCAACATGGCCGGACGCGGCACCGACATCATCCTCGGCGGCAACCCGGAAACGCTCGCCTGGGCGAAGCTCCAGGATCGCTACCCGACGCGGCTCGATGTCCCCAAGCACGAGTGGGACGGGCTGGTCGCCGAGATCTCCCAGGCCGAGAACATGAAGGCCGAAGGGGAATTGGTGCGGTCGATGGGAGGGCTGCAGATCATCGGCACCGAGCGCCACGAGGCGCGGCGCATCGACCTCCAGCTCCGCGGCCGCTGCGGCCGGCAGGGGGATCCCGGCTCGAGCCGGTTCTTCCTCTCGCTCGAAGACGACCTGATGCGGATCTTCGCCGGCGAGTGGGTGAAGAACGTCCTCACGCGCCTCGGGATGCAGGATGGCGAGGCGATCGAGAGCCGGATGGTGACCCGCCGGGTCGAGGCGGCCCAGAAGAAGGTCGAGGAGAGCCATTTCGACGTCCGCAAGAACCTCCTCGAGTACGACGAGGTGATGGACGAGCAGCGGAAGCGGGTCTACGGGTTCCGCCAGCGGATCCTCGAGGACGCCGACTGCCGGGAACTGATCCGGGAGATGGTCGGTCGCCAGATCGACACCAACATCGGCACCCTCCTCGACAAGGACTACGGCTCGCAGAGCTTCGCCGCATGGGCGGCCTCGCAATTGGGCTGCGAGCTCGACGCCGCCGACTTCCGCGGACTGTCGCCCGCCGAGGCGGAGCGCGTCGCGAGCGAGGACGCGGTGCGCCAATCGGAGGTGCAGATCGCCGAGGCGGTCGAGGAGAACCTGCCCGACGGCGAGGACGAGACGGAGTGGAACTGGGCGGCGTTGGCGGCGTTCGTCAACACGCGTTGGAAGCTCGGTGTCAACGACCGCGAGCTGCGCCGGATCGGCCGTGACGGCGTCACCGACATGCTCCAGGAGCGTGCGGCGGCCGCGATCCGGGCGATCGATCTCGCCGAGGGTGCGCGGTTCCTCGCCGATGACTTCGGAGTCCGCAGCGCCTGCGGCTGGACCGAGTGGCGCTTCGGGATCCAACTCACCCCCGAGGAGATCGCCGACCTGCAGCGGACGGGGGGTGATCCCGAGGCGTTCCGGCGGAAGGTCCGGGCCAAGGCGCGCGAAGTCTACGACCGGCGCGAGATCGAGTATCCGGTGCTCGGAGCGCTCGGTCACTTCTCGCAGCGCCAGCCCGACGGCGTCCGCCGCATCGACCTGGCCGGATTCGTCGCCTGGGCCCGCGATCGGTTCGGCGGCGATCTCGACGAGCAGCGCCTCGGCTCGGGCGACCCCGACACGGTCGTCGGCGAGGTCTTCTCCGCCAGCGCCAGGCGCCACGGCCGCGGCGACGACGGGCGCGAAGAGATGAAGCGGATGGAGCGGGCCGTCGTCCTGCAGACGCTCGACAACGCCTGGAAGGACCACCTCCTGGCGATGGACCATCTCCGCAGCAGCGTCGGACTCCGGGGCTATGCCCAGGTCGATCCGAAGGTCGAGTACAAGCGCGAAGGGATGCGGATCTTCGAGTTGATGTGGAACGGCATCGACGAGCGGGTCACCGACCTCGTCTACCGGATCGAGCAGGTGGATGACGACGACGTCCGCAGCGCGTTCCAGGAGACCGCGGCGATCCATGCCGAGGCCGCCCGGCCGACCGCCCCGATCGAAGCACCACCGACCGCGCCGGCAGGAGCCCCGGCGGCGGCCGAAGCCGGGAGTGAGCCGGCCCGGCTCGAGCCGATCCGCAATCTCGCCGCCAAGGTGGGGCGCAACGACCCCTGCCCGTGCGGCAGCGGTAAGAAGTTCAAGAACTGCTGCGCCAAGTCGAGCGGCGTGGCGGCCGGGTGACGCGCCGTTCCGGCCGCTGCCTCACGCCCGTGATCGTTCCGGCATGCTGCTCGATGTCGTCTATCTGCTGGTCGCGCTGCTCATCCTTCCCTGGGTGGCGTGGCGGAGGCTCTCGGGAGCGCGCCAAGTCGCCGCCCCGTGGGTGCGGTTCACCGGCGCGATCGCACCGCTCCCCGATCCGGCCGGGAGGCCGCGGATCTGGCTCCACGGCGTCAGTGTCGGTGAGGTGCAACTGCTCACCGCGCTCGCTGCCGAGATCGAGCGACAGGCCGAGGCCGCCGGGTGCCCCGTCGATTGCGTCGTCTCCAGTTCGACGACGACCGGGCTGGAGGTCGCGCGGAAGCGTTTCGGCACGGACCGTGTCTTCCCCTGCCCGCTCGACTTCTCCTGGGCGGTGGAGCGGGTCATCGACCGCTGCGCCCCCGCGTTGATCGTCCTCGGCGAACTGGAACTGTGGCCGAATCTTCTCGCGCGGGCCTGGCACCGTGGCATCCCGGTCGTCGTCGCCAACGCCCGGATGAGCCCGCGCAGTGCCGCCGGCTACGGCCGGATCGCACCGGTCGTCCGGCGGATGCTCTCCCGGGTGGCAGTCGTGGTGGCCCGGTCCGCCGAGGACGCAGCGCGGTTCGCGGCGCTCGGGGCGGGGCGGATCGTCGTCGCCGGTTCACTGAAGTACGACGGCGTCCGCGGTGACCGTGACCATCCCGACATCCACCGGCTGCAATCGCTCGCCGGCTTCACCCCCGACGACGTCGTGTTCCTCGCCGGAAGCACGCAGCATCCGGAGGAGGAACTGGCGCTGGCCACCTACCGCACGTTGGCGCCCCGGCATCCTCGGCTGCGGCTCGTGATCGTCCCGCGGCACGTCGAACGCGCGCCGGCGATCGCCGCGCTGCTCGATCGCGCCGGCGTGCCCTGGCAGCGGCGCAGCCGGCTCGACGCGGGTCACCCCCCCCCCGCCACCACGGTCTTGCTCGTCGATACGACCGGTGAGTTGGCCTGGTGGTGGGGTACGGCGGCCGTGGCGTTCGTGGGCGGCAGCCTCGACGGCCACCGTGGCGGGCAGAACATGCTCGAGCCGGCGGCCTACGGTACAGCCGTCTGCTTCGGTCCCCACACGCGCAACTTCGCCACCGAAGTGGCGACGCTGTTGGCCGCCGACGCCGCGACGGTGGTCGGCGACGGGAACGCGCTGACCGAGTTCGTGGGCCGTTGCCTCGACGACCCTGCATGGGCCGCCGCCCGCGGCGCCGAGGCCCGGGCGACGGTCGCGGCACATCGTGGCGCGACGGCCCTGACCGCCGCGCTCGTCCTCGAAAACGTCGCCGGCGGCGGCGGCGCGGGGGGCGGCCGTTGCCGGTCCCCGGAAAACCGTCCATAATCCGGCCCTCGGCATCGGCCTACCGGACTGCGAATCCACCATCACGACGAGGAACCGGACGTGTCACGAGGGAAGTATCTGTTCACCAGCGAGTCGGTCAGCATGGGTCATCCGGACAAACTGGCGGACCAGATTTCCGACGGGGTCCTCGACGCCTACCTGGCCCAGGATCCGCGCAGCCGCGTGGCCTGCGAGACGATGGTGACCACCGGTCTGGCGGTGATCGCCGGCGAGATCACCTCCCGCGGCACGATCGACTACCAGAAAGTCGTCCGCGACGTGATCCGTGACGTCGGTTACTCCGACGACGAGATGGGGATCGCCGCCGACACCTGCTCCGTGCTCGTCGCCGTCGGCAAGCAGTCGGGCGACATCGCGATGGGCGTCAACGAGGACGAGGCGAAGGGCAAGGACATCGGCGCCGGCGACCAGGGCCTGATGTTCGGCTACGCCTGCAACGAGACCCCGGAGCTGATGCCCCTGCCGATCGCCCTCTCCCACCGGATCCTCAACCGGCTGACCGAAGCCCGGCAGAAGAACGAGGTCGACTGGCTGCGGCCCGATTCGAAGAGCCAGGTGACCGTGGAGTACGACGGCGACAAGCCGGTGCGGATCGACACGATCGTCGTCTCCACGCAGCACGCTCCCCACGTCACCAACGACGAGATCCGCACGTTCGTCATCGAGAAGATCGTCAAGCCGCTTCTCCCGCGGGACCTCGACACTTCTTCGATCACCTACCACATCAACCCCACCGGTCGGTTCGTGGTCGGCGGTCCGCACGGTGACTGCGGCCTCACCGGCCGCAAGATCATCGTCGATACCTACGGTGGCTGGGGACGGCACGGCGGCGGCGCGTTTTCCGGCAAGGATCCGACCAAGGTCGACCGCAGTGCCGCCTACATGGCGCGCCATGTCGCCAAGAACATCGTCGCCGCCGGCCTCGCCGAGCGCTGTGAGGTGCAGCTGGCCTACGCGATCGGCGTGAGCGATCCGGTCAGCGTGCACGTCGACACCGAGGGAACCGGGGCGATCGCCGACGAGCGACTGTGTGCGGTGGTCCGCGAGTTCTTCCCGCTCACGCCCCGGGGGATCATCGACTACCTCGACCTGCGGCGGCCGATCTACCGCAAGACCGCCGCGGGCGGCCACTTCGGACGCGATGGCTTCAGCTGGGAGAAGACCGATCGCGCCACGGCGCTGGCGCAAGCGGCCCGGTCCGGCGCGATTGCCGGCGCGGCGCGGTGACGAGCCCGCGCCGCAGCCGCCGCTGATGCGGTGACGAAGGTGTGGACGAATCGAGTGCTCACAGCCGAGGGATGCCCGCCGCCGTGACGGACTCGATAGGGTTCCGGAGAATCTCCCGCCGGTCGGCCGGCGCCGACGACGTCGGTGCCGCGCTCGCCACCGGCGCCCTCGCCCTGGCAGGGGCGCTCCCCCTCGCATGCGCCGGAGTGCTCGTCGTCCGCCGGTTGGCGGGAGGCCTCCCGGGGGGTGGGCGCCCCGCCGGCATGCTGGCGGTGGCGCTGACCGGCGTCGGATTCGTGGTCGCCGCCGACCTGATCGCCCGGGCAGCCGCAGGGCGGTCCGACGAGAGGGCGCCGGGGATGGCGTGGCAACCGATCGCTGCACGGATCGCCCTCTGCTGCGCGGTGGCGGCACTGGCGCCCCCTTGGCCGTGGCGGGGGACGGCGTGGCCGGCGGTGGCGACAGCCGGGGCCGCGATGACGGCGGCGCTGGTGCGGGTGCCGCGCCGCCGCGCCGTGGCCAGGACCATGGCCGAGCCGGAGGCACGACACCGAGCGGCGCAGGCGCCACTGGGGGCGTGTGCTGTCGGTGGTGGGCCCACGGCGTCCCCCGCCGAGGCCTCCGGTGGAGCCCTCTCGCAACGGCTGATACGTTTCCATCGAGCGGACACGATGACCGACCGCATCGAGGGCACGGTGGTCGTCGTCGTCCCGCCGGGGGAGCGCTCGGCACCGACCCATGTCGCGTTCTGCCCGCCCTTCTCCGTGAGCCCGCTGATCACGATCGCCGCCGTCGAAGCAGCGACGGAAGCGGAGGCCGATGCGGTCGAAACACTCCCCTGGGGCACCCGGATCGAGTGCCGCCTCGAGGATGCGGCCGACGACCCGGTGGAGGTCGTCGTCTCGTTCACGGCCGACGGACCGATGCCCTCCTCCGGACGATCCACCGCGGTCCCCGTCACACCGGATCCCTGAGGCATCGGCTTCCATGGCCCGCTGGCCGCAACGACTGTGGACGACGCTGTTCACCTACACGGTGATCTTCTTCGGGTTTCCCCTGCTGGCGTGGCTGCTGTACCGCTGGGTCCGGGGAGGAGGGTAGACGATGGATTCCGCCGGCCACCGGCTCGACGAACCCTCCCCCACGCTGGTGGCGGCGCTGCGCGGCGCCGATCAACTCGGCGTCCTCGCCCACTGGGAGCGCCTCGACGCCGCTGCACGGGAGCGACTGCTCGCGCAGGTGACGGCCATCGATTGGGGGCTCGTCGCCGATCTCACCCGGCGTGTCCGGCGCGGACACCTCGCCCCTCCTGCCGGGGACACGTCGTTCGATCTGGCGAGCGCCGAGTCTCCCCCCTGTCGTCCCCTCCGCGGTGCGGATCCGACTGTCGCCGCCCGCGGCCGGGAGGCACTGGCGGCCGGCGCGGTCGGGGCGATCCTTGTCGCAGGTGGACAGGGCACACGCTTGGGGTGCACCGGGCCGAAGGGGCTGTGCGCCGTGGGGCCGCTGTCGCAGGCCACGTTGTTCGACGTGCTTCTCGGCCGACTCGCGGCCATCGGCCGCCGCTACGGACGCGGAGTCCCCCTGGCGATCATGACCAGCGCCGCCACCGACGACGAGACGCGCCGCTTCCTGGCATCGCGGCAGTGGTGCGGGCTCGACCCGGACGACGTGTTCCTGTTCCGGCAACAGGACCTGCCGGCCTTCGACGCGGCCGATGGCAACATCCTCCTTGCCGCACCGGACCGCGTCGCCCTCGCCCCCGATGGCCACGGCGGCATGCTCTTGGCGCTGGCGGGCGTCGGGGGGCTCGAGTGGTTCGGCCGTCGCGGGGTCGCGACCGTCGCGAGTTTCCAGGTCGACAACCCGCTGGCACTGCCCCTCGATGCCGAGTTCCTCGGCGCCCACCTCGATGCCGCCGCCGAGTTCACGCTCCAGGTGATCCGCAAGCGAGAGCCAGCCGAGCGCGTCGGGGTGATCGCCACCTCCGGAGGCGTGACCCGGGTCGTCGAATACAGCGATCTGCCCGCCACCGCCGCGGCCGAGCGGCTGGCCGACGGCCGGCTCCGCTTCCACGCCGGCAGCATCGCCGTGCATGCCTTCGCCCTCGAGTTCCTCGCCCACTGCGCGGCGCGTGGCGACGCCCTCCCGCTCCACGCAGCGCGTAAGGCGGTCCCGTTCGTCGACGCCGACGGCCGCCACCATGCCCCACGCGCGCCCAACGCGGTGAAGTTCGAACGCTTCATCTTCGACATCCTCCCCCTGGCGAGGCGGGTGTGCGTCGTCGAGCTCGAGCCGGGCGAGGGATTCGCCCCGCTCAAGAATCCCAGCGGTGCGGCGGCCGACACACCGGAGCACGTGCGCGAGGCACTGATCGCCCGCGACCGGGCGATTCTGGCCGCAGCGGGAGTGACCGTCGACGAGGGGGTCGTCGTCGAGCTCGACGCCGCCACGATCCTCGACGCCGACGACGTCACTCTGGCCTTGCCCCCGGGAACGCGGATCAGCGCATCTGCCGTCATCCGCGCGGACCCGATAACGCCACGCGGGACCGGCGGTGGCGAGTTCCGGTGATTTCCCCGCGGGTGGGCCGAGGACCGCACGACGGATCGGCGACGAGCGACGCGTGTTTCCTCACGGAGGTCGGTGATGCTCCACGTGGTGATCATGGCGGGTGGATCGGGTACGCGGTTCTGGCCCGCCAGTCGGGCGGCGCTTCCCAAGCAGCTGTTGCGCCTGGCCGGCGAGCGGACGCTGCTGCAGGCCACCGTCGATCGCCTGTCGGGGTTGGTTGCACCCGAGCAGGTGCTCGTCGTCACCGCCGAGCGGCTCCTGCCCACCGTGCGGGAACAGCTTCCCGACGTACCGGCATCGGCGTTGGTGGGGGAGCCGTGCAAGCGCGACACCGCCCCCTGCATCGCGCTTTCGGCCCTGCTCGTGTCGCGTCACGACCCCGAGGCGACGCTCGCGGTGATGCCCTCCGACCATGTCATCAGCCCCGCCGAGTCCTTTCGTAACGCGATCCGCCAGGCAGCCGCTCTCGTCGACGCCCAACCGGCCCGGTTGGTCACGTTCGGCATCAAGCCGACCTACCCGGCCGAGGTCTTCGGCTACATCCAGCAGGGGGAGAAACTGGCCGACGCCGGGCCCGCCGTGGTGAACCGTGTCGCCCACTTCAAGGAGAAGCCGCCAGCGGCAGTGGCAAGGGAGTACCTCGCCGCCGGCACCTACCTGTGGAACGCCGGGATCTTCGTGTGGAAGGCACGGACGATCATCGAAGCGCTCCTCGCACGCCAGCCGGAGTGCATGGAGCGGCTGCAACGGGTCGTGGCAGCCTGGGATCGCCCCGATCGGGACGCCGTCTTCGCCCGGGAGTTCGCGGCGATCCACGGGATCTCGATCGACTACGCGGTCCTCGAGCACGCCCGCGACGTCGTCGTCATCGAGGCGCCATTCGGTTGGGACGACCTCGGCGGCTGGTCGGCGGTCGCCCGCCAGCGGGGTACCGACAGCGAGGGCAACACCGTCGTCGGCCGCCACCTCGGCATCGACTCGGTACGGACGATCGTCCACGCCGACGGTGACCATCTCGTCGTCACGATGGGATTGAAGGATATGCTGGTGGTACACACTCCGGATGCCACGCTCGTCGCCGACCGAGCCCACGAGGAATCGGTCCGCCGCGTGGTGACGGAACTGGAGAAACGCGGGTGGCGCGACTACCTCTGACTGTCCGTGGACCAAGCCATCGATGGCCTTGGTCCGCTCGGCCGACCGCGGTGAACACCATGGGGTTCCCGGAGCGCCGGCGGCCTCACCCAGCGGCCGATCGCCGTGTCCGGGGGTGGCCAGACAGCGACGCGGGACATCCGCCGCCGGGCCGCGGCCGTGCCCTCCTGCGGGCGTTCGCCCTGCTCGTCGTCCTGCCACCGGGCCTTGCCGCCGCCCAGCCGGCCGCCTCCGCGATTGACGGCGTGACTCCCGACACCCAGGTGTCCGTCGATGCCCGGGCACGGCAGGCTGCCTGGGCCGAGCGGGTCCGCCGCGCCGCCGAAGCGCTCGCCTGGTCCGATGAACGGATCGCCCATGAATGGCGAATCCAGCGCCGCCCCGGGACCGACGATTGCCGCCTCCTCGATCCCCGCGACCGGGTCGTCATCGCCGGCCCGCGGGCCGCGTGCGACGAGCGGTTCGCCGACCTCGTCACCACCGGCCTGATCCCACGCCACACCGGCCCGACGGTGATCGTGCTCCATGGCCTCGGCGAGGGGCGTTCGAGCATGAGTCCCCTCGTCGAGCACCTCCGCCGCCACGTGACCGACACCGTCGTGACCTTCGGCTACGCCAGCCCACGTGCCGGTTTGGCCGACCATGGTGCGGCGCTCGCCAGTGTCGTCGCGGCCCTTCCGGCGGACGAGGGGGTGAGTTTCGTCGCCCACAGTCTGGGAAACCTCGTCGTCCGCCGTTGGATGCACTCGGCGGCGCCGGCCGATCTGGCCCGCGTACGGCGGATCGTGATGCTCGGGGCTCCCAACCAGGGGTCGGAGCTGGCCCGATTGGCGTCGCGCGTGTGGGGGCTCCCGGCGCTTGCAAAAGGAGCCGCCCGGGAACTGGTCGTCGACTGGGAACAGATCGCCCCCGATCTCGCCGTTCCGACCTGCCCGTTCGGGATCGTCGCCGGTGGCCGTGGCGACGAGTCGGGATTCAGCGCCCTGCTCGAGGGAGACGACGATGCCGTGGTCCGCGTCGCCGAGACACGGCTCGACGGTGCCGACGACTTCCTCCTCGTCCCCGTGCACCACGCCTTGATGATGCGCCATCCGACCGTTCAGCGGGCGACGGTGTCGTTCCTCACCACCGGCCGCTTCGCGCTGCCGGACGGAACGGCCCCGGAGCCGGTGTCGCGATGACCGGAGGAGGGGATCGCCTGCCGAGCGCCGGGCGTCTGGCAGGGATCGACTATGGCCAGCGCCGCGTGGGGATCGCGGTCTGCGATGCGGCCCGGATCATCGCCAGCCCCCACGAGGTCCACGAAGCGGGTGGGGATGCCGCCGCCGAAGCCGACTACTACCGCCACCTCGCCCGTGAGGAGGACCTCGTGGGATTCGTCGTCGGCTTGCCGATCCACGCCGACGGCAATGCCAGCCGGATGTCGGCGGCGGTGGAGCGGTTCGCCGTCTGGCTGCGGACGACGACCGGCCTGCCGGTGGCGTTCCAGGACGAGCGCTACACCTCGCGCGAGGCGGCAGGCCTGCTGGCACGCTCGGGCCTCACCCGGGGGCGGCGCCGTGAACGGAGCGACGCGATCGCCGCGCAGATCATCCTCACCGCGTGGCTGGAGTCGGGCCGCGACGGCTCCGCGGCTCCCGGAGCACTCGACGGATGAACGCTTCGCCCCCGAAGGCCGGGCGCCGCCGACTCGTCGTCGGCCACGGCTATCTCGGATCACGCGTCGCCCGGGAATGGCTCGCCCGAGGCGATCGGGTCTGGGCCACCACCCGCTCCCCGGCTCGGGCTGCGGCCATGGCGGCAGACGGGATCGAACCGCTGCTCGTCGACCTCACCGGCCCGTTTCCGCTCGCCCGGCTGCCCGAGGTCGATACCGTCCTGTGGGCCGTCAGTCCCGATTCCGCCACCGGGCACCATGCCCTTCATGTCACCGGTCTCGGTGAGCTGCTCGACGCCCTGCCGGGCGCCCCACGGGTCGTGTTCATCAGTTCGACCGGCGTCTACGGCGAAGCCGACGGCTCGGTCGTGAACGAAGACACACCGGCGCGGCCCGACCGGCCGGCCGGGCTGGCGCTGCTCGAGGCGGAGGCGTGCGTCGCTTCCCGCTGCCCCGGTCGGGCGGTGATACTGCGGCTGGCGGGCTTGTATGGACCAGGTCGGCTCCCGCGCCTCGCCGACATCCGTGCCGGTCGGCCGCTCGCCGGCCCTGCCGACACCTGGCTCAACCTGATCCACGTCGCCGACGCCGCCGCGATCGTGGCGCACGTCGCCGACCATCCTGCTCCCGGTCCGTTGTATGTCGTCAGCGACGGCCGTCCCGTGCGGCGTGCCGAGTGGTATGCGGAACTGGCCCGCACGATCACCGCCCCGGAACCTGCCTGGGAGCCGACGGCTCGCCGCGTCCGCGGCGGCGACAAGCGCGTCGATCCGACCCGAGTGCTCCGTGAAATCGCCCCACCGCTTCGCTATCCAGACCCGTTTGCAGGGTTGCGGGACTGCCTCGCGGATCCCTGATCTCCCGGCTCCCGCGGCTCACTGCAGGGCCGGCGCCGGCACGGGATCCTGCTTGCCGAGATCGAGTTGGGCGAGGCTCGCGATTCCGCCGGCGAGGGCCTGCAGGTAATCGACGGTGACCGCCATCGCTTCGTCGAAATAGAAGTCCTTCTTGACGACCGGACGCCCCGCACCGGGCGCCTCTTCGGCGGCCTTTTCCTCGACCTCGGCGGCCTTCCCCTCGTTCCACTGCCGCTCGAACTCGGTCTCGACCAGCGAGATCGTCTTCTCACTCTTCCGCTTCGAGTACCGGGCGATGTCGTCGGCGACCTTGCGGAAGTCGGCGCTGGCCGCGACGCGGGCCGACGAGCGCTCGCGCAGCGTCCGCACGATGTCTTCCGTCACCCGGCCGCTGTCGGCGAACTCGGCTGGTTTGACCTTGTCGACGGTGATCGCGTAGTCGAGATCGGATTCACCGACCGGCAGATGATTGCTGATGCTGGGCAATACGATGTCGCTCTTCACGCCCTCGAGTTGGGTGCTCACCCCGCCCGGCCGGTAGAACTGTTGCTGGGTGATCTTGATCGCCCCCAGGGACGGGGCGTTGGGCATCCGCTGGAACAATTCGCGACCGATGTCGAGAAGCCCCTGGACGGTCCCCTTGCCATGGGTCGACTCGTCACCGATGACGAGCCCCCGGTGGTAGTCCTGGATGGCACCGGCGACGATCTCGCTGGCGCTGGCGCTGAACTTGCTGGCGAGCACCACGAGCGGCCCGTCCCAGACGACGCCGGGATCGGGATCATCGAACTGCTGGACGACCTTGTTGGCATCCTTGATCTGGACGACGGTGCCGGTGTTGATGAACAGTCCGGTGAGGGAGATCGCCTCGGGGAGCGAACCACCCCCGTTGTTGCGCAGGTCGAGGACGATGCAATCCACCCCCTGGCGCCGGAAGTCCTCGATCAGCCGCTTGCAATCGCGCGTACTGCTCTTGTACTCGGGTTGCCCCTGCCGGGCACCAGCCATGTCCATGTAGAAACTCGGCAGGTTGATGAACCCGATCCGGAACGGCATTCCGTCGGGCTTCCGGCCGGCCTCGATCAATTCGCCGCGGGCTTCGCTGTCGGTGAGCTCGATCTTCGACCGCGTGATGTCGTAGATCTTCGGTGCCGTCTGTCCGACGGGGATCACCTTCAGCCGCACGATCGTCCCGCGCTTGCCGCGGATCAGCTTGACGACCTCGTTGATGTTGAGATCGACGACGTCGACGATCTCACCGTCCGGCCCCTGCCCCACGCCGACCACCCGGTCCTTCTTCTGCAGCCGGCCGTCTCGGTCTGCCGCGCCGCCCGAGACCAGTTCGGCCACCGTCGTGAATCCGTCCTCGTTCCGCAGCTGGGCACCGATGCCGTCGAGCTGGAGCCGCATCTGGATCTCGAAGTTCTCGAGTGTCGACGGCGACATGTACGTGGTGTGCGGGTCGAGGCTGCTGGTCAACGCCGTCAGGTAGGTCTCGAGCAGCTCGTCAGACGTCATCTGGTGCATCCGCTTCGAGAAGCTCCGGTAGCGCCTGTGGAGCTTTTCCTTGGCCTCCTCGGGCGGGGTCTTCTCCATCTTCTGCACCAGCAGGTCGTACTTGATCCGCTTGCGCCATTGGCTCTCGGCCTCGGTCTCGTTCCTCGCCCACGACGTCGCATCGCGGTCGATCGTCATCGTCTCGGCGACGGTGAAGTCGTGCGGCTCGTCGATCAGGCGCTCGATCAACGGCAGCCGCGCATCGACACGTTCGAGGAACCGCTTGAAGACCTCGTAGGCAAACGAGACGTCACCCTTCTTGACGAGGTCGTCGAGGCTCTCGCGCTTCTGCGAGAGGGCGTCGATGTCGCTCTGGATGAAGTAGATCTTCATCGGGTCGAGCGCTTCGAGGAACGTCGTGAACCAGCGCCGGGCGATCTCGTCGTCGATCACCCGGCGGGTGAAATGCTGGCGCTCGAGCAGATTGCGGACGGCGAGCGTGATCTGCCGGTCGTTCGGCCCCGGCTTCTGGGCGGTGACGGGGCGGGCGGCCTCCTGCGCTGCTGCCGAGGCGGCGACGACCAGCACCATGACCAAGCCGGCGGTCGTACCGCGGCCCCGTCCACTCACGTGCCTGCCCGTCGCGACGAACGTCTTCACGCGTGACCTCCTCCTCGGAACCGCTCCCGGCGGCATCGCACGGGATACGGAACGACATTGTGCCAAGTCATGGCAGCCGTGACGAGGCGACCCTCGGCGACTGCGAAAAGCCTTCACCGTCGTGACGGGGCCCACCGTTCCGCGGGGGAAAACGACACCGCGTTGCCATCGCGAACCCCACGCGACCGACGTGTACTTCCCGGCTTGCCATTTCTCCAGACTATGCGGGGCATGCCGGCATGTCGTCGATCCGGTGCGGCCACACGGCGGCGATCCGATCGGCGAGGGCTGCGGCGATCGCCGCGTCGGCACCGAGCCGCGCGGCGAGCAACCATTCGATCGCCGGATGCGCCGCTCGGGCCGCGGCCACGGCGGCGGCGACGTCCCGCTCGACCGCCCCGCTGAACAACAGATGCGGCCGGACGACGACCCGCCGCGGACCTGTGGCCCCGGCATCGGCGAGAGCCTCGGCGACCGTCGGTCGTGCTGCCGCGACGAACCCGGTGAGCGTCCGCCACGCACGCGGTCCGCCCGACTGCCGATCGACCGCCGCGACCAATTCGGCGAGGCGTGCTTCGGCGCCGCCATCGCTCGCCCCCCGCCCCACCACCACGTCCACGGTATCGGCGACAGCGACGGCAGCGCGGCCGGCCACGGCCTCGGCGCGGCGCCGTGCCGCGAGGGCGACGATCGCCGGATGGATGCCGAGCACGTCCGCCTGGACGAGGCACGTCGCCGTCGCTGCCGCGGCCGCCGCAAGGGCGTCGGGGACGTCGCGGCGAGCGTGGCCGGCGGCGAACAGGAGGAGCGGGGCGACGACGACGGTCCTGCAGCCGCGGTCACGGAGCCGCTCGAGGCCGGTCATGATCGACGGCTCGAGGAGCTCGAGAAACGCCCCCTCGACGGCGATCCCGTCGCACTGCACGGACAGCAGATGCGTGACGGCGGCAGTCTCCTCCGCGCCGATCGGGTCGCGGGTGCCGTGACCGACGACGAGGATGCCGCAGCCAGCCGCCGACTCGGCCGACCTTGGAAAAAAACCGGTGTCGCCGTCCATGCCCCCCCCCGTTGTCGACCGCGGTCTCCCGTCCCCGCCACGGTGATCGTACGCCACCCGCACCGGCGAGCGGATTCCGCGGAAGGCGGAGCTATAGTTGGTCGGAGGGTCGAGTTCTGCGTCGTCAAGCGCCCTTCAAGCACCCTCCGGGGGCTCGGCCGTGTCGCCGACTTCGTTCGCCGCAGCCGCGACCGGCACCGACGCGGTTCTCGACCTGTTCGTCGGCGACCGGCCGGGACCATCGTATCCGTTGTCCACCGACCGGCCGACCACGATCGGTCGCTCGAGCGACGCCGACATCACGATCGCCGATCGGTTGGTGAGCCGGCTCCACGCCACCATCCGGCCCGATCCCTCGGGATGGACGATCGCCGACCTCGGGAGCCGCAACGGCACACGGCTCGACGGGGTGACGATCACCGAAGCGACGCTCCAGCCGGGGGCCGTGATCGGCATCGGCACCCATTCGCTGCTGTTCCGCTCCCCACGCGGGCGCGCGGTGCTGGCGGCGCCGAACGGCTGGCGCGTGCGTTTCATCACGCCGCTGGCGGAGCTCGTGGGCAGCGCACTCGGCGCGCAAACCGGACCGGCCGAACAGATGACCCGGTTTCTCGCCGCCACCCGGCTGTTGGGCTGCCACGGTTCGGGCGACGTCGCCACGACCGTGGTGGAGCTCGTCGTCGCCAACTGTGCCGTGGCCGGCGCGGCCTGGTTGCCTGCCGCGGCCACCACGGAGTCGGTCGCCGCCGAGCCGGCGGGCGAGGTCCTCACCGGGCTGATCGAGGGAGCCCTGCGTCAGGCGATCGTCTCCTGCGGAAGCGTCGTCTGCCTCTCCCCCGAGCGCCCGACCGCTTCCGATGGCGGAGTCGGGGATCTGGTCTGCGTGCCGGTCGGACCGGGTCCCGACGGGCTGCTCGCCATCCGGGCGACCGAGTCGCCGCTCCGCAGTTCCGATCTCGACTTCCTCGCCGTGGTCGCCTCACTCGCCGCAGCGCGGCACGATACCGGTCCCACCGGGGCCGGGCCGGCCGACAAAGCGGCGTTCGTAGCCGCGTGCCCCGACCTGGAGATCACGGCCTGGGAACGGGTCCTGATCGGTGAAGCCATCCGCCGCCACGGCGGCAATGTCGGTGCCGCCGCCCGTGCGCTCGGACTGAGCCGCGCGACGCTGTACAGACGGCTGGGAAGCGGGCCGCAGGGCTGACCGACGGCCCCGGAGTCATCCCCCGGAAGTGGCCGCACGGTCGGGCATCGTCTGCAGCCGCACGACGAGCAGCGCCACGCCCGTGAGCACGGCGACCGCGGCGGCGTACGGGAGGACGTGCGACGGGTGCAGGCCGAACAGGACCGATCCGAGGAACGGACCGATGATCCTGCCCAACGACGCGAACGACTGGTTCACACCGAGCACCTCCCCCTGCCGCGTCGCGTCTGCCTGCCGTGAGATCAGCGCCGATACGGAGGGGTTCACGCAGGCGAACCCCGCCACCGCGATCGCGGCAGCGACGTAGAACAGCGTCATCAGCCACCGGTTCCCGGCCGCGTTGCCGTCGCGGTACACCCACCAGGCGATGAATCCGAGGAGGCCGAGCCCGACCACCAGCAGGCCGACACCGGCTGCGAGCATCCGCTGCTCGGGAAATCTCTTCGCAAGCGGCCGATAGGCGCCCCCCGCGAGGAGGAGCATCAGGCCGATGAAGGCGAACACGAGGAAATTGCCGTTGTCGTCCATTCCGAAGGCCGCCTTCGTCAGTCGCGCCAGCGTCGCTTCGAAGTTGGCGAAGGCCACGATCGAGAGGAAGTAGACGAGCACGAGGCTGCCGACGGCGGGCATCGCCAGCACCGCCGTCATCCGCGACAGCCCGGTCCGCTGCCGCTCCCCCGCGCCCCCTTCAGGGCGCGTCTCACGGAACACGAGCGCCGCAATCAGCAACGCCACGGCCGACAGCGCCGAGGCGATCGCTCCCACTCCCCACGGCCGCTGCTGGAACAGCGCCAAACCGAAGTACGCGATCAGCGGCCCGAGCGTGAAGCCTCCCCCGAAAGCGATCCCGATCAGGGCCATGCCGCGGGCGCGATTGGCGGGCGTGGTGCAGTCGGCGATCACGGCAGCGGCGGTTCCGACGCTCGCCCCCGCGATCCCGGCTCCGACCCGCGACAGGAGCATCAGGCCGATCGCGAGGGCTGCCTGCTGCCGCGACGGCACCGGGTCGGAGGGGACCGTCACCGCGAGGGCGTACAGGGCATAGAAAACGACCGATCCGGCCAGACTGAGGAGGAGCAGCGGACGGCGCCCGACCCGGTCCGACAACCGCCCCCACAGCGGGCTGAACAGGAACTGCATCAGGGAAAAGGTCGAGAACAGGATGCCGATCACCGCCCCGATGGCCGGATCGGTCAGTCCGAGCGCCCGCAGGTAGGGCTCGGCCTGCCGCGGCATCACCGGGAGCACGATCCCGAACCCGAGCAGGTCGATGAACACGGTGAGGAACACCACCAACAGGGCGGCGCGGCTGGCGGCCGGCGCGGCTCGGTCGGTGCTGCTAGACTGCCCGGGCATGAAGGGGATTCCGCTGACTTTCGGCCGTGATCCACCGGCGGCCATGAGCGTGTCGGAGCTGAACGCCCGCGTCAAGAACCGCCTCGAACCGGGCTTTACCGACATCTGGGTCGGTGGCGAGGTCTCCAACCTCGTCCGCGCCGTGTCGGGGCACCTCTACCTTTCGCTGAAGGACGACGATTCGGTGGTCCGCGCCGTCATCTGGCGGGCCACGCTTCCCGGGCTCGCCCTCGAGCCGGTCGACGGGCTGGCGGTGGTCTGCCATGGCCGCCTCGAGGTCTACGCTCCGCGCGGGACGTACCAGCTCTCGATCGATCGCCTCCATGCCGTCGGCACGGGGGCCCTCGAGGCGCGGCTCCGGCAGCTCGAGGCCAGGCTCGCCGCCGAGGGGCTGTTGGCCGAGGACCGGAAACGTCCGCTGCCGACGGCGCCGGGGCGGATCGCGCTGGTCACCAGCCCCGCCGGTGCGGCGATCGCCGACTTCCTCGAAACGCTCGCGGCACGCTGGCCCGCCTGTGCAGTGGTCGTGGTACCGGCGCGGGTCCAGGGCGCCGGAGCCGCCGACGAGGTGGCGGCCGCCATCGCCCGCGCCGGTCGCCTGCAGCCCCCCGTCGAAGCCGTCGCCGTGGTCCGCGGCGGCGGTAGTCTCGAGGACCTGTGGTCGTTCAACGAGGAGGCGGTGGCCCGGGCCGTCGCCGCCTGTCCGGTACCGGTGGTGTCGGGAGTCGGCCACGAAACCGACGTCACGCTCTGCGACTTGGTCGCCGACGTCCGCGCCCTGACGCCGACCGATGCGGCAGTCCGGCTGAGCCCCGACCGCCGTCCGCTGCTCGCCAACCTCGCGGCACTCGAGCCGCGTCTGGCCGCGCTGATCTCCCGACGGATCGAAACGGAGCGCGTCAGGCTCGATCGACTCGCCTGCTCCCGGGCGCTGTCGGTCCCGCGGCGGCTCGTCGCCGATCGCCGGGCGGCCGTGGTCGCCGGGCAGGAGCGCGTCGCCCGTGCCGCCGCCGTGGCACTGGCCCGGGCGGGGGAGCGGCTCGCCGCCGCGACCGCGCGCGTCGAGGGAGTCAGCCCGCTGCGGATCCTCGCGCGCGGGTATTCGGTGACCACCGTCGCACGCGGCGTGGACCAGACGCTGGTGCTCCGCGACGTCGCTGGCCTGGTTACCGGCGACAGGCTGTCGACGCGTTTGGCACAGGGGCGCGTCGAGAGCGTGGTGGAGCGGATCATCCCCGACGACCGAACAGACGGGGCCCGGTGCGGTGACACCGGGGCCCGGTGAACCCGCCACCGCCGCCGGTGCGGCAGGCTTTTCGAGGGACTTTTCATGCGACGCCGCGACGAGCCTGAACCCGGCCCCCCTCCGGCGGCCGAACAACCTCCCTCGTCCACGCCGATCGCCGGACAGGAAAAGACGGCGCAGTCGACTTCGTTCGAGGCCGGTCTGGAGCGACTCGCCCGGATCGTCGACCAACTCGAGGCTGGCGAACTGGGGCTGGTGGAGTCGATCGACGCCTACGAGCGGGGGATCGTCCTCATCAGGCAGCTCCACCACCAACTGTCGGCCTGCGAACAGCGCGTCGAAATGCTTGCCGCTGCTGATCCCCCGGCACGTGGCGAGAGCGGTCTGCCAGCCGGTCCCGATCCATCGGCGGCTGCCGGACGACCGGCAAAGCCCGACCGCTCCGCCACGGGGACCACCGGACGTGCGGGGCGGACTCGGCGGCTTCCCGGGATGGACGATTCGCCGCCCGGCGTCTAAACTTTCTCGAAGTTTCTCGCGTTTTTGATCATGATTCCCCGGGCCCGGTCAGTACCAGTGACCGGTCGACCCGATCGCAGGTGGTCCCGGCCGGGATGGGGAGCCGGGGGGCGGGGTCAGTGACCCACCGCCCACGACCACGTGGCCGTCCGCCCGCCCCGGTGTCCCTCTCGAGCCACGTCATGCCAGCGGTCGGATCGTCCTCGGTGGTGGCCGCGGCCGACCCGGCTGCTGAATTGGCGGCCGTCCGCGCGTTCGTCGATCCGCGACTCGACGGTGCACTGGCGACTTCCGGCGACTCGTCGCCCCGGCTTGCAGAGGCGATGCGCTATGCTCTGCTCGCGCCGGGCAAGCGGCTCCGTCCGGCACTCGTGCTGTGGGCCGCCGAGGCGGTCGCGCCCGACCGATTGTCGCGTGCTGCGGCCTGGGAGGCGGCGGCCCCGGCGGCGGTGGCAGTCGAGATGATCCACGCCTACTCGCTGGTCCACGACGATCTCCCGGCGATGGACGACGACGACCTGCGACGGGGCCGCCCGACGTGCCACCGGGCGTTCGACGAGGCGACAGCGATCCTCTGCGGCGATGCCCTCCAAGCGCGGGCATTCGCCGTCCTGGCGGGCGGCATGCCGGCGACGACCGCCGCCCGCGCGCTGGGAGTGCTGGCCACCGCAGCCGGTCCCGACGCGCTCGTCGGAGGGCAGGCCGACGACCTCGCCTTCGAGCGCGGCTGGCAGCCGGATCTGTCGACCGCAACGGCAGCGGACCAACTGGCGTGGCTGGAGCGGGTCCATCGCCGCAAGACCGGGGCGCTGTTCCGGGCCGCGGTGATCCTCGGCGGACTGGCGCTGGAAGCCGACGAGCCCAGCCTCGCGCTGCTCGACGAGTACGCACGCCACTTCGGCCTCGCCTTCCAGATCGCCGACGATCTCCTCGATGCCGAGGGGGACGAGGCAACCGTCGGCAAACGGGTCGGCAAGGACGCGGGACGGGGCAAGCTCACCTTTCCCACCGTCGCCGGACTGGAACCGAGCCGCCGTCGGGCCGCCGACCTCGCCGCTTCGGCAAAAACCGTGACCGCCACCCTCGGCACCCGTGCCACGGCACTCGGTCGGCTGGCGGAGTGGATCGTCGCCCGGGATCATTGACCCCCGTCCTCCGGCCGCCCGCTGCCGACCAGCCCCGTTCCACACCCGCTCCGACCGTTCCCCGCAGCCACAAGGACGTACCGGCGATGACGCGGCTCCTTCCGTCGATCATGTCTCCGAGGGATCTGGCCGATCTGTCGATCGAGCAGCTCGAGCAGCTCGCCGCGGAGATGCGGCGGAGCCTGTGCGAGGTGGCGACGACCCGGACGGCCCACTTCGCGTCGAACCTCGGCGTGGTGGAGCTGTGCCTGGCCCTCCACAAGGTGTTCGATTTCAGCCGCGACCGCCTCATCTGGGACACCGGTCACCAGATCTATCCCCACAAGCTGATCACCGGCCGGTTCGCACGGTTCGCGACGATCCGCACGCGCGGCGGGCTGATGGGGTATCCCAACCCCGACGAGAGCCCCTACGACTTGTTCATGACCGGTCATGCCGGCTCGAGCGTGTCGACGGCGCTGGGGTTGGCCAGCGGCGACGACCTCTGTGGGCGCGACGACCGGCGGAGCGTGGCGGTGATCGGCGACGGCGCCCTTCCCTCGGGGATCGTCTTCGAGGCGCTCAACAACGCCGGCTTCCTCAAGAAGCGGCTCCTGGTGATCCTCAACGACAACAAGATGTCGATCTGCCCGCGCGTCGGTGCACTGGCGGAGTATCTCGACGTGATTCGTACCAATCCCTGGTACCGCGGGATCAAGCAGCAGGCCGGCGAGATCATCAAAGGCGTGCCGATGGTCGGCGAGTCGATGGAGCGGATGCTGCTCAACGTCAAGGACTCGCTCAAGGCCACGCTCCACGGCGGCATGCTCTTCCAGGCCCTCGGGGTGCGCTATTTCGGCCCCGTCGACGGTCACTCGCTGCCCGGCTTGATCCGCTACCTCCAGCTCGTCAAGGACGAGGAGGGGCCGGTCCTCCTCCACGTCCTCACCGAGAAGGGGCACGGCTTCAAGCCGGCCGCCGACGATCCGGTGTTCTTCCACACGCCGGCGCCGTTCGAATGCGACGACGACGACTGCGTGATCGCGATCAAGAAGTCGACGGCACGGACCTACACCGACGTCGCCAGCGAGTCGATCGCCAAGGCGATGCGCCGCGATCAGACCGTGACGGTGATCACCGCGGCGATGTGCCAGGGGAACAAACTCGAGCCGGTCCGTGCCGAGTTTCCCACGCGGTTCTTCGACGTCGGGATCTGCGAGTCGCACGCCGTCGCCTTCGCGGCCGGGCAGGCCAAGGTCGGCTGCCGGCCGATCGTCGACATCTACAGCACCTTCCTCCAGCGTTCCTACGACCAGATCTTCCAGGAGGTCTGCCTGCAGAACCTGCCCGTCGTGTTCATGCTCGACCGCGCCGGTCTCACCGGTCCCGACGGACCGACCCACCACGGGTCCTACGACCTCGGCTACCTGAGGCTGTTCCCCAACATCACCGTCCTCGCGCCGGGCGACGAACACGACATGACGGCGATGCTCGATTGGGCGCTGACCCAGCCGGGGCCGGTGGCGATCCGCTACCCGAAGGCGGTCGTCGATCACCACCGTGGCGAGCGCGCCCCGATCGCCTCCGCGACCGCCGAGTTCATACGCGGCGGCGGCGACGGGCTGATCGTCGCCTGCGGGACCCTCGTCGGCGCGAGCCTCCAGGCGGCGGCCCTCCTCTCCGAGGAGGGGCTCGACGTCGGCGTCGTCAACGCGCGGTTCGTCAAACCCCTCGATCCGCGCCTCGTCGAGCGGATCGAAGCCGCTCCATGGGTCGTGACGGTCGAGGAAAACGCCCTGCCGACCGGCTTCGGGAGCGCCGTGCTCGAGGCCTGCGCCGATGCCCAGGCCGCCGCACCGCGCGGGGCGTTCGTCCTTCCGCCGGTGGTCCGCCTCGGTCTGCCCGATCGGTTCGTCGAACATGGCGAGCGCGGTGAATTGTTCGCCGAGCTCGGACTCGACGCGGCCGGGATCGCGGCCCGCTGCCGCGCGCTCGCCGGCCGGCAGGCGGCGAGCCTCGCGACGCCGGTCGCGGGCCGTTGAGCCGCGCGTGGAATCCGCATGCCAGCCCCCCGTCGCCTCGAGCCCGAACGCCCCCACGCCGGCGACCTCGCCATCGCCTTGGTGGCCTCCTCGGCCTCGGCCACGATCGCGACCGAGGCCGAGCGGCTGGCGGCATACCTTGTCGGACGGGGCCATCGCGCCTGGACCGCGACCGTGCCGCGGCGCGATCCGCGATCCGGGGCGCCCGAACGCGACGACGCGCCGGTGCTGCGCGATGCCGACCTGGTGATCGTGCTCGGCGGTGACGGCACGATCCTCCACACGGCCCGCTGGATGGCCTACCACCAGGTGCCGGTCCTCGGCGTCAACCTCGGAACGCTGGGATTCCTCGCCGACCACCCTCACGGGGACGTCGAGAGCGCGATCACCGCGATCGAGGCAGGGCGGTTCCGGCTCGTCGATCACATGCTGTTCGAATGCCACGTGCGCCGGGCCGGTGTCACCATCCACCGTGAACTGGGGATGAACGACGTCTCGGTCCTCGCCGGTCCGCCGTTCTCGATGATCGAGATCGTGCTCAACGTCGACGGCGAGTACGCCACGACCTACCGCTGCGACGGGTTGATCGTCAGCACCCCCGTCGGCTCGACGGCCTACAACCTGTCGGCCGGCGGGCCGATCGTGCGGAAGGATCTCGATGCGTTCATCTTCAATCCGCTCAATTCCCACGCCCTGAGCAACAGGCCCGTCGTCGATTCGGCCGAGCGGATCTACGACCTGTTCGTCCCCCACCCGAACGCCGGCTCGGCCTGCGTCGTCGACGGCCAGGTGGTCACGGGGCTGGAGGAGGGCGACTACGTCGCCGTGCAGCGGGCGGCACCGCGGTTCACGCTCGTCGAGACCAGCGATCGCGGCTACTATCGCACGCTGCGCGACAAACTTCACTGGGGTGGAGGGTTCCAGGCGACCGGCCCGCGGTTCACGCGCGCCGGCCCACCGGGATGAGACGGGCCCGGTGAATGGACTCCCGGAGCGTCCGACGCCGCAGTGGCCCGGACCCGTCCTGCTGGCAAGGAGACGAGGCATGGTCGCACGCGGGGCTGCCTGGGGACGGGACGGGAAAGCGCGTCATGGTGGCCGTCGGTGCGGCGCGGTCGCATTCCTCCTGGCCGGCATCACGCTCGCCGCCGGTGGTCGGGGACACGCCGACGAACCGGGCCCGGTGCGCCTCGAATACCGGTTCCGGTCCGGCGAGGTGCTGCCGATGTCGGTCGCCCACCGGGCGCTCACCGAGACGACGGTCGCGGGCACGCGGCAGGCCGTCGAGACCGCCACCGATTCGACGAAGCGGTGGCGGGTGACCGACGTCGACGACATGGGCCGGACGACGATCGAACACTCGGTCGACGACGTTTCGATGACGTCGCGCACCAGTGACCGCGGCGAGACGCGGTGGCGCAGCACCGACTCCAGCCCACCCCCCCCGGGCTACGAGACGTTCGCCGACAGCCTGGGGATCCCGCTCACGCGGCTGGTCATCGATCGTGCCGGGCGCGTCCTCGAGCGCCGCGAACTCCGCCCCCAGCCTCCGCCCGCGACCGGTGACCTGATGGTGGTGCCGTTGCCCGACGGGCCGGTCGCGGTCGGCGCCGAATGGACGGTGCCCCAGGAGGTCGTCGTCGAAGTTCCGGGGGGGCCCCGTCGCGCCGTCCGGACGCGGCTCCGCTACCGTCTCGACGAGCTCCGCGACGGCGTCGCCGTGATCCACGTCGACACCACCGTGCTCACCCCGATCGACGACCCACGGGTGGAGGCCCGGCTCCTGGAACGGATCTGGGACGGCACGATCCGCTTCGACATCGAACGGGGTCGGGTCGCGAGCCGGTCGACGACGATCGACCGGCGGGTCGTCGGGTTCAGCGGTGCCGAGTCGAGCCTGCGCTACAAGGCGAGCCTCGAGGAACGTCTTGCCGGCCCCTGAGTGGCGGTGATCGCCGGCCCGCGCTCGACCGTGCTTGCCCGCCGCGATCGACTGAAGTATGGTTGCTTATCGGCCGATGATCCTGCGGCTTTTGTGCTGCTGCCCACCCGCGGGCGGAGGTGAATCATGCACGCGATCGCTTTGATTGCCGTCGTCGACCGCCTGCCGCTGGCCGGCTGAACCGCTCGATCGGACGTTCCCCGTCCGATCCGCCATCACGGGCCCGCTCCCCTGGTGATCCGGTTCCGAGCCCACCCGCTCGCTCCTCCGGGAAATCTCCGGTTTTCGCCGGTTTCCCGCAGTTTCCGGTGGCAGGTCTGACATCGCCTTTCGTGTTGCCCCTCCGGCGACCGTCGGCGACATCGCGCGCCCCCCGCGGCCCACGAGGCAGCTCCGGAAACCTGTCGTTTTCGGCTGCCGCATCCTTCCACTGCCACGTCCGACAACTCTCCCGGGAAAACCCCATGGCCAGCCGCCGTTCGCTCCGTCGTCGTTCGTCCCGTTTCCCGTCGCCCGAAGGCGACGACCAGCCGTCGTTCCCCCGTTCCTCCGCCGTCAATCGAAAGGACCTCCAGCTCTGCCGTCAGGTCGCCGAAGCCCTTCATCTCCTTCTCGGCGACTGCGGCGACGACATCCTCCGCGACCTCCACGTCGTCCAAGTGCTTCCCGCCCCCGACGCCACGCAGCTGCTCGTGATCGTCGGCGCGGCACCGGGAGACACGCCTCCCGATCCCGGCAGCGTTCTCGAGCGCCTCCAGGCGCGCTCGGGGATGCTGCGCGCCGGCGTGGCCGCGGCGATCACGCGCAAGCGTGCGCCGGCACTGCTGTTCGAGTACGCCGTGCCCCGGGTCGCGGAGGATCACCGATGACGCATTCCCCATCGCCGGTGACACCGCGGACGTGGCTGGTCGCGCCGCTCGCCGCAGACGTTCGCCGTTCGATCGACCGGCTGGCCGGATCGGCCGACGTCCGGCAGGTGGCGGTGATGCCCGACGTCCACCGGTCAGGTGACGTCTGCGTCGGAGTCGCCGTCGCCACGTCCGGCCTCGTCTACCCGGCGGCCGTCGGTGGCGACATCGGCTGCGGGATGGCGGCCCTGCGCTTCGACGCGGCGGCCGACATCCTCGCCGCCGAGGCCACCGCGCTCGAGATCCTCCGCGGGTTCCGCGGGGTGGTGCCGGCGCTCAAACGGCGGCGTGCGGACGCCGTGGGTGGGCCCGACCCGGAGCGCCTCTCGGCCGCGGCCCTCGCGCGCGCCGCGCGGCGGGACGGCGCGTGGCAGCTCGGCACACTCGGCCGCGGCAATCACTTCCTCGAACTGCAGGCCGACCAGGAGGGGTGGTTGTGGCTGATGGTCCACAGCGGCTCGCGCGGCATCGGCCGGGCGATCGACGCCTGGCACCGCCGCACCGCGGTGCCGGTGGACGATGGCGGGCTGGCCGCGCTTGATTCCACCACCGCGGTGGGCCGGGCGTACCTCGACGACGTCGCCTGGGCGCGGGAGTGGTCGCGTGCCAACCGGGCGTGCATCGCGCGGGCGGCTGCCGAAATCCTCCGGACCGTGTGCGGCGCCACGGCGGAATGGGGGACGCTGGTCGACTGCGACCACAACCATGTCCGCGCCGAGTCGCACGACGGGGTCGACCTGCTCGTGCACCGCAAGGGGGCCCTGTCGGCGCGCGCGGGCGAGCGTGGGCTGGTACCAGGGTCGATGGGGACGGCGAGCTTCCACACCGTCGGACGGGGCTTCGCGGCGGCGCTCGAGTCGAGCTCCCACGGCGCCGGCCGGGCGCTTCCCCGCGGCACGGCGGCGGAGCGGATCGACGCCGGCCGGCTCGTGCGGGAGATGCACGGCGTATGGTTCGACGCGCGCCGCGCCGGCCAGCTGCGCGACGAGGCACCGTCGGCCTACAAGGACATCCGCGCCGTGATGCGCGCCCAGCGCGAGTTGACCGCCGTCGAACGCGAACTGCGGCCGGTCCTCAGCTACAAGGCGACCTGACGCCTGCGAAGCCCGTCAGCCGACGAGCAGCAGATCCTCGACGCGGCGGATCACGTCGGCGACTCGCCACGTCGCGTCGGCGAGCATCAGCGGGCGGTCGGTCGCGAGCCAAGCCGCGACAGTCTTGTGGGCCGACAACACCGTCGAGTGGCTGCGCCTGCCGAAGTAGCCGCCGATCTCGGCAAGCGCGGCTGCCGTGTGCCGCCGCGCCAGGAACATCGCCAGCATCCTCGGGTGGTTCACCGCGCGCCCCCTCGAGCGCGCTTGGAGCGAGCCCGGGGCCAGCCCCAGCGCCGTGCACACCGCCCGGTCGACGTCGGCGATCCGGACACCGCGGTGGCACGAGCGGATCAGGTCGGCGAGGGCTTCCTCGGCCAGCCCGACGTCGATCGGCATTCCGAGCATCTTGCTGGCCGCCTCGAGGCGGTTTACGGCGCCGACCAACTCCCGCGAATGGCGGACCAGCCTGGTGGCCACGAAGGCCACGACGTCGTCGGGCAGTTCGAGCCCCCGTCGGGCGGCCAACGAGACGACGATCCCGCGGCGCGACGCCTCGTCGGCCGGCTGGATCCGCGCGCTGATGCCGCCGCGGAGACGGGCCTGGAGGTCGGCTCCCAATTCCGTGATCGTGTCGGGGTCGCGATCGGCCACGAGCACCACCTGGCGACCACGGCGCAGCAGGGCGTCGATGGTGTGGCACAGCTCCGTGACCGTGGCCCGGGCATTGCGGCCGGCGAAGAACTGCAGGTCGTCGATGGCGAACAGTTCCGCCGCCCGGCAGGTGCGCCGGAATGCGGCTGCCTGCCCTCCGTGCAGCGCCTGGAGAAACGCGGTCGTGAACTGCTCCGCCGTCTGCGCGACGACCGCACCGACCGCGGCACGGTGCCGGACGCGCTCGCACAGCCCGTCCACGAGGTGCGTCTTCCCGCACCCTCCCGGGCCGACGATCACCAGCGGTGACACCTGTCCCGGTCGGGCCAGCGCCATCTCGACGGCGGTCCACGCCATTCGGTTGCCGGCGCCGACGACGAACTCCGCCAGCCGGGCACCCGGAACACCGCGCCCCGGTTCGGACGGACGGCCGACGCCGATGGCGGCATCGCACGGGATCGGCGCGACGGACCGCTTTTCGTCAACCGGCGGCGCCAGCGGCATCAGCGCCCCGCGGCCGGCCGTCGCGGTGATCTCCCCGGCCTCGGGAACGGCGGCCGCATCACCGCCGGCCGGCAAGCCTTCCGGGGCGCACGCCGGCACGGCCGTGACCCACTCGACGGTGGCCGCCCCGTCGATCACCTCCCGGGCGGCGGCGACGAGGTCGGGGTGGAAGCTGCGCTCGAGCCACTGCCGGGCGAACGCCCCACCGACGACCACGCGCACCGTCCGGCTGCCGGACGGGGCTTCGAGAACTTCGATCGCGGTGCCCTCTGTGAACCAGACGGAGAACCGCTCGGGTCCGATGCGCCGGCGCACCGCCGCGCGAAACTGCTCCGTCGCCTCGACGGCGACACACCCAGCGGCCCGATCATCGACGACCCGGAGCCCTCCCCCGGACGCGGTCGGCGACCGATCCCCGCCGGCCTGAGGACGGCTCGACTCCTCGTGCAGCGACGACGCGCGAAGCGATCTGGCCGTCCGTGCCATGGGGTCGTTCCAGATAGGCGACCTGCATCCATCGGCAGGCGCCGCCACCGCGGGAATCGCTTCCCAGACGTGACGAACGAGGCGGAGTATAGGGGGGCATCGCGTGCTGTCAATTCATGACAGCATTGCGGCGTCGCACGGGAAAAAAGAGCGCAGCTCGCGCGCTGGTGCAGCCGTCAGTCGTTGACATCCGCGCGACGTGTCGAAAACGTGCAGCCGGTGGGGGGAGACACGCACCGGCGGATCAATGCCCGTCGGCTGTCAGGAGGCGAGCCGCGCCGAGGTCGCCGTCGCGGTGGCACGCTCACCGGCTGCCGAGGCGAGCTCCGTGCGGGCCAGCTCGTCGGCGAGTGGCACGCCTGCCGGGCCGGGCAGCGCCGCCGCCCAGTCGGCGACCCGCGATGGCTCGCGGCGCACGCGCGATGCCCCCGGGCGGTCGGCGCCCGACGTCGCCCACGCCTCGGCGTCGTCGGAGAGCCGGACCAACAGCCGCTCGATCCCGGCGCGGTGCCACTCCAGACCGTCACGGTCGAGTCCCTCGGGCACGTGGATCGCCCGGCTGACCACCGCCCGGGCCCGCGACCAGGGGCGCGGCACCGCGAACCGGTCCCAGGTCCGGAGGCGCCACGGCCGGTCGAACCCCAACCCCATCGCCACCAGCGGGATGCGGAACGTGCCGGCGAGGTAGACGCAGCCGGTCGCCAGCCGGCGCCGTGGACCGCGCGGACCGTCGGGGGTGATCGTCAGGTTGCCGGTGCGGGCCCGTTCGGCGAGCTGGCGGAGGACCACCGAACCGCCGTGGAACGTGCTGCCGCGGACCACGCCGAACCCCATCATCCGCGCCACCTTGTCGAGAACGTTGGCATCCCAATGCCGTGACAGCAGCATCGCGATGTTGGCATGCCCGCGGAGGTGGAGGGGGAGGAGGATCGCCTCGTGCCAGAACACGAAGATCTTCGCGCCACGGAAGTCGGGATGCACCGGATCGACCGTGGGATCGCCGAAGTCGGCGCGGTAGTCGAGCGTCGCCATCCAGTGGCGGATGGCGGCCGTCGCCACCAGGGAGGTGGCGCCGATGGCGAGGGGCGACGTGATCTTCATCGCGACAGGTCCTCCAGGTTCGCTTCGGGGCACGGGGGCCACCGCCCCGCGCGCGGGTCAGCCGCCGTACCACTCGCCGACGAACACCTCCTCGGCGGGCCCGGTCATCGCCACGCCCCCCCCTTCGGCCCAGTCCAGTGCCAATTCACCGCCGGGGAGCTCGGCGACCACCGCGCGGCCTGCCCGGCCACAGAGGACCGCCGCCACGCAGACCGCCGCCGCACCGGTCCCGCAGGCCTGCGTGATCCCGCTGCCGCGCTCCCAGGTCCGCATCCGCACCCGGTCGCACCCCAGCACGGTGACGAAGTGGACGTTGGTGCGTTGGGGAAACGCGGCGTGGCGCTCGACGCGCGGTCCGATCGCCTCCAACGGTACGCGGGCCACGTCGCGGCAGAAGTAGATGGCATGGGGGTTGCCCATCGACACCGCCGTCAATCGTGGGTCGAGGCCCGCCGCGTCCCACCAGGGCTCGGCAGGACCGAGCGTCGCGGTCGGCTCGTCGACAATCGGAGTTCCATGGCGAGGTGCGCCGGTGACCGCGGCGGCATGGTCGACGGGCACCACGTCGGGCACGAGGATCGGGACCCCCATGTCGACGCGGACGACCGACTTCCGCGGGCCCTGCGGGGTGACGACGACGGTGAGCACGCCACGGCCGGTCTCGATCGTCACCGGCCCCGGGGGGGCGTGGCCGCGCGACACGACCAGATGGGCGACGCAGCGGATCCCGTTGCCGCACATCTCCGCTTCGCTGCCGTCGGCGTTGAACATCCGCATCCGCGCCTGGGCGACGGAGGACGGCTGCACGAGGATCAAGCCGTCCCCGCCCACGCCACGGTGCCGGTCGGCGATCAGCGGTGCGATCGCCGCCGGATCGGCCGGCGTCGGCTCGCGGAAGCAATCGACGTACACGTAGTCGTTGCCCGCTCCGTGCATCTTCACGAACCGCAGGGTGTCGGTCGGCATGGTCGGGGATCTCCGCAGGGGCGACGGACGTGGCCTACCGTACCAGCGCCGGCCCGACGGCGGCGGTCCTCGTCGCCTGCTGGGACTGGAGCTGCTGCAGGGCCGCCGTCAGCGTCGGGAAGGCCTCGGTGCTGATCTCCGGCTGGGTGAGCGTGCCGTCGACGTGGACGAGCATGAACTGGCCGCTGGCGCCCCCGAGCACGCGCTTCATTACCGGCAACTGCGCCTCGGCGTCCCCCATGATCGGCCGGAGGGTGAGGCTGACGCGCGAGTCGAAGTCGATCTCGCCGTTACCGACGAGGCTGATGACGTCGCCAGCCAGTTCGATGGTGTCGAGGTAGACGTGCGGACCCTCGACGCGGAAGTCGACGACGCTCGAGCTGAAGGCCCGCCGGTCGGGGACCTTGACCTGCAGCACCTTGAGCAGCGCGACCATCACCGGCAGTTCGTAGATGTCGGCGTCGCGGAGCCGGACCTGCCCGCGGCCCGCCAACGAGTACTCGCCCGACCGCGACCCGGTGAGCTCGGCGACGGCGTGGACGCGCCCGCGGTAGGGCGTCGCCGCCGGCCCGCCGCCGTCGGCGGTGAGCTGCTCGAGGTCGGCCTGGCCGAGGGCGAGGGCGACGGTGAAGCCGCCGCCGGCGCCCGGGGCGACCGTGCCGTCGAGCGTTAGCACGCCGCCGGCCATCGTCGCCACCAGCCGGCGCGGCGCGACGGTGACCTGCTGGACGGCGGCGGTGCCGAAGCGGACGCCGTCGGGACCGGCGCTGAACGGGCCGTTGACGTCGGTGAGCTGGTGGCCGCGCCACCACGCGCTGTCGATCGCCACGTCGCCGGAGGCGTGCCAGGTGCGGCCGTCGGCGGCCCCGGTGAGGCGGACGCCGCCGTGGACGTGGTCGAGCGCGACCCCGACGTCGAGCCCCCCCTGCTCCATGTCGAAGCGCATGTCCCAGGTGGCGGCGGCGGGACCGGGGCGGCCGTCCGCGGCGAGCGCCGTGGAATAGATGTCAAGCGTGCCGTCGATCGACAGCAGCCCGCGCGGCCGGACGGCCTGGACGCTGGCGCGGAGCCCCGCCGGCAGCGCCTGGAGGAGATCCTGGTCGGCGCGGAAGCGGTCGGCGGAGAGCCGCTGGAATGCCACGTGCCAGCCACCATCCGGGGTGAAGCGGCAGGTTCCCGCGGCGGCGACGGTGGTCCGGTCGTGGGCGGCGCGGACGTCGTCGAAACGCAGCCAGCCGTTTTCCCAGGTGAGCCTCCCCTGGAGGCGTTCGAGACGGTACGGAAACCAGCTCGGCTCGATCGACACCGTGTCGCCGGTCGGCCGGGCCTCGAGGGCCACGCTCGTCGAGCGCGCCTTGACGCGGTGCCGCACCGTGGCGGTGAACTCGGCGTTGCCGCGGGGATCGAGGTCGTCCCAGACGTCGCGCACGCCCCGCGGCAGGGCGTCGCGCAGCTCGCGCTCGAGCACGACGCCGGTCCCGGCGAGCTGGAGCACGAGCTCACCGTCGCCGTCGGCCGCGGGGACGAGCTGGCCGGAGCAGCGCACCGTGCCGGTGTCGTTGCACCCGCTGACGTCGTGGATCGTCCACTGGCCGTCGTGCATGCGCACGTCACCGGTGACGCGTGACAGCGGATAGGGGAACCCGGCGTAGCGCATGCTGCAGTCGACGAGATGGATCGCCAACCGATTCGACTGGCCGGTGGGGAACGCCGGGGAGCGCTCGTGCTGGAACACGAAATCGAACGTCCCCTCGGCCTCGAGGGCCCGGACGATGCCGGCGCTGCGCGCCGGCAGGGCGGCGAGCAGGGCATCGTCGACCCGCATCGAATCGCCGCGGACCTCGAGCAACCCGACGGTGCCGGTCGGCCCGCTGCGAAACGCTCCCTGGACGTGGACCGGATGGCCACCCGCCTGGCCGGTGAGGTGGATCGACAGCGCCCCGCCGTCGAGGGTGACGGTGCCGACCGTGCGGTCGATCCGGTAGGGGAAGCGGTAGTGTGTCAGCGACGCGTCGCGGCAGTGGATCGTGACCTTGGGTTCGAACGCCCCGCCGCGCCGGGCGAGGCGGGCGCGGAGGTCGATCTCGCCGCTGGGCATCAGCTTGCTCCACTGCGCCGCCCACGACTCGGGCAGGCAGCCCTCCCACTGGCGCCCGACGACGAGCCGGTCGGCCTCGACGACGGCTTCGAAATCGGCCGTCGGCGACCACCCCTCGAGGCGGCCGCCCCCACGCACCAGCGTCGATCCGGAGTGGGCGGTGAGCTCGCGGACGGTGAGCCCGCTCCGGTCGGCGGTGAACGTCGCGACTGCCGCCGACAGCGGGAACGGAAAGGACGGGTGCTCGAACTGCCCCCCCTCGAGCCGCCCCGCGACGGCGACCGTCGCCAGCGCGGGTGTCGACAGCATGCCGTCGACGCGCCACTCGAGGCCGATGCGCCCGCGGACGGCGTTCGTCAAGCCGGCGACGGACCGCGCCGTCGGCGCCGGCAGCAGCGCCACCATCCGCGGACCGACGTCGAGCCCGTCGAGCCGTCCGTCGACATGGAACGTGTCGGCGGCCGTGGCGACCACCCCGGTGAACGAACAGCGTTCGAAGACGTCGCCGGCGAAACTGCCGCGGAACCGGGCGGTACCGTCGGCGCCCGGGGTCAGTTCTGCCGCGACCTGCCGCAGCGTGACCCGTGCCGCGGTGCCGACCCCGTCGACGACGACCGTCGCATCCTCGACGGTGACCGGCGGCAACGCCATGCCACCGGGCCGCGCCCCGAGCAGCCGGGCGACGCTCCAGCGGCCGTCGCGCTGGACGGCGTGCACCACTCCCCGACGGACGTGGGCGGCGGTGATCCGCGGGGTGCCCCCCGCGAGCTCGGCGAGGCTCGTGCCGCAGGCGAGGCGCAGTTCCTCGACCCACACCAACTGCCGCCACTGGTGCGGCAGCGACGGATCGGCGATCGTCACGCCACGGACGACGATCCCCTGCCCCTCGACGACGGCAGCGTTGACCCGCACCTCGAGTCCCGGCCACGTGGCGGCGAGGCGCTCCTCGACGCGGCGCCGCACCTCGGCATCGAGCCGCGCCGGCCCGAGCGCACCGGCGGCGACGACCGCGGCGACGGCCAGCGGCACCGACCAGCGCACCAGCGTCCAGAGGGTGTCGTTGACCGTGGTCACGGGGATGCCGGCGCGACGGGGCGGCGCGCGGGGCGGCGCGCTGCCGCCCGCGTCAGGGGGCGGGAAGGTAGGGAGCGGTCGCGGATGGGGTCAAGCGGTGCATCCCCACCCCCCCTGCTCGCCCCGTTTCCCACGTTCCGCGCCCTTGCTATAGTGCCCGCTCTCGCGGGGCGTTCACGAGCCCCCTTCCCCTTCTGGCCGCTGGAGGCGCCCCGGCATGGACACCGCATCCTCGAACTGGCACGGCGACTCCGGTTCCCCGTCGGGAGTCAACGCCCAGCGGCTGTTGTGGGCCGGGTTCATGGCGATCCTCGCCGCCGGCGTCGGCTTCGCGATCCGCGGCGGCATCCTCGACAACTGGGGGAAGGAGTACGGGCTCACCGCCGGGGAGCTCGGCAACATCACCGGGCAGGGCTTCACCGGGTTTTGCTTCGGGATCATCATCGGCGGAGTGATCGCTGACCGGATCGGCTACGGGAAGCTCGTGTTCGCCGCCTTCCTGCTCCATGTCCTGTCGGCCGCGATGACGTTCCTGGTCACGAAGGACAACGCCTCCAGCATGCTGACGTGGAGCTCATTCATCTTCGCACTGGCCAACGGCACGCTCGAGGCCGTCGCCAATCCGCTGGTCGCGACGCTGTTTCCCAAGAACCGCGCCCATTATCTCAACATCCTTCACGCATCGTGGCCCGCCGGTCTGGTCCTCGGCAGCGCCGCCGGCTGGATCCTCGACGACAAGATGAAGGTCGATTGGAAGCTGCAGATGGCGCTGTATCTCGTGCCGACGCTGATCTACGGGCTGATGTTCCTCGGACAGCGCATGCCGCGCTCCGAGGCTTCGGAAAAGGGTGTCAGCACCGCCGACATGTTCAAGGACGTAGGGATCCTCGGCGGCCTGGTCGTCTGCTATCTCCTCTCCCTGTTCTTCGCCGGACCGCTCGGACTGCAACCGATCGTTTCGTACGGTATCGCCGGAGCACTGCTCCTCGCGATCGGGTTCATCACCAAGTTCTCGATCGGCAGCGTGCTGATGTTCATCCTGTTCATCACCCACGCGCTGGTCGGCGCGGTCGAACTGGGCACTGATGGCTGGATCCAGAACATCACCGGCAACCTGTTCAGTTCCGAGCAGGGCAAGTGGCTGTTCATCTGGACCAGCGCGATCATGTTCGGCCTGCGATTCTGCGCCGACTTCATCGAGAACAAGATGGGGCTGTCGCCGATCGGCTTGCTGCTGGCCTGTTCAGTCCTGGCCTGCGTCGGCCTGCTGCTCTCGGCCAACATCAACAGCCTGCCCCTGGCCTTCGTGGCCCTGGGGATCTATGCGGTCGGCAAGACGTTCTTCTGGCCGACGATGCTCGCCGTCGCATCCGACCAGTTTCCACGCACCGGGGCGGTGGCGATCTCGATCATGGGAGGCATCGGGATGCTGTCGGCCGGGCTGATCGGCGGCCCCGGCCTCGGCTACTGCAAGGATCGGTTCGCCGGAGAAGCGCTGCGCGCGGCGTCCCCGGCCGTGTACGCCGAGTACAAGGCTGCCAAGCCGAGCACCTTCCTCGGCATTCCGGCGACCGAGGCCACCGGGCTCGACGGGGCGAAGTTCGGCGCGCTCAGCGAGAAGTTGGCCGAGGCGCGGGAAGGCATCGCCAAGCAGGGGGGCGTCGTCGCCGAGGCGGTGAACACGCTCACCGCGGACGAACGGACGGTCCACGCCGCCAGCATCGAGGGAGACCGCAACACCCTTCGCTTCGACGCGATCATCCCCGGGATCATGGCGGCGATCCACCTGGTGTTACTCCTGTTCTTCGCCAGCCGCGGTGGCTACCGCCGCCAGACGATCGACTGACACGACCCGATCGAGACCGATCCCCACGGCAGCTCCCCGCGGGACGACGGAATCACTCGTCCGTGCACCGTTCCGGGGGACCCACCGCGACGTGCCATCGGCCGTCGACGTTCATCGCCATGGCCCTCACGCCCCCCGGAAGGTCGATCCGGCCGCGGACGCTGCGGCGGACCAACGCCGCCAGGCTCCGGTAGTGCCCGTCGGTCATGTGCCTCCGCGGCCATCCCTCGCGGCGCCACAGCACGGCGAACATCTCGGCGACCAGGTGGGGGTCGCACCCGGCCAGCGCGCTGGAGTCGATCACGACCGCGCCGTCGGCGCGCTTCGTCGCATGACCGTCGAGCAGCCCGCGGGCGACATCCTCGAGCGCCGCCGCGGCAGCCGCCGCCTGTCTCCCGAGGCGGACGAGGCTCGCCTGCACCGACGGATAGGGTCCGGCCGCGAGGCGCGGGAGGATCTCGTGGCGGAGGAAGTTGCGGGCGTAGCGCCGGTCGGCGTTGGTTTCGTCCTCGCACCAGGTCACGCCCTGCCCGGCGAGGAACGCGCGCGGCGCCGTCGCCGGGACCTCGAGGAGCGGTCGGATCAGCTCGACGCCGTCGCCGAGCCGACGGCGCGCCGGCATTCCCGCCAACCCCACGAGCCCCGTCCCGCGCGCGATGCGGTGGAGGATCGTCTCTGCCTGGTCGGCCGCGGTATGGGCGACGGCGACGCTGCCCGCGCCGGCATCGCGCGCCACGTCGAGGAGGAACCGGTAGCGGAGGCGCCGGGCGAGCCCCTCGACCCCTTCGCCGCCATGCGCCGTCGCGCGCACCGCGATCGCCCCCGTCCGGCAGGGCAGCCCGAGACGCCCCGCCAGCGCGGCGACCACGGCGGCGTCGTGCTCGGCCGTCGGCCGCAGGTCGTGGACCGCATGGGCGACGGTGAGCGGCGGCGTGGATCCGCGCCGCGCCGCCAGTTTCGCGATGCCGATGAGCAGGGCGACGCTGTCGGCCCCCCCCGAGACGGCCACGACCGCCGGCCCTGCCCAAAACCCCAAGCTGTCGAGCCCCGCCGCCAATGCGGTCAGGAACGATTCCTCCCCGGTGCTCGGCGATTCAGCAGCCATCCCCCGATTGTGCCGCGGCGGCGCAGCGGCGGCGAACCCGACGCCAAGCGGCATTGAGCCCCCCGGGGCCGATCGGTACCCTCCCCGCCTCACCCCGGCTCCCGGAGACCACGCGCATGCATGCCCGCCCCATGCCCCAGGCACGCCTGCTGCTCGCGGCAGCGCTGCTCCCCGCACTCGCCGGCTGCTCGGCGCTCGGGACGCTGACCTACATCGTCATGCCCAAAGACGTGCCCGCGGAGTTCGCGGGGCTCAAAGGCAAGCACGTCGCCGTGGTCTGCAAGCCGATCGTCGAACTGCAGTTCAGCGACGCCGGCACGTCGCGCGAGCTGGCGACCACCGTCGGCAATCTCGTCGAGCGCAGCGTCCGCCAGGCGCGGGTCATCCCGCAGGACGAGGTGGCGCGCTGGGTCGACGAGAACACCTGGGTCGACTACCGGGCGATCGGCAAGTCGCTCGACGCCGATCTGGTCGTCGGGATCGACCTCGAAGAGTTCCGCCTCCACGAGGGATCGACGTTGCTCCGCGGTCGGGCCACCGCCAACGTGCGCGTCTACGACATCGCCGCCGACAAGATGGTCTTCGAGAAGCGGTTCGACGACTTCAGCTTCCCGCGTGACGGGGCGATCCCCGTGACCGACCGGCCGGAGGCCCAGTTCCGCGGGATGTTCATCCACCTCCTCGGCCAGCGCATCTCCCGCTGCTTCCACGCGTACGACAGCCGCGAGCAGTTCGCCGACGACAACCTGTCGTTCTGAGACGGGTCCGGTCAGAGGCGCTTCAAATCCCGCTTCGGCTTCGGCGGAGCGAGCATCCGTTTCTTGTCGTCGCTGGGGGCCGTGGGCACGGGGTTGCCGTTGCCGTCCTGCATCTTCGGGTCTTTGACGCCGGTGTGCGACTCCGTCCACCGGTATCCGAGTGGGACGCGGAGCTCCTCGGTCGCCACCAGCGCCCAGGGCGTGCCGTCGTGCTCGGCGACGACGCGCTCGAGCAGCTCACGGGCCTGCTTGGCAAGCTTCTCCGTCTGCGAGCCGACGCTGACCTCGTCACTCGGCTCGAGCGTCCAGGTGTCGCTCCGCGCGTCCTTGAACTTCATCCCCAGCTTCGCCTGGGCGAGCATCTGGTTGTAGGCATCGGTGCGGACCTTGGCGGCGAGGACGCGGCCGAGCGCGAGATCGAAGGCCGCCTGCCAGCGCCGCTCCGTCACGGCGGGGCGATCGGGGAGGCCGGCCGACAGCTTGGAATGGAGGTCGTCGACCCGCGGCGCGGTGCGGGCGGCGGTCCGCTGGGCCTCCGTGAGGAGCTGGGCCAGCGCACCCTCGTCCTGGCGCGGAAAGACCATTCGGGGCGAATCCATCGGGTCGATCTGGGAGGACCGGGCCGCCTCGACCAATGCCGACTTCGCCTTGTTCCTGCGGATGTCCTGCTCCTGCACGGCGGGGGCCCGGTAGTCGGGTTGGTAAGCGATCATTCCCTGCGGGTCGAAGAAGTAGCGGAGCTGCGACTGCATCGGCTGGATCATCTGGTTGGTCACCCGGCCGCGCTGGTCGCTGCTGCCGTGGACGCGGAAATAGATCCCTCCGGTGTCCGCGCAGAGTTTGGAGAGGCGGAACGGGCCGAACCCCGAATCGATCGCCTCGTCGGCGAGACGGTCGGAGCGGATGTGGACGACCTCGGGAAACCCGGTCTCCGGTCCCTGCTCGATGACCGCCCACTGCTCCCCCTGGTCGTACTTCGGATCGAACTCGACGTACTTCATCCGCACCTCGCGGATCCCGAACGGTGCCGGGACGCCGACGACGTACACGGGGATCCCGAGCGTCAGGCAGAGCTTGGTGGCGGCGTCGGCCGTATCGACGTCGTTGCCCACCTCGTCGGTGAACACGACGATCATCACGTTGCGCTTCGGCGCCGAGGTCCGGAAGATCCGGGCGGCCTCGGCGGCGGCGCGGACCGCGTGGAACGTCATCTCGACGCCAGACTCGTCGACCGGGACGGCGTTGATCGCCTCGATCACCTCGGCGACCTCGGCGGTCGGCTTCGGAGTGAGCAGCTGCACGTCCTTGCCGAACGCGACGACGAGGTTCGACAGCGACGGTCGGTTGCGGAGGCTGCGGTTGGCGCCCAGTTCGTCGAACACCCGCGTCAACCGCCCGGCGATCTCCTGGCGCTGGGCCGACAGGCTGACCGAGCGGTCGAAGACCCAGCAGACCACCGTCGGACGCTGGTCGAGCGACGCGGCGATTTCGGCCGTGAGACGGTCGACGGCGCCGGCGGCACCCGTCGAGGCGACCCCGGTGGCACCGCGGACCACGATCCTCTCGTCGAACGCCTGGGCGGTGGGCAGGGTGTCGAGCGGCTCGAGTTGCACAGTGCCGGCGACATCGGTCTCGGTCACGGGGGTCACCGACACGTCGGCGACGACCGGCGCCAGGGCCTGGGCGACCCCCGCGGACTGATCGAGGCCGGCACCGGCCTCGACGAGGGGTTCGTCGGCGACCACCATTTCCTCGGGATCGAGCGGCAGCTCATCCTCGACGACGGCCGCCGACTCGATGACCGTGACGGATGGAGCGGGCGCCCCGGGGTCGACGACGACCAGCCCCAGCGCCAAAAGCACGATCACATGCACCAGCAGGCTGGTGAGCAGCGCCGGCAGGTCGCCCGAGCGGATCGCCCACGGCGAGGCCGCCCCGCCGTCCGCCGCAGCGGATCCGGCAGCCATCGTCAGCCGGCTGGTGTGGGTGGCCACTGGTCGTCCCCTTGCTTCGCCCCGATTCTAATGGAAATCGCCCACTGAAACCGGCTTTCCGCAGTTTTCCCCGCCGGCTGGCCCGGCGCCGCGGACGAGTGGCCACGCCCCTGAGTCGCGACCCTTGACGCTGGCGACGCTTGCGGGACATTGAAAAAAGGGGAGCGAGCGATCTCCTCGCTGCAGGGCGGCGTCACTCGGCACCCCCGCCCCGGCGGAGAGATTCCGTTCCTCGGCCGCGCTCCGGGGCGACCGCCGGGCTCCGCCTTCGTCGCTCCACCGCTCCCGGCCGCGATTCTCTCCCCCGTTCACGAGTGCTCCATGGCCGATCTCGGCTCCCCTCCGACCGTCGTTTCCTGGAAGTTCCCCCGCGGATGCCGCGTCGCCTTTCGCCATGCCGCCCACTGGCTGGTGGCCTGGAACGTCATCGCCGGCATCGCCGCATCGCAGTCGCCCCCCGCGGCGCCGACACGCCCGGCCACGCCCGCCGTGCCACCCGCGCCGGAGGCGCTCGACCTCGAGACCACCGACGGCGTGAAACTCGCCGTCTGGCTGTACCGTGCTCCGGACGCCACCGCCTCCGCCACCCCGCGCCCGCGGGGCGCGCCGAAGCCGACGGTGATCCTCGTCCACGACCTCGGCGGCACCCATGCCTCGGTCGAACCGTTGGCGCTGGCGCTGCAGCGGGCGGGCTGCCATGTCGTGGCCCCCGACCTCCGCGGTCACGGTGACAGCACCGTGCGCAGCGGTCCGGGAGGCAAGGAGGTCGAAGTGGAGGCGAAGAGCCTGAAGCGCGGTGACCTCGAGGCGATCGCCGCCTCCACCGGGGGAACGGTGCGCGACCAGGCCAACGCGCGGGGCGACATCGAGACCGTGCGCGACTTCCTCCGCATGCAATCGGGCTGGGATGCCCCCGGCCTCGACCGGCTCGTCGTCATCGGCATCGGCACGGGAGCGACGCTCGCCACCCAGTGGACCGCCGCTGACGCCTCGTGGCCACCCCTGGCGTCGGGCCCCCAGGGACGCCAGGTCAAGGCCCTGGTGCTGGTCAGCCCGGCCTGGACACCGCGCGGGTTGCCGATCCTGCCGGCGCTCGGTCAGGAGACTGTGAAACGCGACGTGCCGATCCTGGTTCTCGCCGGGAGAGCCGACAAGGACGCCCTCCGCGTGTTCGACCAACTCAAGCGCGGCCGCCCCCAGGAGTGGTACGAGCAGCGGACGGGTGCGGGCCCTGCCCAAGCCCCGAAGCTCGAAAAGCCGGCCGATGCCACGGCCGTGCTGCTCCAGATCGATGCCGACGACTCGGGCGAGAAACTCCTCGCCTCGCGCCGCCCCGACCCGGCGGAGCTGATCAAGGGGTTTCTCGGAGCGGTCCTGCCACAGCCACGCCCCTGACACGATCGCCGAGCCGGTCGGCCGTCCCGGCGCTCAGGGCAGTCGCAGTTCCGTCCCCGCCGTGAGCAGCGCGGGGGAGCGGACACGGTCGCGATTGGCCTCGAACAGCATCCGCGCGTTGGCCGTGTTGCCGTAGAAGCGCTGGGCCAGCGATTCGAACGTCTCTCCCGCCGCGACGATCACTCGCGCCGGCCGGCGGGGCGGTGCGATCACCGGGAGCGCGGAGGCTGTGTCACCCGCCGGACTCCAGGCCGGCGGCAGCCGCAGCGGGATACCGACGGGCAACAGCGCCGGATCGGTGATCCGGTCGCGGTTCGCGGCGAGGATCGCACCCGCGGCACCAGGATGGCCGTAGACACGGACCGCGATCGTCGTCAGGTCGTCGCCATCGCGCACGAAGTCGCTGGCCACGGCCGCGGGACGCTGGAGCGCGGCCGCGGCGGGCACCGCGGCCGTGGGGGCCTGCCCCGCCGGGGGCGCGACATCGAGCAGGGGTGGCGGCGGAAGGGCGAGCGTCGAGCGGTACGCCATGCCGAGCGTGGGTGCCCCGGATGGCGGTGACACCGCAGGAAGCGGCACGGGGGGCGGCAACGCCGGCGCTGGCGGAGCCGCGACGGGAACGGCCGCGGGAGACGGAGCTGGCGGCGGTGCCGCGTCGGGAATCACGTGCCCCGGCGGCGGGTTGGCCACGTGCCCATCGGCGCTGACCGTCGCCAGGAGCGGAGCATCCAGCGCGACGAGGCCCTGGATCCGGGGTGCCGCCACGGCGGTTCCCAGCGCCACGAGGGCCACCCCCCCAGCCACGCGAACTCCCCGCAACACGCCCACGTTGGCATCCTCCGCCGCGGGCGCCGGGAACCAGGTCCACGGCGCCACCCCGCAAGGATACCCCACGGTTGGCGACCGGCTGGCCGATGCGTCGTGTCTCGTCAGGTCGCCCGGGCGGCCGACCGCATCGCTGCCGGCTTCTCGGCGCCGGCGAACCGCTCCTGCAGCCAGAGCACGATCGGCGATGCGATGTACACCGTGCTGTAGGTGCCGGTGATCACCCCGACGAGCATCGTGAACGCGAACGCGTGGATTCCCTGGCCACCGAACAGGTACAGGACCAGCGTCGCCACGAGGACCGTGCCGGACGTGAGGATCGTACGGCCAAGGGTCTGGTTGACGGCCTTGTCGACCATCGCGGCGGTGACGAACGGCTGCTTTCCGCGCAATTCGCGGAGACGGTCGAAGATCACGATGGTGTCGTTGATCGAGAAGCCGACGATCGTCAGCAACGCGGCCACGACGTCGAGGCTGATCTTGAAGTCGTCGACGAGCGCCCAGCCGAGGAACGGCGACACGAACCGGCTCAGCGCCAGGCAAGCGATCGCCACGAGCACGTCGTGGATCAGGGCGACGACGGCGGCCACGCCGAAGGCGACGTTCTGGAACCGCAGCCAGACGTAGAGCACGATCATGACCAGGCTGGCGAGCATCGCGTAGACGGCCATCACCTTGGCGTTGCCGGCGACCTTGCCACCGATCGAATTGGCCGACAGGTACACCGGGGTGTCGGCGAGCTGGCTGGCGACGGTGTCGAGGGCCTTGCGGGTCGTCTCGGCGTCGAGCGACGTCTCGAGGCTCCACGACTCGGCCGGGCGGTTGGCACCGCTCGCCCCGGGGGAATCGATGCGGAATGCCGCCCCCGCCGACCCGACGGCGGTCAGCGCCTGCTCGATCGTCGCCTCGAGCGTGGGGCGGTTGATCCGCTCGGGGAACGAGAGCGAGACGGCCGTCGGGAGGGCCGCGGCGGCCTCGCCGTCGGTGGACCGCGTCTTGATTTCCCCGTACTGCATCGAATAGGTGAGCAGCCTGCCCGGAAAGGCGTCGCGGAGGGTCTTCTCGACCTCGCCTTCGGCGCCGCCGCTCCTGCGCAGCGACGTGTCGACCTTGTACCGACTCCCGGGGGCGGCGTCGGCCGTGGTGACGGCGCTGACGGCGACGTCAGGCAACCCCGACACCGCCTGCCGCACCGCGGCCACGTCGAGCTCCTGCCCCGGCTTGAACGCCAACTGGACGCTCGTCCCCCCGGTGAAGTCGATGTCGAACAGCCCCTGGCCGCGCTGCCAGGCCGCGGCGAGCCCGAGGAGGATGAACGCCGTCGAGCCGATGATCGCCGGCTTCATCCAGGCGACGAACGGGAACGCCGTCTCCCCGAAGATCCGTCCCATGTTGAGCCGCTTGATCCACCGGCAGCGCTCCGCGAGGTCGAACACCACCCGTGCGCAGAACACCGCGGTGAACAGGTTGAGCGCCAGGCCCAGGATCAGCGTCACGGCGAATCCCTTGAGCTGGTCGGTGCCGATCGAGAACAGCACGACCCCGGTGATCAACGTCGTCAGATTTGAGTCGACGATCGTCGAGAAGGCGCGTTGGAAGCCGTTGCGGATCGCCGTCCGCAGCGAAGCCCCGCGCTGCTGCTCCTCGCGCATCCGCTCGTAGATCAGCACGTTGGCGTCGACGGCCATGCCGACCGAAAGCACCAATCCGGCCAACCCGGCAAGCGTGTACGCCGCCTTGATCGAGATCATCACCGCGACGACCAGGAGAATGTTGAGGAGCACGGCGATGTCGGCGACGAAACCGGCGAACCGGTAGTACGCGAGCATGAACGCCAGCACCAGCGCCGTCGCCATGATCATCGCCAGCGCGCCGGACCGGATCGTGTCGGCACCGAGCTGCGGGCTGATCGTCTGCTCGCTGATCGGCTCGCTCTGCAAGGCTGCCGGCAGGCTGCCCGCGTTGAGGACGCCGACGAGGAAATCGATGTCCGACTTGCTGAAATCCCCGGTGATCTGCCCATTGGAGCTGATCGCCTCGCGGATCCGCGGCGCCGAGAGCAGGACGTCGTCGAGCACGATCCCCAGGCGGCTCTCGAGACCGTTGGCCGGGTTGGGGAGGTTGCTGCCCGTCAGCTGGTTGAACAGCGTCGCCCCGGCGGTGTTGAAGGCGAAGTTGACGCACGGCCGCAGGCTCTGGTCGAGGCTCGACAAGGCGCGGACCAAGTAGCCGCCGTTGACGTTGAACGGATCGATCACGACGAGGACTTCGGTGGTGCCGTCGGGCCCGGGACGCGTCACCAGCCCCTCGGCCTCGAGTTTGTCGGTGTCGAGACGGATCCACCGCCCCCGGGGCTTGCCACCGTCGAGGACCGTCGTGCCGGGCGTACGCGACAGCTCGATGACGCGACCGTGTCCCGGATCGAGCGGGTTGGCCGTGATCCGGAACTCGAGCACGCCGGCGATC